>ENA-UOJE01003650-UOJE01003650.1-human-gut-metagenome-genome-assembly--contig:-C23-NODE-3650-length-10237-cov-24.751817_pt1 | contig 10237 bp, 10 predicted proteins | sample MGYA00242341_ERZ723888 | MGnify/ENA metagenome assembly ERZ723888 | reverse complement strand
TTCGGCTTGTCCGAGAGCTTGGAGATGAGCGCGATGAGGCCGATGGGCCACAGGCCGAAGGCAAACAGCGCCGCGATCAAAATCCAGCCGCCGACGTCGACATCGTTCTTTTTCTTCGTTTTTCCGCCGCTCTCGTCAAAGCGGAACGAACCGGTCTCGGGATCGTATTCAAAATCCTTGCTCATTTATCTGTTCTCCTTTTTCTTGCCCGCTCTCGCGGCGCGCTCGCGCTCAAAGTCGACGATCTTCGTCTTTTTACCTGTCTTTTCGTCCAGCACATAGAGCGTATTGAGCTGGGATTTTAGGTTTGCCTTCACCGAGTCGATGTAGTCGCGGCGCAGCTGCGCCTGCTCCTCCTTCTCCTCGTCGGTCAAGCCTTCAGCTTTGGCCTTGTGCGCCAGCGCGTTGATGCGCGCGATCTTTTCATCCATCGTCATTGTTTGATTCTCCTTACAGGTATCGGTGCAGAAGCAGCGCCGTTCTTCCTTTTTTACTCAGGCCGCCGACCTCGGCGACCTCGAACTTGCCGAGGCCGCGGGCGGAGATCACATCCCCCTGCGCGACGGGGGCGTCGCTCTTGAGCGTTTCGCGGTGGTTAAGCTGCACGCGGCCCGAGGAAATGAGCTCCTGTGCCTTGCCGCGGCTCATCGAAAAGCCGCTCGCCGCCACGGCATCGAGCCGCAGTGTCGAGACCGTGTCGCGAATCTCCTTGACCTTGAGCTCGGGGACGCTCAAGTCTGAAAGCTCGATCTCGCTGACCGAGAGCTTCACCCGCCCCGCGCTCGTCACGTTTTGCAGCAGATACGGCGCGATATCGCGCGAGACGATCAAATCGCACGAGCCCTCCGACACCAAAATGTCGCCGAGCTTTTCGCGCGTGACGCCCTGCGCCATCAGCGAGCCGAGAAAGTCGCGGTGCGTCAGCGTATCTTCCTTGCGATACGTGCAGCGGAGCGCCGTCATGTACTCGCTCTCATCCGCTTCCTCCTGCCAGTCGGGCAGAAAGAGGAGCATTCTCCGCTCCGCGCGCTCAAATCCACCGCAGAAGGCGCAGCCGTCATGAATGGCGGCGGCGTGCAGCAGGTCCTGCGCGCTGCGCTGCTCAGCGGGGCTCAGAAAGTCCGTCGCCGACGGGATATTGCGGTTTCTGCTCTGCTCACACTTGTCCAGAATGTGCGCCAGCAGCACGCGCTCATCGCCATTGCGCGCGGCGCGATCCAAAAGCTGCCGTCTGTCCATCATGCTTTCCCATTCTGCGTGCGCCAGAGGGACGCATACTCGCCGTTTTGCGCGAGCAGCGCCTCGTGGCTGCCCTGCTCGGCGATGCGGCCATTCTCGACGACGAGGATGCGGTCCGCCGAGCGGATGGTCGAGAGGCGGTGCGCGATCACAAGCGTCGTGCGCCCACGCGCGAGCTCGTCGAAAGCGTGCTGAATTTTGACCTCCGTCACGCTGTCGAGCGCGCTCGTCGCCTCGTCCAGAATGAGGATGGGCGGGTTTTTGAGGAAGATGCGCGCGATGGACACGCGCTGCTTCTGTCCGCCGGAGAGCATCGTGCCGCGCTCGCCGACATAGGTGTCGAAGCCGTGCGGCATGGCCATGATATCATCGTAAATCTCCGCGCGCTTCGCCGCTTCGACGATCTCCTCGTCCGTCGCGTCGGGGCGGCCATAGCGGATATTCTCGCGCACCGTGTCGGCAAAGAGGAACACATCCTGCTGCACGATGCCGATGGCGCGGTGAAGGGACGACTGCGTAAGAGAGCGCACATCTTCCCCGTCGATGCGGATCGCGCCCTCGCTCACCTCGTAAAAGCGCGGGATGAGCTGGCAGAGCGTCGACTTGCCTCCGCCGGAGGGGCCGACGATAGCGAGCATCTCGCCAGGCCTTATATGCACGCTCACGTCGTGGAGCACGCCTTCATTCTCCTCGCCCTCGTAAGAAAAGCTCACATGGTCGACGTCGATCTCGCCGCGGCAGTGTTCGAGCTCCTTCGCGTCCGGTGCGTCCTTGAGCGCGGGCTCGACGCGCATGAGCGCCGTGAAGCGCTCAAGACCTGCAAAGCCACGAGCAAAAATCTCAGAGAAATTCGCGAGCTTTCGCACGGGGTTGATGAACGTTGCGATGTAAAGGGAAAACGTGATGAGGTCAATGTAGTTCATTTCGCCGCGCATGATGAGATAGCCGCCCACCGTGATGACGGCGGCGGAGAGCAGCGTCATAAAAAATTCCATCGTCGCGTTGAACACACCCATCTCGTGGTGGAATTTGCGCTTGGAGACCTTGAATTCCTCGTTCGCCGCGTTGAATTTGTCGATCTCCTCTTCCTCGTTGGCAAAGGCTCGCGCCGTGCGGATGCCGGAGAGCGACGACTCGATGCCGACGTTGATGGCGGCAGTCTTCTGCTTCTCGCCGCGCGAGGCTGCCGTCATCTTGCTGCGGCGCGACATGATGACCGCGATGAACACCGGCAGGATGCACGCCACAACCAGCGCGAGCCGCCACTCGATGGAAAACAGGATGGCGAGCGCGCCGACGATCGTCAGCGTCGAAATGAGCAGATCCTCGGGGCCGTGGTGGGCGAGCTCCGTGATCTCGAAGAGATCGCTCGTCAGCCTGCTCATGAGCTGGCCCGTGCGGTTGTGGTCAAAGAAGCTGACGTCCAGCTCCTGCACGTGCGTGAAAAGGTCGCGGCGGATGTCCGCCTCCACCAGAATGCCGAATGTGTGTCCCCAGTAGGAAATGACATAGTATAAAAGCGCGCGCACAATGAACGCCGCCATCATCACGCCCATCACGATAAAAAACGTGCGGTACTGCTGATTCGGCAAAAGGTCGTACATCGACTTGCGCGTCACGAGCGGGAAGGCGAGATCGATGAGCGCAACGACCGTCGCGCAGACAAGGTCCAGGATAAACAGGCCGCGGTGCGGCTTGAAGTAGGTGAAGAGAATGGAAAGCGGCTTTTTCTGCTGAAATTCACGGGTCGTCATATGGTCGATAGCTCCTGCAAATACTTTTTCAAGGTAATTGTAGCACAGGCGGGCAGTGCTTGCAAGGAAAGCCGCCCCTTTTTGCGTAAAAAAAGAACGGCCCCCAGCCGTTCTTTTTCTCTTTACTTGATGCGCACCGTGATGGTCAGCACCGCGCCGCCAACGGTGGCCGTCACAGTCGTGGTACCCACCTTGGCAGGCGTGATCAAGCCGTCCGCCGAGATGGACAGGACGCTCGCGTCCGCCACCGCCCAGGTCGCGGCCGCGTCCGTGCCGGAAACGCTCAGGCGGATGGTCTCGCTCGACTTGATCGTGCAGTCAAAGTTGCCGTTCGCGTCCTTGGGCAGCGTCGTGCCGACGTTCGTCTTGATGCTCAGGGCCGAGGCATCCACCGTCGGGGTGGACGGGGTTGTCGTGGTGCCGGGATTGGTGGCAGTTGTGTCGCTGCCGTTTGCGGGATCATTTGCGTTCGGCTCATCACCGGTGTTCGGGTCAGTGGTGTCGCCGTTGTTCGCGTTCGGATCGTCCGTGTTCGTATTGCTGTCGTCGGGCGTATTGACATCGTCCTGCACGCCGGGGGTATTGCCGTCGTCGGCGGGCGTGATCTTTGCGACGATCTTGTCACCAAAGAGCGACCAGCTCAGAAGCAGCAGCACGACGACGAGCACCGCCGCCATCGCACCGCGGACGGACTGCGTCTGCTTTTTATCCGAAACGCGTCGGCCGCCGCTCTGTTTGCTGGAGTTGTACTTGATCTTACGGGGATGGTCTCCCTCCTCGCAGAACGGGCATCTGCGATAGCTGGGGGAATATTCTTCGCCGCAGCGCGGGCACTTGAGAAGATTCATGCCGACGCTCCTTTCTTTTGTCAAAATAGAGTCTCTGCGCGCGAGCACACACGGTGCCGCGTTCCTTTACATAATACTTGCTTTTTTGTCCCGCGTCAACCGAAACACGCAAATTTTTGCCGCATTCCGCCGCGCGGCCTTGCTTTTTCGCCAAAGTCTTCCTATAATCGACTTAACAACAAACGATTCATGGAGGGTCTGGCGATGAACACCATCTTCATTGGCATTGCAGGTGGCACCGGTTCGGGCAAAACGACGCTCACCGAGCATCTGAAGCAGCACTTCGGCGACGATATCAGCGTCGTGCACCACGACAGCTATTATAAATATCAGGACAGGCCCTTTGAAGAGCGCTGCAAACAGAACTACGACCACCCCGACGCTTTCGAGACCGATCTGATGGTCGAGCAGCTTAAGGAGCTCAAGGCGGGCAAGGCCATCCGCTGCCCCGTCTACTCCTACGCCGACCACCAGCGCACGAATGAGACCGAGCTCATCCAGCCGAGCAAGGTCGTCATCGTCGAGGGCATCCTCATTTTCCAGGACCCGCGGCTGCGCGAAATGCTCGACATCAAGATCTTCGTCGAGACCGACGCCGATGTTCGCATTCTGCGCCGCGCGCTGCGCGACGTGCGCGACCGCGGCCGCACGCTCGAGAGCGTCATCACGCAGTATTTGACGACCGTCAAGCCCATGCACGAGCAGTTCGTCGAGCCGAGCCGCAAGTATGCCGATATCATTGTGCTTGAAGGCGGCCACAACTTAGTCGCCCTCGACATGATCATGCAGCGCATCGCCAGCCATATCGCCACCGCCGACTAACGCAGCGGTTAAAAAAGCCTCGCAGAGTTTTACCCGCAAGGGGTACGCGGCATCCGTAAGGCGGCAGAGCCGCCAACGGCTGCCCAGGCGTCCGCAGACGCAAAATAAATTGGAATCCGTTTTTCCGGCGGCGTGTACGCCGGAAAAACACTTCTTGCTCCGCGCGTGTCGCAGCCGCCTTTCGGGCGGCAAGGCACAAAGCGGAACGCATCTTTCTCAAAAAAGAGGGACGCAGCTTTCAGCTGCGTCCCTCTTTTTTGAATATCTTTTACACTCCCGCGAAGTGGAACACGACGCCGATCACCGCGGAGACTCCGATAAAGACGATCGGGTGCAGGTCCTTGGTCTTTTTGATGTAGCGCGTGAAGACGAGCAGCACCAGCGCAAGGATGATGCCGCGCCAGCTGATCGCGCCGTCCCACGAGAATTTCATCAGGATGGAATCCTCCTGCGACGCGCTCGTGATCCCGGCGATCACCTGGAGCATCACGCCCGCGCAGGCCGCGCCGATCAGGCCGGTGGAGGCGGGACGTAGCCCGTAGAACGCGTTGGCGACATATTGGTTGTCGCGGAATTTGGTGAGCATCGCCGCAACGATCAAAATGACGATGATCGACGGCGTCACCTCGCCGATGGTGGCGACGATCGCGCCCGGCACGCCGCCGACCGTATAGCCGACATAGGTCGCCATGTTGATGCCGACAGGACCCGGCGTCGATTCCGACACAGCCAGCATGTTCATCAGGTCCGTCTGCGAAAACCAGCCCGTGGTCGCCCCGATATCCTTAAGGAACGGCAGCGTCGCCATGCCGCCGCCGATGGCAAACAGGCCCGTTTTGAAAAATTCCCAGTATAAGCGAAGATACAAGGTCATTTTGCCGCCCTCCCCTCAAGATTTTTCAGCACGATGCCGGACAGCGCCGAGAGCAGCACGAACCACACCGGCGAAACGCTCAGCAGCATATTCCCCAGCAGCACGATAACAAAGATGACCGCCGTGCGCTTATCCACGACCGACTTTTTCAGCAGCTTGAGCACAGCGTTCAGGATGAGCACGCATACACACACCTGAATGCCTGCAAAGGCGTTCTGCACCCAGGCAAGGTGGGCAAAGTTCGTAATGAGTCCCGCCAGGATCGTGATAATGACGAGCGAGGGGAATACCACGCCGAGCGTCGCGGTGATGCCGCCCATCGCGCCTTTTCTCTTCTGCCCGACAAATGTCGCCGTGTTGACGGCGATGATGCCCGGTGTGCACTGACCGATGGCAAAATAGTCCACCAGCTCTTCTTCCGTTGCCCAGTGCTTATTCTGCACCACCTCGCGCTCGAGGATCGGCAGCATCGCCATACCTCCGCCAAAGGTCATCACGCCGATCTTGGCAAAGGTGAGAAACAGTTCCAAAAGTTCCTTCAAAACACTTTCTCCTTACTCCACATATCCGTAAAGGCCGCGCACGGACACCTCACCTGTGCGGACGGTCTCGACCGTCCCGTTTTCGCGGCGCACGATGAGGCCGAACTCCTCGTCCACGTCAAGCGCCGTGACTTTTTCCTTCGTATCCTGCCACAAAAGCTGCACCTCGCGCCCGATGGTCACGCAGCGGCGGCGGTATTCGTCGAGATACCCGCTCGTCTCTCCGGATCTGAGCGCCGTATAAAGCGCATCGAGCTCCTCGATCATCGCCGCGGACAGCTCCGCGCGCGAAATGAGCCTGCCCGTCTCGCGCAGGATGGACGTTGCAATCTTCGAGACCTCGCCGACGAAGTCCTCCTCGCGCTGGCTGACGTTGAAGCCGATGCCCGCCACGACGTACTGGAGCTCGCCGGTCTCACCCTCGACGCTCAGCTCGGTCAAAATGCCGCAGAGCTTTCTGCCGTTCAGGATGAGATCGTTTGTCCACTTGATCTGCGAGTGCGTCCCCGCCACGCGGTCGACCGCGCGGCTCATCGCAACGGCGATGAGACCCGTGAGCGGCATCAGCTGCGACGGCGCAAGCTTCGGACGCAGCAAGATCGACAGGTAAACGCCCTTGCCCGCCGCGCTCTGAAAGCTGCGGCCGCGGCGACCGCGGCCGCTCGTCTGCTCCGCCGCGACGGCGACGGTACCGTCCGGCGCGCCGTCGAGCGCAATGCGCTTTAAGTAGGCGTTTGTCGAGTCGATGGAATCAAAGCAGTCGATGCGCCTGCCGACGGTTTCGACAGGTCCCAAGTAGCTGCGCACGGTCTGCTCGGTCAGCGTGTCGGGCAGCGACTTGAGGCAGTAGCCGCGTCCCGTGACGGCGTCGATCTCGTACCCCTGCGCGCGCAGGGCGGAAATGCTCTTCCAGATGGCCGCGCGCGTGATGCCGAGCTCGGCGCTGACGGCCTCGCCGGAGACGAAGTGTCCCTTTTCCCGCAGCAGCAGCGCCAAAACAGTCTCTTTTCCCATAGCGTCCTCCGTTACAAAATGTAACCGAAATTGTTACCCTTTTGAGGTTGACAGTCGGCGGCTTATCGCTTACGATTGACATAAAATATCAAGCGCTGCGTTTTTCGCAGCCGCCGTCTTAGGATTGTAGCACGCTTGCCGCCGCATGTAAACCAAAATCTCATGTTTTGGCTTACCCGGCGGTTTCTTGACGAATTCCTGATTTTTCCATTGCCGCGCTCCGCCCCGGCGTGTACAATAAGACGCTGACAAATTATGACAGGAGTTTCCCCGTGAGCTTTTCCGACCTTACGTTTCTTTTTTATTTTCTGCCGCTGTTTTTCGCGGTCTATTACATCCTGCCCTTTCGCTTCAAAAATGCTGCGCTCGTGCTGGGCAGCTTTGCCTTCTACTTCATCGGCGCGGGCGCGCGCGACACACTGCTGCTGTCCGGCGTGCTGCTTCTGCACTATGCCCTCGCCCGCGCAATGGCGGGGAAAGAAGTCCGCACGCGAAAAGCACTGCTGATCATCTCGCTGGCGGCGGACCTCTTTTGCCTCGTGTATTTCAAGTACGCCGCATTTATTCTGGAAAATCTGGGCAAACTGACGGGGACGGCGTTCTCCCTTGTCGAGCTTGCGCTGCCGCTCGGCATCAGCTTCTACCTCTTCCAGAGCGCGGGGTACCTCATCGACGTCTATCGCGGCGAGGAGGCGGAGAAAAACCTCATCGACTACGCCGCTTTCACCATCGCGTTCCCCCAGCTCACGATGGGGCCGATCTTGCGCTGGCGTGAATGGCGCGGCGCGCTGAAAGCACGCACGATCACGCGCGAGGACGTATTCTCCGGCTTTGAGCTCTTTGTTGTCGGCCTGTGCTTCAAGGTGCTGCTCGCCGACCAGCTCGCGCCGCTATGGGCATCGCTCGAGCGCATCGGTTACGAATATTTGTCGACGCCGCTCGCATGGCTCGGCGCGGTGAGCTACAGTTTGCAGCTCTATTTCGACTTTTCCGGCTATTCGCTCATGGCGATGGGCCTCGGGCAGATGCTCGCGCTGCCTGTGCCGCGCAACTTTGACCTGCCCTACACCGCGCGCTCGGTGAGCGAGTTCTACCGCCGCTGGCACATCACGCTCGGCACATGGTTCCGCGACTATGTGTACATCCCGCTCGGCGGCAGCCGAAACGGCAATGCCCGCACGGTGCTCTCGCTCACGGTCGTGTGGTTTTTCACTGGCCTCTGGCACGGGGCGAGCTGGAATTTTGTCCTCTGGGGTGTGATGCTGCTTGGATTCATCCTGCTCGAAAAGTTCTGCATCGGCAATTTTCTCAAGGAGCATAACGTGCTCTCGCACATTTATCTCCTCTTCGTCATCCCGCAGACGTGGGTCATCTTCCGCATCACGCGCTTAAAGGACGTCGGCGCGTATTTTTCCCGCCTGTTCCCGTTTTTCGGCGCACACAGCGCCATCTCCGCGCAGGATGTGCTCAAGCTGCTCTCGTCCTACTGGTGGCTGCTGCTGCTCGCCATCTTCTTCTGTCTGCCGCAGCCGCGCCGCTTTTATGAAAAGCACCGCGGCAGTTTGCTCGTCCAGCTCCCGCTGTTTCTGCTCTTCTGGGTGTGCGTGTACTTCATCGCCACCTCATCGGGCAACGCCTTCCTCTATTCCCGTTTCTAAGGAGACCTTTCATGTCCTCTCGTCCCTTTTTCCTGCTGCCGCTGTGCTTTGTCAGCGCGCTGGCGCTCAACGCCTATGCCGCGCTCGATCCCACCGGCGTGTATCAGGATTATCTTGAAAAACTGGATGCCGCGACGCCGCCCGTCGCGGCAATGGCCACAGCGGCCGCAGACGGGGTCTACCCGTGGAGCGAGCCCAAAGCGCCCGAACCTCCTCCCGTCCCAGACCCCGCTCCGCTTCCGGACCCGGAACCGGAGCCCGAACCGGAAGAGCCCGACTCCCCCTTCACCACGGTGGACGCGAGCTACTTTGACGACGCGCTGTTCATCGGCGACTCGCACACCGACGGCTTCAAGGACTATGCGGGCCTCAATAACGCCGACTACCTCTGCCACAACGGCCTGACGGTCTGGTCGGCGGTCGAAAAGGCGGAGTTCCCCGGCAAGCAGACGCTTGCGCAGGCGCTCTCCGGCAAGCACTACGGCAAAATTTACCTGATGCTCGGCATCAACGAGCTCGGCACCGGCACGGCGGAGAGCTGGGCCGCACAGTACAAGGTCCTGCTCGACGAAGTGCGCGAGCTCCAGCCTGACGCCATCATCTTTTTGCAGGCCATCTTCCACACGACGCAGGAAAAGTCCGACGCGACGTTCTTTAAGAATTCGACCATCGACGCACGCAACGCCGAGCTCCAAAAGCTCGCCGACAACGAAATGGTCTTCTACATCGACTGCAATCCCGTCTTCGACGACTCTACCGGCGCGCTGACGCCGGAATACTCCGGCGACGGCGTCCACGTCAAGGCCGCGTACTATCCGATGTGGAGAGACTATCTCTTCCAGTTTGGCGTCGTAAGATAGTTTCAAGAAAGCGGTGAAGCCGCTTTCTTGAGAAAGTTTCGCTGCGCTCTGCGCCGTGCGCGAACGCCTGGGCAGCCGTTGGCGGCTCTGCCGCCTTACGGATGCCGCGTACCCCTTGCGGGTAAAACTCTGCGAGGCTCTTTACGTAAAAAGGAACCGCTCTTCGAGCGGTTCCTTTTTTGCATTGCTTCGTTTTATTCGTGCTTGACCTTGTAGCCGCGGTTCAATCTCATTTCGAGCGCGTCGAGCTCTTCGTAGAGCTCAGGCGGCACCTTGCCGATCTTCTCGTAATACTCACGCGCGTCCTCGCACTCCTGGAGCCAGAGGTCGCGGTCGACCGAGAGCAGGCGGCGCATGTCGTACATCGACATTTCAAGGCCCTCCATGTCGATATCGTGGGTGTTGGGCTCGTAGCCGAGCGCGGTCTCCGCCGCGCCGATCTCATCGTCGGCGCGCGAGATGATCCATTGTAAAACACGCATATTGTCGCCAAAGCCGGGCCAGGCGAAGTTGCCGTCCTCGTCGGTGCGGAACCAGTTGACGTTGAAGATCTTCGGCGGCTTGGGGATCTTCTTGCCCATGTCGAGCCAGTGCTGCCAGTAGTCGCCCATGTGGTAGCCGCAGAA
>ENA-UOJE01003649-UOJE01003649.1-human-gut-metagenome-genome-assembly--contig:-C23-NODE-3649-length-10238-cov-4.910439_pt1 | contig 10238 bp, 8 predicted proteins | sample MGYA00242341_ERZ723888 | MGnify/ENA metagenome assembly ERZ723888 | reverse complement strand
AGCAGCAGAAAAATGGAGAGATAATGTAGTATAAACCGGAGTGACAGGTGGAATCACGGCCTCTCAGACAATCGGATTCCAGCCATCAGGAGAAGATACACTGGCAGCAGCTTACAGCAAGAATGCAACATTGGAAATTAATACAGAGGTATTTGAACATGCTGGTGTTTATCATTATGTTGTGACTGAAGATGCAGGCTCTTATGAAGGAATCGATTATGATACAGCAGGCAGAGATGTTTATCTTTTTGTATATAACGGAGCAGATGGAGCACTTTATGTTGGAAATGTAATTACAGAAAATAATGGTGAAAAAGGTGATCTTGAATTTATCAATGATTATGGTGCAGAAAATGATACAACGCATGATGTGACGATCAAAAAAACGATCACAGGTAATCAGGGAGTTAAAAATAAATCCTTCGAATTCAAGGTTGCGGTGAATGGTGGACAGGGAGAACTCTACAAAGTTGTAGTGAAGAAAAATGCAAATGCACAGGCACTTACAGAATACATCACAAGCAATGAAGCAGAAACTTCTTATCAGATTTCTGATACAGGTTCAATTACAATTTATGGATTGACAGAATCTGATAAATACACGGTAACAGAGACCGATGCGAATAAAGATGGATATACTACTACGATTGATGGAGAAACAACTGCGACCGGAACAAAGACAGGAACTACAAAAGAAGATGGTACAGTAGTTCAGTATGTGAATGAGAAAGATGCGGCTGTAGTAACAGGCGTTGCAAAGAAATACACACCATACGTATTACTTGTGGGTGCGGCAGGCGCATTTGGATCAGTTTTCTTTCGTAGAAAAAGAGCATGATAAACGAAACGACAGAAGGTCAGGAGGCAGGGGAGCAGAGGGAAGAGCTGTTTTTTAAAGTTATAGAAGCGGGAAATAAGATATTGGAAATTCTGGCAGCGCTCTTTATTATTCTTATGCTTCTTTATGGTGCATATTCATTATGGGATACCTGCCAGATCAACCGACGTGCGTTTATCAGTGGAGAATTGATGAAATATAAACCTGCAGGGAAAACGGATGAAAGTCCGTCCCTGCAGGAACTTCAGAAAATCAATCCGGATGTGTGTGCCTGGCTGACGGTAGACGGAACAAAGATTGATTACCCGGTTGTGCAGGGAGAAACAAATCTGGAATATATCAATCAGGATATTTATGGAGAGTTTGCTCTTTCAGGAAGTATTTTTCTGGATAGCAGAAATGACAGAAAATTTATTGACAGTTACAGTTTATTATATGGTCACCATATGGATAATGGCGCAATGTTTGGGGATGTGATGAATTATAAAGAAAAGGAGTATTTTGAATCGCACAAAACAGGTACGCTATATTTGAATGAACAGTCAGAAAAAATCCAGTGGTTCGCCTGTGTGGAGACGGATGCGTATGATGAAGTTATTTATAATCCACAAGATTATAAGAAAGAGAATCTGGAAGAACTGATGGAATATATAAAGGCACATGCCGTGCAGTATCGTCTTCCTGAGAAAAAAGGAAAAGAGGGGTGGAACAGGATCATTGGCTTATCTACTTGTTCTAACGATCAGACGAATGGAAGAGTAATACTTTATGGATTTTTATATGATATTACTGTTCACTCCCGTGTCAATCACTCCGCTGATTGACACGGAGGATGCGTGTTTTGACTTGAATGCATCTCGCCCCATCGCCAAAGGCGATTTAAAATGGCGAGATGCGTTGCTGGTCGCACATCGTGTGAACAGTAACAGGTAGATAAAGAATGATGTAGCGCAACGTCGTTGCATATTTGTCTGTTGAATGTTAAAATGTGAATGTCATTCAGGTTCAGGTCAAAGCTAGAAAAAGAGCGAAAATGGATCTGGATAATTTCGAAAATCAGGGAAATAAAGGCAGGCAGTATACAATGACGATAAAAGAGATTGCGCAGATGGCCGGGGTGTCCAGCGCAGCAGTATCAAGATATTTGAATGACGGATATGTGAGTGAACAGAAAAAGGAGCAGATCCGTAAAGTGATTGAGAAGACGGGATATCAGCCGTCTACTCAGGCAAGAATCCTAAGAACCGGACGTGCACATCTGGTTGGTGTGGTGGCTCCGAAGATCAATTCAGAATCAATCAGCCGGATCACAGCGGGAATTGAACAGGTTCTTTCGGCAAGAGGGTACCAGATGCTTCTTGCAAGCACGGATAATCAGCCAAAGAATGAGCTGACTTATCTGAGAATCTTTGAAAGTTATCCGGTAGATGGAATTGTACTGATCGGTACAGTGCTTACAGACGAGCATCGGAGATTTTTAAAAGAATCAAAGGTTCCGGTTGTGGTTGTGGGACAGGAGACAGAAATGGCAAGCTGTATCTATCATGATGATTTTGGTGCGGGAAGAGCAATGGGACAAGAAGTTGCGGTGAAAGCACTGAAGCGGAATGGTGGAAGACCTGAAGATTGCAAGATTGCATATATTGGTGTTACTCGTGAAGATAAGGCAGCAGGTGCTGCCAGAGAAGACGGGTTCCGCAAGGGACTTCAGGAAGCAGGGATTACTTTCGATGACCATCGGTACAGACGCGAATCAGAATTTACAATGAGCGGCGGATATGAAGCAGTAGTGGATTTGTTGAGTGAAGAAAATGGAATCGATATCATATCATGCGCAACAGATACGATTGCAGCAGGAGCAATCGAGGCATTGATCGCACAGAGTAAAAAGGCGGTTCCGGAGTCGGTTCAGAATTCTGGTGCAAGGATGCTACACATTTTGGAACAGTCTGGTATCTGTGTCACAGGATTTGGTGATAATCAGATGTTAAGGGCTGTGACAGGCGGTATTCCAACGGTTCATTTTGGGTATAAAACGAGTGGAATCAAGGGGGCAGAGCTCTTGCTTGAACAGATTGAAGAGAAAAATCCGGTGCCGGTGCATATGAAACTGGGATTCCAGATCGTGAATAGGTTTGAATGAACGTAACTAAGAGTATAGTGCAAGTTAAACAAAACAGAAGAATCAGAATTAGTAAAAATGCCATCTTTACAAATGGCATTTTTTTATTTAATATAAAATCATAAGATGTGAAAACGATTACACATAAAACATAGAAGGAAGGGAGAGTAATCATGGATTACAGGAAAACAGCCCAGGAGATTCTGGGATATGTAGGTGGAAGTAAGAATATTGTATCCGCAGCGCATTGCGCAACGCGTCTTCGTCTTGTTATCGCAGATAATAGTAAGGCAGATAAAGAGGCAATAGAGAATGTGGATGGAGTAAAGGGAGTATTTGAGGCATCTGGACAGCTTCAGATTATTCTTGGAACAGGAACAGTGAATAAAGTGTTTGATGAATTTATCGCGATCGCAGGTATTACAGCAAGCACAAAAGCTGAGGCAAAGGAAGCAGCGGCAGAGAAGCAGAATTGGTTTATGAAGGCCATCAAGCTGTTAGGTGATATTTTCGTACCTATCATTCCGGCCATCGTAGCAAGTGGTTTCCTGATGGGAATCATGAATGCACTGGATTTTATGAATGCAAATGGATTTTTAACAATCAATACAAATAGTTCTATTTATGTATTTGCGAATCTGTTCAGTAATATCGCTTATACATTCCTGCAGATCCTGATTGCATTTTCAGCTGCGAAAGCATTTGGTGCAAACCAGTATCTTGGAGCTGTTATTGGTATGATCATGATTCATCCGTCATTACAGAACGCTTATACGGTTGCAACGGAAGGAGTACAGCAGACACAGAGCGTATTCTTCGGACTGTATCACATCGACATGGTTGGATACCAGGGACATGTAATCCCGGTTATTATTGCAGTATGGATCCTTTCTGTATTAGAAAAGAAGCTGCACAAGGTAGTTCCGGCAGCACTTGACCTGTTTGTAACACCACTTGTCAGCGTATTCGTGACAGGATATCTTACACTTTCCATTGTAGGACCAATCTTTGTATGGGGTGAGAATGCGATCCTTGGAGCAATCCAGTGGATGCTGACACTTCCGCTCGGACTTGGAAGTCTGATCATGGGAGGTTTGTATGCACCGACAGTAGTAACAGGTATTCATCAGATGTACACAGCCATTGACATCGGTCAGTTGGCAAAATATGGAGTAACTTATTGGCTTCCACTTGCAAGTGCAGCAAATGTAGCACAGGGTGCGGCAGCATTAGCAGTTGGAATTAAATCAAAAGATCAGAAAGTTAAATCCCTTGCACTCCCGTCATCACTTAGTGCATTTATGGGAATCACAGAGCCGGCAATCTTTGGTGTAAACTTAAGATTCTTCAAACCATTTATCGCAGGATGTATTGGTGGAGGATGTGGAGCTCTGTATGCATCACTTGTACATCTTGGAGCAAAGGGAACAGGAGTAACAGGTATCTTCGGTATTCTGCTTTGCCTGAATCAGCCGCTTCAGTACATTATCGAGATGGCAATTTCAGTAGGAGTAGCATTTGTGATCTCCTTCATGATTTACAAAGATAAAGAGCCGGTAGTTAAGACAGCCGCAACAGAGACAACAGTTGAGAAAACAGAAGAGACAGAGAATGTAGTAGAAGCAGAAAATGTTACAAGCCCGGTAAACGGAAATGTTGTTGCGACAGCAGAAGTAGCAGATGAGACATTTGCATCAGAGATGCTTGGAACAACTGTTGCAGTTGAGCCAACAGATGGAAAGATTGTAGCACCATGTGACGGTGAAGTAATGAATATCTTCGATACAGGGCATGCAGTATGCATCGCAACGGAAGCAGGAGCAGAGCTTCTGATCCACATTGGAATTGATACAGTTTCCATGGATGGAAAAGGATTTGTAAAGAAAGTAGCAGACGGAGCAAAAGTTCGTAAGGGCGATGTGCTGATCGAAGCAGATCTGGATGCTATCAAAGCAGCAGGACATCCGGCAACTACGATGATGATACTGACGAATGCAGATGACTTCAGCAAAGTAGAGAAGACAGCAGCGGGAACAGTTACAACAGCTGATCTCGTAATGAAGATTGAGAAATAAATTGAACAGTGATTAAAAAGATACAGCCGTTTTATTCAAAGAAGAATTCTTGCAGAATAGAACGGCTGTAAATGGAAAAAGGGAGACAAGAGCATGAATGCATTAACAAGGGATCTGATCAAACTGGTAGATATGACGGAAGAGATGATGAAAGAAAAAGAGCAGAAAGAAGGAGCAGTTCATCGTGAAAAGCTGCATCTGATGCCACCGGCAGGCTGGCTGAATGACCCAAACGGATTGTGCCAGTTCAACGGAATCTATCATGCATTCTTTCAGTATTCCCCGTTCAATGCCGAGGGCGGCGTAAAGATGTGGGGTCATTATACAAGCAAGGATCTGATCGACTGGGAGTATCAGGGAGTAAAATTATATCCGGATCAGCCATTTGACTGTCATGGAGTATATTCTGGTTCTACATTTATTGAAGACGGTAAAATGTATGTTTACTATACAGGAAATGTGAAATTGGAAGACGGAGATTTTGACTATATCAACACAGGACGCGAGTCAAATACGGTTCTTGTTGTCAGTGAGGATGGAAAGACATTCGGTCCGAAGAAAGAACTAATGAGAAATGTTGATTATCCGTCAGATCTGACCTGCCATGTGCGTGACCCGAAGATATGGAAAGAAGGAGATACTTACTACATGATTCAGGGTGCGCGTACAAAAGAAGATGTCGGACAGGCATTGATCTTTGAGTCAAAAGATAAAATCAACTGGAATTTCAGAAGCCGCGTGGAATCAGAAGAACCATTCGGATACATGTGGGAATGTCCGGATTATTTTGAGGTAGACGGAACAAAAATTCTCTCGGCGTCTGTGCAGGGACTTGAGGGTGGTATCTGGGACGACAGAAATGTTTATCAGTCCGGATACTTCCTAGTAGATGGGGATATTCTGGAAGACTATAAACTCTCCGAGTATCAGCTTTGGGACTATGGATTTGATTACTATGCCCCACAAAGCTTTGAGACAGAAGATGGCAGAAGAATCCATATCAGTTGGATGGGAATGCCGGATTGTGAAGAATATACCAATCCGACGATCGCAGAAGGGTGGCAGCACTGCTTCACTTTTCCGAGAGAAGTATTTGTAGAAGATGGCAAAGTTTGTCAGAGACCGGTCAGAGAATTGCAAAAGAAGAAAACTCTTGTGGATAAGTCAGCCGGAATGTTGAAAAAAGATGGATATAAAGTCTATGATGTGAATATCTCGGGCATTCAGAACAATGAATTCAGGACAGTGATTGATGAAGAATTGATTCTTGAGTACAAAAATGGAAGATTCGAGATGCATTTTACAAGCCAGGATAAGAATTCAGTATCTGCCGGAAGAGGAATGCGTTATATTGCATTGGATTCTGTTACAGATGTAGAAATCTTGGTAGATCATTCTTCCGTGGAAGTGTTTGTGAATGATGGAGAAGCTGTATTTTCCACACGATTTTATCCAAAGGCAGACAGTCTTCTGGTAGAGGCAGAAGAGGCGCAGATTATGATGTATGAGATTCAATAGAGAAAAAAATGAATGAAAAAGAGGGCGTGGATTTATTCGTTGATATCACCACATATCAAATGATGAATCCGCGCCCTCTTTTTTGAATCAGCAGGATTGGAAATGTGAAATGTCACAGAAAATGTGAAAGAGATCTAACGCTGTGAAGGGGGGCATAATGTACAAAAAGTATTGTTGAAACGCCAGAGTGTATGTATTATATGTACAGAGTAATTCATGAATGAAAAAACACTGTTGATGACAGAGAATTTGTAAACAGTTGTAAACAAGTTACGTAGGAGGAATGAGGATATGAGTGAAAAGAAAAGTACTTTGATGCAAAAAGTACAGCGCTTTGGTGGAGCGATGTTCACGCCGGTGTTATTTTTTGCAGTCTTTGGAATTATTGTAGGTTTCGCAACTTTATTTAAGAATAATCTGGTATTTGGATCTTTGGCAGATCCTGAGACTACCTGGTACAAGGTCTGGGATATCATTTATAATGGAGCAAACACGGTATTTAAACAGATGCCATTGATATTTGCAATTGGTCTTCCGGTATCACTTGCAAAGAAACAGCAGGCAAGAGCATGTCTTGAGATATTTGTAATCTATGCTACCTTTCTTTATCTGACAAGTTCTATTTTGCAGTACTGGGGGCCGGTTTTTGGTGTTGATTTTGAATCTGTAGAAAGAACAAGCGGACTTGCAACAATTGCCAGTGTAAGAACATTGGATATGGGAATTGTTGGAGCACTGATCATTGCAGGAATTGCAGTTTATCTTCATAATAAGTTTTTTGACATGGAAGTGCCGAAATATGTTGAGACATTCAAAGGTTCTCCAATGGTTGTACTAATTGGATTCTTTGTTATGATTCCTGTTTCTGTTCTTGCATGCCTGATCTGGCCACATGTACAGGATGGAATTGCCAGTGTGCAGAGCTTTCTTGCAAGCACAGGAGTCTTCGGAGTAGGGATGTATACATTCCTTGAAAGATTGATGATTCCGTTTGGACTTCATCATTTCATTTACGCTCCATTTTTATATGATTCAGCAATTGTTGCGCATCTTTCAGAATTCGCTTCTATGAAAGGTTCTCTTGCAGCAATGTTCCCGGCAGGAGGATTCGCTCTTACAGGTATGAGTAAGATGTTTGCACCACTTGGAATCAGCGGAGCAATCTATGTGACAGCAAAACCAAATAAGAAAAAGAAAGTACTTGCACTTTTAATTCCGGTATTGATTACAGCAATGTTCACAGGAATTACAGAGCCACTGGAATTTACATTTCTTTTTATCGCTCCTGTTTTGTATCTGTGTCATGCAGTGCTTGCAGGATTGATGTCAGCAATCACATTTGCATGTGGAATCAGTGGAGATTTCAGTTTGGGACTGATCCAGAATGCGTCTCTGAACTGGGTACCTCTTTGGAGCACACATGGTGGAAGCTATGTACTTCAGATTGTGATTGGATTGATTTTCTCAGCCATCTATTTTGTACTGTTCCGTGCATTGATTCTTAAGATGAATCTGAAGACACCGGGAAGAGAAGCAGATGATGAAGAAAGTAAACTGTATACAAAGAAAGAATACAAAGCAAAGAAAGAAAATAGTTCAGACAACAAATATCAGATAGCAGCAGAAGTTTATATGGAAGGTCTTGGCGGAAAAGAAAATATCATCGATGTAACAAACTGTGCTACCCGTCTTCGTGTATCGGTGAAGGATGTTGATAAGGTACTGCCGGATGCATATTTCAAAGAAAATGGCGCGCATGGTGTTGTGAGAAATGGAACAGCGCTTCAGGTTATTGTTGGTCTGAGTGTTCCCAACGTAAGAGAAGAATTTGAAAAATTACTGTAGAAATAATAGAAAAAAGAGGAAAATATAATGAAAAAATTTAACATTACAATCGCCGGAGGCGGAAGTACTTATACACCAGGAATTGTATTAATGCTTGCAGAGGAGTCTTATCGATTCCCGGTAGAAGAAATTAAATTATATGACAATCTTGCGTCTCGTCAGGAGCCAATCGGAAAAGCAATGGAAATTATGATGAAAGAGCAGCATCCGGAGATTAAGTTTTCTTATACAACAGATCCGGAAGAGGCATTTACGAACATTGATTTTGTATTTGCACATATCAGAGTCGGACTTTATGCGATGCGTGAACTGGATGAAAAGATTCCGCTGAAATATGATGTTGTTGGACAGGAGACTTGCGGACCAGGAGGAATCGCATATGGAATGAGATCCATTGCAGGTGTTCTGGAGATTCTTGATTATATGGAGAAATATTCTCCAGATGCATGGATGCTGAACTATTCCAATCCGGCAGCGATTGTGGCAGAAGCGACAAGAAGACTCCGTCCGAATTCAAGAATTATCAATATCTGTGATATGCCAGTTGCACTGGAAAATATTATGGCAAATATCCTAAATCTGGAATCAAGAAAAGAAATGATAGTAAAATATTATGGATTAAACCATTTTGGATGGTGGACAAGCATTACAGATAAAGCAGGAAAGGATCTGATGCCTGAACTGAAGGCATTTGTGAAAGAAAAAGGATATGCGAAGGAGACGGAAGATTATCAGCACCGTGCCCAGAGCTGGAAAGATACTTATCTGATGGCAAAAGATGTTTACGCATTGGATCCAGAGACAGTACCGAACACGTACCTTAAATATTATCTGCTTCAGGATGAAGTTGTAGAGCATTCAAACAAAGAATATACGAGAGCAAACGAAGTAATGGATTCTCGTGAGAAAGAAGTATTTGATACGGCGAAAGGCATTATCGAAAAAGGTAGTGCGGAAGGATATACTTTTGCAGTCGGAGCACATGCAACATTTATTGTCGATCTGGCATGCGCACTTGCATTTAATACAAAAGAAAGAATGCTTCTGATTGTACCAAACAACGGAGCAATTTCCAATTTTGATCCGGAAGCAATGGTTGAGATTCCATGTCTTGTTGGAAGTAACGGACCGGAGCCACTGGCAGTAGGAAAGATTCCAGAGTTCCAGAAGGGACTTATGGAGCAGCAGGTAGCGGTTGAGAAACTTACGGTAGATGCGTGGATGGAACATTCCTATCTGAAGTTGTGGCAGGCACTTACGTTAAGTAAGACGGTACCAAGTGCAAAGATTGCAAAGAAGATTCTGGATGAGCTGATTGAGGCAAACAAAGAATACTGGCCGGAACTTTCATAATAAAATAAAAGACATAGTAGAAATACGATTGCGTCTAAAGAAAAAACTGGTGTGCAGTAGCGCAGCAGTTTTTTTCTTGTGTTAAGCAGGAAGGAGCAGGGAAGAATTGTGGAATAAATAAGAAGATTGTGATAGTATAGAAATAATAAATAATCGAGAAAATGAGGTGATGGCATGAAATTAGAGGCGTTAGTCAGCAGACATTATGATGAATTGAATCCAAATGATCTTATTATCTGGCGGTATATTACTCAAAATAAAGAACAATGTCTGAACATGACGATTGAAGCACTCGCACAGTTATGCAATGTATCTCGGAGTACGGTCATGCGTTTTGCACAGAAGATTGGCTTATCCGGCTATAGTGAATTAAAAGCCTGTCTGCGCTTTGAACTGGAAGAAGACGAAGTGCCTGTGTCACGTAATTTGGTATCCTTGATATTTGACAGAAATAAAAAGGCCATACATAATTTCAAGTAACAGAAAT
>ENA-UOJE01003646-UOJE01003646.1-human-gut-metagenome-genome-assembly--contig:-C23-NODE-3646-length-10242-cov-5.988809_pt1 | contig 10242 bp, 7 predicted proteins | sample MGYA00242341_ERZ723888 | MGnify/ENA metagenome assembly ERZ723888 | reverse complement strand
TAGAGAAACCCGACTGTAACGACTCCTGTAAAGGTGAACCAGAAGAGGGAGCGGGGCATTCCGCGGCGGACAAAGCGGTAGATGACCGGCGGAAACGGCGCCAGCAGAAGCAGAAGATAGAACAGAGTCAGGGAGAACGGCAGGAAAGCGATCGCCGTATTCAGCATTTTCAGCGGAGTCTTGATTCCGGGGATTACGCCCAGAGATGGAAAATAAGTCACGAGAATCCGCCAGTTTGCCGAGTGCATTGCGGGAGTCCACATCATCCGGGCGTCATACGTGAGCAGGTCCGGATCGCGCGGTTTGATATTGTTGAATTTAAGCTTTGCCGCCGTCAGGTCTCCGAAATGACTGTAATGGGAGACGTTGTGCGGCCTTTTAACGCAGAAGTTCCAGAGCCGGACCAGCAGGCCCGGCAGAAGAAGGGTTGCGGGCAGACGGCGCTTGAAACGGGATTTTTTATATTTCCCGCCGAGAATGAAAGTAAAAAGAAGCGACGGCAGGAGAATGACGATCAGCGGGGACATGATGAGGTCGTATGCGCGGTTGAAAGGAATCAGGATGGAACTTAACACCACGGAGGCGGAGATGATGATCCAGCAGTTCCGGCGGCTCGTTGAGATTTTCCCGCTGAGGAGGTAACGGAACAGTTCAAAAATCACGATCGCGCTGAGAAACCCGAGGCTGAGGTCCCAGGATGAAAACAAACCGAAAGCCGTCAGTCCCAGCAGGAGATATTTCCATTTCGCCGGACGTGTGTAACAGGAATAGAGTAAGAGCAGAAGCGCCGTGACCAGAGGCAGGGCGAAGTTGCCGCGGATGATGTCCTGTCCGGTGGACCGCGCGATAGCGGCAATCGCCACGGCGTGCAGCAGCCCGCCTGCCAATGCCAGAGACCGGCGGCACCGCAGCGTCAGCAGGAGCAGAAAAATAAAGCCGGAGGAGAGGCTGATCCATGCCCGGAGCTGAAAGCTGACCCACTGCGCCAGATAAACGTTGTCCTGAAACCGTTTTTCCTGCGGCGTCGGCGCAGGATCTTTGAAAATCAGGGATTTTGCCCGGTATCCCCATCCGAGAAACCATTCCAGCGCCATGATCATCTGGCTGTAAGGGGGAATATCCTCAAGCCCGTGCAGATTCTTATCCGAAGCCGGCACGCCTTTTCCCGCTGCGATATCCTGTGTATAACCGAACATCATGGCGCTTTCGATCGTGAACGGCATGAAGTTTTTATGGGTTACGGGGAGAAATTTGCCGAAGAAGCTTTGCTTGACGGGCTTTGCGTCGCCGATCAGCCCGGCGACAGCCTCCGCCTCACGGTTGTAATTGTGCGTGCGCATTGCAAATGCGGCGAGGCAGCAGACAAGAAAGAGAATCAGGTTCAGGATACGCGGGTGTGTTTTCAGAAAATTCATGTCAGTATGCTTTCCTCATTTGAGATGACTGGATGGAAAGTTCATCGCGGTATTTTGCCACAGTGCGGCGCGCGACATCGAATCCGCGTTCTTTCAGGAGCTTGGAAAGCTTGCTGTCGGAAAGCGGTTTGGCGGGGTCTTCTTTGGAAACCAGTTCCTGAATCATATCCTTGATCGCATGAGAGGAGACCTCCTCGCCTTCCTCGGACTGGAATCCGCCGGAGAAAAAGAATTTGAACTCGAACAGTCCTATGGGCGTCTGCATGTATTTGTTCGCCACGGCGCGACTGATGGTCGTCTCGTGAAGACCGAGCTTGTCCGCCGCCTGCTGCATGGTCATGGGTTTTAGTGCCTTTGCTCCGTATTTCATGAAATCGTACTGTGCGGAAACAATCAGTTCGGCAATGCGGCGGATTGTGCTTTTGCGCTGGTCGATATTATGAATCAGCAGTTTGCCGTCCGCAATTTTGCCGCGGATATACGCCTTGTCCTCCGGCGAAACCGCAGGGTCTTCCAGCATTTTCATGTAACGGTCGGAGATGGAAAGCCGCCCGCTGAACGGGTCGTTCTGGACGATGCGGAAGGAATCGCCATCTTTTTCAACGATTACCTCGGGGACGACATAAAGCGGCGTGGACGGCGTGACGGCATTTCCCGGATGGGGGTTCAGGAGGCGAAGCTCCTCAATCAGTTCATTGAGATGATCCAGAGTGATGTTCATTTTTTTTGCGATCAGCGGCAGGCGGTTATGCGCCAGATCATCAAGATGATTCCTGATAAGCCGGCTCAAATCCTGATTCTGCGATCCCGCCGCTTTCAGTTGAAGAAGCAGACACTCTTTCAGGTCCCGTGCCGCAATGCCGGGCGGTTCAAAAGACTGAACCAGCGCAAGCGCCTGTTCCGCCTCGTCCATGGTGCAGTTCACCGACTGGGCGATTTCCGCAGGCGGCGTTGTGAGATAGCCGGCTTCATCAAGACTGCCGATCATATATTCCGCCGCGTCTGCAACTTTCTGCGGCACATCAGCGAAACGGAGCTGGTCGAGCAGGTATTCCTGAAGCGAAGTTTCCGCCACAATGGAATCGAAAATATAGTTGCGCCGTTCCTCTTCCTCGGCGGAGTATTTCGACTGCTGCGGGATATCCGGCGGATCGTCGTGAGAAAATGCCTCCCACGCTTCCGGGGTTTCCGCGATTCTGTCGAGATGTTCCTCGAAATCCTCCCGGTTGGAGTCCAGCATACGCGATTCGTCCGCATCGGGGCGCAGGTCCGGAGTCTGCGGCAGCGCAGGCAGATCCGCGTAAGGATCATCCGTTTCGCCGGAGGAAGGTTCCTCGCGCTTTTCGTCGAGCTCCAGAACGGGATTGGAACTGAGTTCAAGTTCCACTTTCTCTTCCAGTTCCATGACCGGCGCCATAAGAAATTCAAGGGAGAGAATCTGTTGCGGGGCGAGAGTCTGTTCCTGTCTCAGCTCCGTATTTTGTGAAAAACTGTTCGCCTGTTCCATAGCACCAACAATAAAATTTTGCAATAAAAATCAATTTTCTATTTTACAATACAGCAGAAAGAATTATAATAAACCCGCGAAAGATAAAAAAACAAGTAAAATTTTCCGGGAAGTGAAAGGTTATTCGTGAATATTCAGGGTAAATTCGGGATCACGGTGCTCGGCAGCGGGAGCAAAGGCAACGCCAGCGTGATTCATGGCCCGGAGGGATTGATCCTCCTCGACGCGGGTTTTACGGCAAAGGAGCTCGAAAGACGCATGGACGCATGCGGAATTCACGCCTCTGACATCAAAGCAATCATTGTGACGCATGAACACGGCGACCACATGAAGGGATGCCGGGTGTTTTCCAATAAATACGGCATCAAGACTTACATGACCTCCCTGACATGCAGCGGCTGCCTGCATGCGAATCTGCTGCCGGAACGGAAGACTCTTTTTTCCACCGGGTGCGCATTTGAACTCTGCGGCATGAAAATCGAGGCGTTTACAGTTCCGCATGACGTTGATACGGTCGGATTCGTTTTCCGCGTCGGAGACCGGAAACTAGGTGTGGCGACGGACCTCGGGCATCTCAATATGCTGGCGAGGCAGAAGCTTCATGACTGCGCCGTGCTGGTTCTTGAATCGAATCACGACAAGACGCTCCTGATGAATTCGCAGCGCCCGATTCAGCTCAAGCGCCGGATCATCGGGCGGCACGGGCATCTCAGCAATGACGATGCGCTTGACTCGCTTTCCGAGCTTCTGACGGCACACACCCATGATCTGATTCTTGCGCATTTGAGCGGAGAATGCAATAATATGCAACTTCTTCAGAAACTGGCGCTTGACAGGCTGGCGAATCTCCAAAGACGGGATATATTACTGGAAATCGCAAAGCAGGAGATGCCGCTCGCGACCCGCTGGCTGTTGTAACAGGAAACGGAACCCGGTCAACATGAAGGTGTGAAAATGGCAGACGGAACAGACATGCAAATGGACAATACACGGAATCAGACCGTGTCTCTGGGGTCTCCTCTGCCTGCGGATTCCGGGCGCAGGCCCGTCAAAATCTTCTGCCATCACTGCCAGCAGAAGCTGGACGTCACGAGTCTTGAACCGTTTTCCCGTTTCAACTGCCCCATGTGCCGGACGGAACTGATTGTCCCGACCTGGTTCGACAATTATCTGCTTGAGGAACCCGTCGGGACCGGCGGGATGGCGACCGTTTACCGGGCGCTGGACATTGCGCTCGACCGCGAAGTCGCGATCAAGATACTGAAAGAAGAGGTGCTTCCCGCCAGCGAACTTTCCGATCTTTTCCTGAATGAGGCACGCACCGCCGCAACAATCAATCATTATGCGGTCGTTCCCATCTATACCTGCGGGATCTTCGACGGCAAGACCTATATTGTCATGCAGTTCATGAACGGGGGGTCTCTGGAACAGAAGCAGAAAAGCTGTAAAAATCTGGCTGTTCCGGTGAATGATGCCGTCAAATGGATTCACGATATTGCCGAAGGACTTGAAAACGCCGCCAAACACGGCATCATACACCATGACGTAAAACCTGCGAATATCATGCTGGATACCGACGACAATGTCAAAATCGGAGATTTCGGGCTTGCACAGGTCGTGAAAGCGGAAGCCATCGGCACGCAGAAACCCGTAACTGCGTGGGTCAGCCCGAATTACGTCAGCCCGGAACGGATATCCACGGGAACCGAGACTTATCCGGGGGATATTTACAGTCTGGGCGCAACGTTTTACCATCTTGTGACCGGGATCACCCCGTTTTCCAATCCGAATATTGAGGAGCTGATCTGGATGCGAACCAGGCACAACCCTGTCGCTCCGAACCAGCTCCGCCCTGATCTGGCGCCGGAACTTTCCGCGCTGATCATGAAGATGATGAACCGTGCGCCGGACATGCGCCCCTCCTACCGTGAGATCATTACAACGCTGGAGGTCTACATGAAACGCACCATGCCGAACTCCTCCAGCATGAGACGCTACGCCAGCAGCGTCCGGAAATCGGTTCCGCCCGCTTCTCCCGGCGTATTGAAAAACGGCGCTCCCGCTCCGGTTCAGGCAGCCCCCGCTGTTTCCGCGGCGTCCGGGACGGAACCGCCGGTACAGCCCGGCGCATTTCAGCGCTTCCTGTATCATCCGCTGGTGATCATCACGGTCTCGTTTTTTCTGCTGGCTGTGATTCTTGTCGTTGCATTTCTGCTTTTCTCCGGAGGAGCCGGTGATGAAAACGCAATGAAACGGCTGGACCGGATAGAGAGAAACGAGGCTGCATCATGATGAAGATTCAGTCAAAGCTTCTTCTTTTCATCGGGGCGACGGCGGGGCTGGCTGCGGCTGCGGCGCTCTGTATTGCCTTCATTGCCATGAATCAGTTTCTGACGAGATTCCGGCTTCAGGAGTCTGCATATTCTTCTCGAATCATGAAGGATACGGCAAAAACGGCGATTATTTATGAGGCGAAACTGGTTGATGAACAGGCGAATCTGCTGTTTGTCCAGCTTGAAAACCTTCTGAAGAACACCCGCATTTACCGGGGGCAGGAGAAGAAAAATGCAATGGATTTCGTAAGGGAAAACCCTCTGGTGGATCAGTATGTCCGCTGCAAGTTCCGCGAAAAGGAGCCGGAGCGTTTTCTTATGCTGAACTCTTATCCGGATACGGTGACGCCGATCTCCCGGAAAACGCATCCCGAGCTGATTGAGTTCATTCTTTCCCAGAAGGACAGGAAGGAGAGCCGTTCTCTGGTTTATTCTCCGGAAAATGAGTTTGTGCCTGCGTCATTGTGGCTGGTTCTCTCCTACCGGACGGAGCAGGATATCGCCGATGGAGTTCTGTCCGCAATCATGTTGCGGCTCAATGACCATTTCATTCCGCTGGTTCTGGCAAAAGACCCGATGGATCAGCGGCGGTACCTGCTGTTCGACGGGAAAAATATTCTCTGCAAATCGCCGGAACTTTTCAAACCGCGGCATCCGGTGGATCTGTACGATCTCTGCATAAAAACAAACGCCAATATTCCCGGCAGTGCGGGAACCCGCCTTTTAGCCCAGAAGGACGGCTGTCTCCTTGGAACGGCGGCCGCCAATATCCTGACTCCCGAACATGCGGCGAAGCAGGTGCGGCTGATCTGCTTTTTCAATGTCGAGGAAAATCTTCCCAATTTTTTTGATTATATCGATTCCCGTTTCAGAATGGCTTTCCTGATTGCGGTCGGCGTGGCGCTTGCAGGTCTGCTCATGCTGCTTCCGGTCATGGGGATTACCGCCAGGAGCATTGCCGATCCGATTGCGCGCGCGACGGGGTTTGCCAATGCCCTCGCACGCAATGAATTCCCTCCGGAACCGTTGAAAATGTCCGGCGCGGAGGAGCTGGTGATTCTGGGAAAATCCCTGAATTTCATGCGGGACCGTCTCAGCAGCACGATCTCAAAACTGAAACGGAGCCATGAGCGGGAATCTGCCGCGCGCAGAGAAGCCGAGGACGCCAATGCGCTGAAATCCGAACTTCTCTCCAGGCTCTCCATTGAACTGCGGAATCCTCTGAATTCAATCAAAGGTTTCTCCGCTTTGATTTTGAAAGATGTGGAAAAACGAAAAGACGCCTATCCTTCCGAACTGAAACCGATTGCAGCCACGATCCATGAGTGTGCGGAAAACCTGAATGATACGGTCAGCGCCCTGATCGAACTGGCAAAACTCGATCAGGCTCCCCATACGCCGCGTCTTGAGGAAACCGACACGGCGGTTCTGCTGAAAAATGTCATGGCGCGCAATTCCCAGTATGCCGCCCACCGTTCCGTTACCCTTGAGGGACGTTACCTGCCGTCCGCCTTTCCCGTCATCGTGACGGACCCGCAGATTCTGACCCATGCCCTCTGTCTTGCCGAAGCGAGCCTGATTCGCCTGCTTCCTGCAGGAGGCAAAGTGTCGGTGACCTGCGGCGGCAATGAGGAACAGCTTCAATTCTGCGTGGAAGATTCACGCCCCGCGGGGAGGAAACCTTTCCGCTCCCTTGCCGCAGCCTATCAGTGTTATCACAACGGCAACAAGGAAAACGTCACATCAGGCGAGGTGTCTTCAATCCTCAACCTGATGATCATGGAAGAAAATGCGGAAGTTCTCGGGGCGGAACTGTCCGTCGCGGAAACGGAGCAGGGGAACACGCGTATCTGTTTTTCTTTCAGCAGGAGCGATATCCTGAACGGAATTCCGGCGGACTCACGGAATCAGAATGCTCTCACGGATATCCGGGCCGGCATCATGCCGAATCCCAGCCACGCCCGTCACGGCAGGCACCGGCATTCGGGAGCCAGAGTGCTGGTCGTTGATGAGAATGAACTGAACCGCAGATTGATTTCCATGATCCTTTCCGATACGGAGGCGCATCTGGAGTTCGCCGTATCCGCCGGGGAATGCATGAAAATCCTGAAAAACAGAAAATTCGATATCCTGATCCTTGATCTCGACTCCGGCAATATGAACGAAGAGATTCTTGCAATGCTCGGGGAGGACAAACACCATGAAACCATGGTGGTGATTCTGGCTTCCTATCTGGAAGAGGAGCTGCGCCGCCGCTATCTTTCGCTCGGTGTGCGGCATTGTCTGCTGAAACCGATCAATATCGACATCCTTCATGACGCGGTCCGTCAGGGATAAGGAGGCGGAATGCGGATTTTTCTGACGGCATTTCTGTCCGGGTTGTTCTGCATCTTCGGGAGTTCCGCCGCGGAAAAGACGCCGGATACGCCCGTTGCGGACGCCCGTCTTTTCAGCGCAGTGACGGTGGAGGAGCTGGTCCGTCTGGTCCCCGAAGCAAAGGAACTTTACGAGGGTCCGTGGGGGAGACATGATTTCATTGTATTGACCTGCCGTTTCTTTCCGGTCCGGGAGTGGCTCGGAAGCATGAACTCCGATGTGCTGGAACCGCTTTCCGGCGGAGATACGGAACTGAAGCTGATTCAACTTCTGGTCCTGAAAGAATCCGGAACTGGATTTACGATCGAAGATGCAGGGGGGTATCTTGAGAGCTCGAAGCAGGTATTCTCCGCAAAAAACAGAAAAACGGGGAAGATCCTGACGCTGTCCGTTTCCAAAGAGGAGTCGCGTCTTCTTCCCGACGGTATGAAGAGCCGGAAGACACCGGAGGGAATCACATACATTTCCAAAGAATATGCGGCGGACGTTTCGGCGGCGGCAGGCGGAAAGGATGTGGTTTCCCATACGTTCGGCGGACACTGGAAGCTGATTCTGAAGTATCATCTTGACGGAAAGAAGACGCCTGTTTTCGATGAGATACAGGTGTTTGCCGTGAAATGAATTTTTCCATATTGCGCAAACGGCGGTATGCCGGAAACAATTTCAAAAAACGGACGCAGCGTCTGCCGCATTTTCCGCTTCCTGAACAGAACTTCCTTTCATGACTTGATTTGCAGAGCGGCGCGGGTTACATTATGCCGTTAATTTCAGTGGAGCGGAAAATAGAAAATGAACGAGATCAATAGTCTGAATGATATCAGGGCGCTGGTTGCGTTTTCGACGGTAAACGGAGAAGACGCCGCAGGGTTGATGAAATTCATTCAATCGGATGTCAGGCTGGAAAAAATCAAGGAGAATCCCAAACGCTCCATCTTCCGCATGACGGATGAAAACGGCAGAATGCTTTACCTGAAACTTTTCGGAAAGCAGAAATTTCCGTTCAACGTCATCCGTTTCTATGCCGCCAAAGAATACCGGATTGCAAAGGCGCTTCAGAAAGCATCCGTGCCGATCATCAACTATCTTGCATGGGCGACTTTGAAAAACGGCGGCGGATTCTGTGTCTCCGAGGGGCTTCCGCAAGCGGTTTCCGGCAGGCAGTATTTCTTCCAGACCGCAAGATTTGACGCTCAGAAACGGCGGGTTTTTCTGGAACGGATCGCGGAACTGACGTGTGCGCTTTACAAAAGGCATTTTTATCATCCTGATTTCCATACATCCAATTTTCTTTTTGATCTGTCCGCCGGGAAAGCATGTCTTGTCGATCCGTGGGGAATCCGGGAAGTGATTTTTTTTCCCGAATTCAGAAAAGTCGAAATGTGTTCCCCGTGGATGGAACTGCAGGATTACCTGACCGACGACGAGATCATGGAGGGGCTTCTGTCCTCGTCACTTGCAAAAAATAAATTTGCGGCGCTTGAGCTGATGGACCGCGCAAGAGCCGCATACCGCAGACAGGAGGAGCTCCGCTGGCCTAAGACAAAACGGCGGATTCTCAGCGGCAGGGCAAAGTTCACCACGCTCGAAACGCGCGGCAGTGACCGTTATTACTGGCGCCATACGCAGTGGTTCACGCCGCCGGAGCAGTTCGAAGTGGATCCCGCATGGGAAATGAAATCCTACCCCGCTGCCGAAGCGGAAAAGATATGGCTGGATTCTTTCCGGAAATATCAGAAGGAACTGCCGCTTCTCAGGGTCGTGCATCCGGATAACAGCTCCGACCTTTATTTCAGTTCAAAGTCGAACACCACCGGCAGATGATCCGAAAAGCGGACATCCGCCACCCGGAAATCAAGCGGCCGTATTTCCGGCGAATAGAGAATGAAATCCAGTTGTTTTTCCGCGTTCCATGAAGGAAATGTCGGCGTATTGTAAAGATTTGCATTGCGCAGAGACAGTTTCTCCATGAATGCCGCGAGCTCGTCATCACCGTCCAGAGTATTGAAATCTCCGCCTATGATGACCGGTTTCCCGCGCGGAATAAGACGGCTCAGATGTTTGAGCTGAATCTTGCGGGAGCGTTTCACCAATGCCAGATGAACCAGAAAGATATGGATGCCGTTGAGTTCGACTTCGATGATGAGGCGTTTGAATCCGATGGGAAAGTAATGGAACGCATACGGTGTCAGTCTCTGCTTTGTGAGCAGGGCGTTTGCCTGCCGGCGGAGGATCGGAATCCGCCGGGAGAGAGAATCCAGCCCGTATTTCACGCCGCAGTGGTAATATTGATTCAGCGCCATGGCGACCCGGTCCGCCTGATTGACATAATCCGTCCGGAAGGAGCCCGTATCGACTTCAACCAGCCCGACGATATCCGCTTTTGCAGCGGAGATGAACCGGATGATGTCGTCCAGCGGCTTTTCCGGTGTCCGGAGGTAACGGTGTGCCGTCAGGATGTTTTTCCCCATGCCGCCGGGCGCGCCGGTGCCGTAAGCGATATTGTAAACGAGAAATCTCATGATTCAGTTTTCTTTCCTGTATCTGTTAATATATATGACGCCGTGTGCAAGTTTTATTGGTAAAAAACGAAAAAGAGCATGCTTGGGCTATT
>ENA-UOJE01003642-UOJE01003642.1-human-gut-metagenome-genome-assembly--contig:-C23-NODE-3642-length-10244-cov-7.595544_pt1 | contig 10244 bp, 9 predicted proteins | sample MGYA00242341_ERZ723888 | MGnify/ENA metagenome assembly ERZ723888 | reverse complement strand
ATACTCTTTTAATTAAGAAAATAATTTTAGACATGAAAAAAATCTTAAAAGAATATGCGGCCTTTTTTTTGTTTTTTGCATGCGCAATATGCTTATGGGGGCAGGAGGTTAATTTTCTGCAAGAAAAGAATGCGGCTGGAAAGGCGTCGCTCACGTCTGACGCCTATTATTCGAGTTTTACTATCGGTACCGCAAATTTTTCTCCGGAACTGCGTCTTCCCATACAGATATTTTATGACTCGTCTGTAAAAGACGAAGGCATTGCTGGCGTTGGGTGGAAAATTCCGCAGCTCGAGAGTTCGGCGGTTCCGAGCGAAAACGGCGCGATATGGACAACCCCGTGGGGCGAGAAGGTGAATTTTTATTCGCGCCGCAATACTTCTAAGGATGTTTTAAGCCTCTTTAACGAGACGGAACGCGAGAACGCCTACTTTTCGCCTTATGCGGATTGGACAGCAAACGGGCGCGCCGACAGCGGTTCGTGGACAATCTACGGGCGCAAAGATATGCGCGGATGGAAGTTTGTATATTTGGAGGGCAAGCTTCGGAGTATAACTGCGCCTTCTGGTGATTTATTGACATTTAGGTACGACAACGGCAGGATTGTTTCAGTGGAGCAGCGCGGAAATTCTTTTGTGTCTTTAAAATATAATGAAGATAAGATTCTTTCTGAAATTTTGATAAATGGGGTTAGCAATAAGTTTGTTTTTGCCGATGGGAAGGTGCAAATATTGCCTGAGACGCTTGCTGGCAATGAAGAGCGGGTAGAGTCGAAATTTTTGAGAAGCGTTGGACAGCGGGGGTTGAATCCGCTGGAATTTGCCTACGATAGCGCTGGCTATCTTTCGCGCATAAAGCGAGGCGGATATGTTGACGAAATTTCCGTGGAACATGAAAGCCTTGCGCAGCGCAAAGATTATTTAAAGAGGGTTGCAGCTGCAAAGAAGGCGAATAGGAATATTGCTAATATAGTGAAAGAAGCCGTCGCCGGCAGAATAGTTAAAGATTCTTCATACAGTTATTCGTATCCGTCGGGCAAGTTTGGCAATGTAGAGCTTGCGAATAAGCGCGGGGAGGTTGCCAAATATGAATTTGATTCACAGCGGGGCATATCGCGGTATACGGATTTTTCCGGCAAGGAGATGTCAACTTATTATTTCATGCGCTACGACGTTGCCTACAACGGAAAAGTCAGGCAAATAGTTGACGGCAGAAAGCGCGTGCTTGCAAGCTACCGCTACGACAAGGATACCGGAAAAATTACGAGGTACCGCGACAATGCTAAAAACGACATAAATTTCAAGTACGACAGCCGCGGTAATTTGATTGGGATAAGCAAACGCGGCGCCGGCGAGCCTGACGCGCTGCCGGTGAGGAGTTTTGAGTATATAAAGGGGGAGATGAAACCCTCGCGCATAAACGAGCTTGATTCCAAGGGGCGGGTAGTTCGCACAACCAGCATACAATATGATGCGTCGCGGCGGCCCGTGATGATAAGCGACGGCTGCCGGGAGGTAAAGATAGGGTATAATTTTTACGGTTATCCGATAAAGTTTGTCGACGGGTTTGGGCTTGAGACGTCTATCTCCTACGACAGGTACAATAGGCGCATATCGCGCGAGTCCGGCGAGGTTTTGGAGCGCATAGAATACGATTCCAACGGATTCCCGGTGAAGGTTTCTGCCTATGGAGGCGGAAAGGAGCTTAGGTCTTTGGAGGTATGCTACGGCAAAGACGGCTACCCCGAGACATACAAAGACAGCGAGGGGCTTTCAAAGAGGTTCAAGCGCGATGAACTTGGGCGTATAACAAAAGAAATATTCCCCGATTCAACAGAGGTTGGATACGAATACGATGTTATTGGAAAGCTTAGCAAGGTTATAGACCAGAATGGACATGAAATAAAGTTTGCGTGGAACAAATACGGTTTGGATTATAGAAAAACCGCAGTGGGTCAAATAACACAAAATGTTTACGACCAATACGGCAGGCTAAGCCAAGTCGATTCCAAGTTTGAAAACGGATCCGTAGACCGTTCCTTCTGCTACCGATATGACGATATGGATAGACTATCCTCCATATCCTACGGAGCTTCCGAAAATGAAAAATTTACATACGATACTTGGGGAAAGCTCGTGGAAAAGTCAAAAAACGGGGTAGTTTCCAAATTTAAATACGACCATTTTGGAAGGCTTGTGGAGAAACTTGAGGGAGAAACGCTCACAAAATATACCTACGACAATTACGGCAAACGCCTTAGTCGCATAACAACTAAGGGCGGCGAGACTCTTGACGAATACAATACCTACGACAAGTTCGGCAGGCTGGTAAAAACTCAGTCCAACGGAAAGACCGTAGAGTATGTTTACAACAAGAAAAACCAACTTGCCGAACAAATTATAGACGGGAATAAAGTCGTCTTTAAATATACAAAGTTTGGACAGCTTGAGAGTAAGACTCTCTTTAATAAAGAGGGGAAAACCCTTTCCGAGCTAAAATACTTTTACTCCCCAAGCGGCAAAATAGTCTCCCGCCTTGCCAACGGGAAGTTGCAGGAATACAAGTATGACGCCAAAAACCAGCTTCTTGCAGTAATAGATATGGAAAGTAAAAGCGCCGTAGAAGAATATGTCTACGACGCAAGCGGCAATATCTTAAAAAAGACAATTAACGGAAAGACTACCACCTACACCTACGACGACGCCAACCAGCTTTTAAGCAGCACAAATCCGGAAGGCGACATTACAAGTTACATATATGACGCCGCTGGCCGACTTGTAAAAGAAGGCGAAAAAACCTACGAATACGGCTGGCTAGACAAGGTGATGCGCGTTAGTAAAGAGGGCAAAGAACTTGTGCGCTTCGAATACCACAACAACAACCAGCTTGAGAAAGCCATACGCGGAAACAGCGTGGAAACCTTCGAATGGGACGGCTTGGCGCTTACTGAAAGAAACGGCACAAAATATATAAACGAACCCCACGCCGGCGGCGGAAACCCCATTCTGGCGACAACCCCCGCGCCGAATGCGAACTCCATAACTTCGCCATCCCAATCCCAAACAATCTTTACCGATATGCTTGGCACAAGTTTGGGAACTGTAAAAAATAATGCCTATTCGGAAATTGAAAAAACCGCATTCGGAAATTTATTTTCGGAATCCGCCCAACCAGCGAAATCCCTTTCAAGCGCCAATACTTTCTTTACAGGCAAGCCCTACATCCAAGAATTGGGCTATGTTTTCCTTTTCCGCAACTACCGCCCTGACATGGGCAAATGGCAAATACAAGATCCCATAAATATCATATATAAAATACATGAAATAACTTTAAACTATCTGGACGAACATATAGCAACTATTGGCTACCCTAATGGGTGGAATAATCTATCTTACTGTAATAATTATGTAACTGTAGAATTTGATATATATGGGCTTATATGCCCTATATGCGGTTCAAATACTCCAACTCTATTCAATGAAGATTCATTTTATGCTTTTGGGAGAGAAGGAACAATTGTTTCTCCAACAAATCCGATAGTTCAATATATAGAAGATAATCTTCCTTATGCACACTATTTTGCAGTTGTCCACGATTCATGGGTCGGTACTCTTACAAATATGGGAATTAATGATTGGATTGTAAATATACCTACGATGCCAATAGCAGCAATATATGCAGTAAATAAGGTGAATTACAATATGTATTTAAATACAATTGCAATAATCACAAAAAAGCTGGGATCTCCCAATCCGTTACCCTGTTGCATAAAGGAATAAAAAAATGAAAATACTAAACATTATATTGATTATCGGATTAATTATTCCTTTTGTATCTTGCTCAGACAATACATTATCGCTTATAGATAAAGATTTTAAACTTAAAAGATATAAAGTTGCAAATGACAGAATTATTAAATACATAGGTTCAAACGAATTTAAGGATAATGAAATAAAATCCGAATGGTATGTTCTATACGGATTATCTGAATTTTTTTTAAAGAATTACTCAAAGTCTGCGGAATTATTTAAAACAAGCGGGAACTATAAAGCTCTATTTTTCTTAGGCGTAGTAAATGTTAAAGACGACAGATACAAAGAAGCATACAGAGCATTTACAGAATCATACAATCTACTGAAAAATAGAGGCGAAGAATATAATATATATTACGAATATCTCGATGATATACTATTATACAATAGACTATTGTCATCGTTTTCAATTAAAAATTCAATAAATACAAATCGAATTATAGAAATTATATTAAAGAAGTCTGACAATATGAATCTCATATGTTGGGCTAAACTTATAGACTCTATAATAAATAATCGATCTATGCCAGTTCAGAATGTGGGAAATTTTCTAAATTACAAAAAGAAATATAAAATCGCTATATTCAGAAAAGATTGCATTCCATTTTGTTTTGAGATACCGTCATATAAAGATCTTATAAAAGTCAATAATTCCCCATCTTATGAATTGATTATAAATTTCTGGAAGCAAGAATTGTTTACAAGGCTGGGAACATGGAAAAAATAAAGCATTGCCCATATAATTTCAAATTCCTGTTGTTCCGAAAACTATATGCGAAAATGGTATGTAATTTTCGAGAGGAATGGGACGGCTTGGCTCTAATAGAACGCAACGGCGTAAAATACATAAACGAACCCCACCCCGGCGGCGGAAACCCTGTTTTGGCAATAGGCAACAATGGACAAAAAACCGAGGCAATCTTTACCGACATGCTTGGCACAAGCCTTGGAACAGCAAATAACGAAACATATACCGCCGTTACAAAGACCAGCTTTGGGGCGAACAGTTCCGACAAGTTATCGTTCTTTACAGGCAAACCCTACGTTGAAGGCTTAGGCTACGCGTTTCTCTTGCGCAATTATCGCGCCGACATGGGTAAATGGCTAACCCAAGACCTCATCGGCTACCCCGACGGCTGGAACAATTTTGCTTATTGTAATAATGATGTATTAATTAATGTCGACTTATTTGGTTGTGTATTGTATTACGCACAAAATAATAGTTACATATCAAATGTTATTTCTAATATAAATCGATATTGCCAAAACAATCCTAATTCTAACATAGCGCGACTTGTCTCTGACCCATATTCAAGGGTTTATGTAGATAGTACAGGAATTGCTCCAGGGGACAATCCAGATTTAAAGGGTACGCTAAATAGATTTGATCCTAACCCAAATCATCAATATTATGATATGCCGACAATATACCTTGATCAAGATCACGCTGCGAATAAAAATTATAAATTAGATGATGGTAATGGAGGGACAATGTTAGGCGGCGTATCTTTAGAATCTATATTTATTCATGAATTAATGCATGCATTTGACTATTATTATAATCCTAATTATGATAATATGACAAGAGAGGAATTGGAAGAACGGGCAATGGAAGAAGCTAATAAGTATAGAGAATTAAATAATGAACCCATAAGAGTATCATATGAATAAGATATTTATATTATTTATTGTATCATTTTTTATTTCTTTTAATCTAGAATCAGCATCAAATAAAGATGATTCCACAAATAGAGATCGACTTACTTGTATCGAGACAATAAAAAAATATCCTTATATGCAATTAGTGAAACGTTTAAAAAAAGATAATGATCTTTTTATAGGTGTTTTAACGTATAATTCAGACTGGGGTATGTATCCTTCTTATATTTATGTATATAAACCTATACAATTACATAAAAATAAGGCTAATATTATAGTTATAAATAAAGAAACATGTGGTGAAATATCTCAACTGATTGATAAATATATAGATTTTAACAAGCCATTGTTTATTAATTATGGGAAAAATTCTATCCCTGCTATATTTCATGTTATAGTTGTCTATAGAAATGGTAAAACATCAGAGATAATATTAAGTCAGATTAATAATAGAATAACAAACAAATACGAAAATAACATATACACGGATAAACCATTTATATTTTTAGCAAAATTAGCAGATATGACAAATACGCATTCAATGTTCGAAAGTATATATGGTTTTTCCCCTATTTCGTTAAAAAATATAACTATGAGAGACAATTAGCAGTAAAATTATAAAACGTGTTTTTCTTCAGAAACTACCGCGCCGACATGGGCAAATGGCTAACTCAAGACATGTTAGGGTATCCAAATGGATTTAATAATTTTGCATACTGCGGAAATATGCCTGCATTTATATATGATCCTGATGGTTGCTTGTGGAGTTGGGTATCGGCTAGCGTTGGTGCAATATCAAGCGTAACAGGATACGCAATTTCTTGTTCTCTCTCAGGTGAATCTATCTCTTATAGTGGAATAACAGCTGCTGCCGCAGGTGGTTTTGTTGCAGGTGGTGTTTTTGGTGCACTATTAGGAGATCCATCCGCAGCAACTGTGTCAGCTTTGGTTGCAGCAGGTGCAATATCCAGTGCAACTGGAAAACTTGTTGAAAATACAATTTCAACATCATTAGATCCAAATAAGGATTTTAGTTATATTTCAATACAGGAAGGACTTGTTGATGCCTCTATACAAGGTGCGCTGACTGCAGGTCTTTCTGGATATCTCAACTTAAATGATTTCTACTCAGAACTGATGGGATTGTCAATATCTACATCTGAAGATATTATGAATTTCATAAAAGACTACTTGGGTGATAAATTTGATGAATTAACGGAGGCACAAAAACAAGAATTAATGAATAATGCTCAATCAGTAATGGAGTAATTTTTATGAAGATATTTTTTTTAATTTTACAGCTTATTTGTATTCCTATTTTTATTTTTATTTCTAGGGTGACAATAATTATAATGACAAAAATAGGATTTCACAATTTGCTTTTAAGAAATGGATTAGAAAAAGAAAATATATATACAGTATTTTTCGTTATATCTTGTTTTTTTGCCGCATTGGCTTGCGTTTTATATTTAAAACTTATTTTAAAATTGAAACATTATTTTCATTAGTTTATGGGAAATATTCAATATATTAATAACTTTTGTAAGGACTTAGAATCAAAGAAACGTTTTCTAATATATATTTAGACTCTAATCTTCGCTGATATGCTTTGAATAAGCCTAGGTAAGGTAGCGGAGAATGGGTATTCCGCTATTGACAAAACAAGCTTTGGAGCGGATACTTCCGATAAGTCATCGTTCTTTACAGGCAAACCCTACGTTGAAGGCTTAGGCTATGTGTTTCTCTTGCGCAACTATCGCGCCGACATGGGCAAATGGCTAACCCAAGACCTCATCGGCTACCCCGACGGCTGGAATAATTTTGCTTATTGTAATAATTCTATTTTATCATGTATCGATTTATATGGAGCTGCTGGTATTAACTATATTACAAATCCAACTGTTAGTGGTATACAGAGTGATTCTGCGATATACTCCGGAGGTAATGTGTTAGTTAAGGATAATACAGGATTTTATGTTATAGCTCACGGAGACAAAAATGGGATTTCAAATACCCCAACTAGTGGCTATATAGATTTCAATAAAATAGTAAGTGATATAAAAAATGCTCCAGGGTATAACGATTACGATACAATTGAACTAATCGCCTGTAATACGGGAGAAGGGGATAATTCTTTTGCAAAAAAATTGGCCGAAGCATTAGATAAAAAGGTGAAAGCTCCAACAGGAGAAATTGTTGTGCATAGTAATGGGTTATATTATTTAAAAAATGGGAAATATGTAACTTATGAATAAAATAATAGTATTTTTAATATTTTTAGCAACATCATTTATAGAAGTAAATGCAATAGACGTCATAACTGCATTGAAAATCTATCGTGATTCACCTTTTAACCTTAGTTCAAATGAAAAGATAAAATATGAGAAATTGGCAATGGAAGGAGATGCAAATGCTGCATATAAATTGGGGCGTTATTATCTTTATTGCGAAAATACAGAATATAATGAAAAAATAGCAGCAGTATATTATTATATTTCGCGTTGCTTTTTGCATCTAAGGGGGAAAATAGAATTAGATGGAATTCTTCTAAAAAAATATAACTTAACTTTCTATGAACATACAGAGCATGATATTTTTGGACAGTTTACTCAGAGGGAAATAGATGAATTAAAATCAAAAAATGACTTATTGTCTCATTTTATTTTATACCACTACTATTTAAATCAAAAAAACGAATCGAAAGCTGAAGAATATAAGCTGTTGTTGGACGGTAAAATGCCATCGCGTTTATTATTGCCATATGAGGTCATAGATAAAGAATATTCAGTGGGCGTACCGCTGTCACAACCTCATATAGAGGAAGATGAATTCATAGTATATAAGAGGCTTGGTTTGGCGGGAGATGGATATAGTGCTGCGGCATTAATAATGGCGTATTACAGATTTGGTTCTCATGATGATGAGAAGAAGGCAGGATATTTGAGAAATATATGGGCATATATTTCCTCCAAGTTTGGATATAAAGGGTGTGAAGAAGTATTAAAATTCCATTGGAAAGATTCCATTGAAAATTTATTTAATGAAATAGTAGAGCTTGGGATAATAGGTGAAAATGAATTTGAATATGATTATGTAATGTATAATTATTACAAATTTAAAAAAGATGAAGTAAATGAGAAGAAATATGAGAAAAGGCTCATAAAGAGAGATGTTGATAGAATATTAATATTGCAATGAGGGTTAATTCTGATTTCACCTTTTGCTTAAAAAACTAATTAAAAAAAGAACACATATAAACTAAATCTAAACAAAAAGCTATTTGCAATAATTACACATCAGTTGCGCATTTATATAGATAATGGCTTAAGTTAAAGGAAAAGGAAGATACGGAGTAATATGAAGAAGCGCATTATAAATTATAAACAATATCTATTTTTGATTTGTATCTTTTTTCTCTAACTTAATTTATTCAGCAGAGGAAGATCCGTTTATAAGTAACAAGTATAGTGTAGATTACAAAGAAATTCTAAAAATAAAACCAGAAGAAAGTCCTAAAGATAATTTTAAAACCAGTTTAGAATCTTTAAAATATTAAGGAAAAGAGCTTATAAAACTCGATAAAAAAAGGGAATTGAAAGGTTATTATTCTGTTTTGTTTATAAATGATAGGGCTATATTTTTTACAAAGTTGGAGAAAGATGGAGATATTTTTACAAACAGATTTGCTACGGAAGAAATAGATCTTATTGTAAGTCTTTCCGAAGTAGAAAAAAATTACTTTAGAGGGCGGATGTACATATATTATAAGTATGGTAGCCTTGGTTCTTCGGAATCTGACAGTTTTGGATGTAAAGGGTCTATCCCATTTTTTGAACATATTTTTATCTTTCCACTTATGGATAAAAATAAGATTTTTGCGATATATAAATTATAATATTAAAATATAAAATTATTAAAATAGTATTTAAATGCGATTATAATAATGGCCAACTAATAAAGTTGTACGAGAAAACGGCATTGAAACCTTTGAGTTGGACGGCCTGGCGCTCATTGAAAGAAACGGCACAAAATATATAAACGAACCGCACGCGGGGGGCGGCAATCCGATATTGGCAATAGGTGGAGATGGGCAAAAAACCGAGGCTATATTTACAGATATACTCGGAACTAGCATGGGCAAGGTAAGCGGGAATGGGTATTCTGCTATTGACAAAACAAGCTTTGGAGCGGATACTTCCGACAAGTCATCGTTCTTTACAGGCAAACCCTACGTTGAAGGCTTAGGCTACGCGTTCTTATTTAGAAATTACCGCGCCGACATGGGCAAATGGCTAAGTGCCGATCTCATCGGCTACCCCGACGGCTGGAACAATTTTGCTTATTGTAATAATTCTACTATTTTTTCGTTGGATAATATGGGGACAATTGTATTAGATCTACGTAGCTACGGATATTCTGTTATTGACAAACCTGGATCTTTTGTACTTGTCGCGCATGGGGATAGTAATATTGGTTATCCAATAGACCAGAGAAACTCTAATAATAATGTATTAACTCCGCAAGAAACATATAATATTATAAAAAATAATGGATATACTGATGGTATGGATATTTATTTGGTTGTTTGTAAGGCGGGGAAAGAGGATTTTGCAGATGAACTTGCAAAGCTAAGTAAAAGTAAAGTATATGCTTCAGAGAAAGATGTAATAATCCGTAATGGTAAATGGGATACGAAAGAAAATGATTTTAAAGTACATGAATAAAATATTATTATTTTATATATCAGCTATATTGTCAGTTGTAAGTATAAAT
>ENA-UOJE01003639-UOJE01003639.1-human-gut-metagenome-genome-assembly--contig:-C23-NODE-3639-length-10251-cov-9.210082_pt1 | contig 10251 bp, 5 predicted proteins | sample MGYA00242341_ERZ723888 | MGnify/ENA metagenome assembly ERZ723888 | reverse complement strand
AAGAACTTCATCGAGCTGTGCGAGAAGCTCACCGCCCAGGACGAGAAGCAGTTCGAGGCGCTATGGCGTTCCCTCGGCCTGTCGATCGACTGGTCGCAGACCTACCACACCATCGGCGAGCACCCGCAGCGCGTGGCGCAGAAGGCGTTCCTGCGCAACCTCGCGCGCGGCGAGGCGTATCAGCAGGACGCGCCCGGCCTGTGGGACGTGACGTTCCAGACCGCCGTGGCCCAGGCCGAGCTGGAAAGCCGCGAATACCCCGGCTTCTACCACAAGGTCGCCTTCCGTTTCGAGGACGGCACGCCGATCTACATCGAGACCACCCGTCCCGAGCTGCTCGCGGCCTGCACCTCGCTGATCGCGAACCCGAACGACGAGCGTTACAAGCAGTATTTCGGCCAGTCCGTGTACTCCCCGCTGTTCAAGGTCAAGGTGCCGATTCTCGCGCACCCGGCCGCCGAGATGGATAAGGGCGCCGGCATCGCGATGTGCTGCACCTTCGGTGACGTGACCGATGTCGAGTGGTGGCGCGACCTGAAGCTGCCGACCCGCCCGATCATCCAGCGCAACGGCCGCATCGTCATGGACACCCCGGATTGGATCACCGACCCGGCCGGCCGTGAGATGTTCGCCGCGACCGCCGGCAAGACCACGTTCTCCGCCCGCAAGATCATCGTCGACGCGCTGCGCGAGGCCGGCGACCTGGACGGCGAGCCGACCCCGACCAAGCGTATGACGAACTTCTACGAGAAGGGCGACAAGCCGCTCGAAATCGTCACCTCCCGCCAGTGGTACCTGAAGAACGGCGGCACCGACGAGAAGCTGAACGCCGAGCTCATCGCGCGCGGCAAGGAGCTGAACTTCCACCCCGATTTCATGCGCGTGCGCTACGAGAACTGGGTGCATGGCCTCAACGGCGACTGGCTGATCTCCCGCCAGCGCTTCTTCGGCGTGCCGTTCCCGCTGTGGTACCCGGTCAAGGCTTCCGGTGAGCCGGATTACGATCATCCGATCACTCCGAGCGAGGACCGTTTGCCGATCGACCCGACCAATGACGTGCCGGAAGGCTACGACGAGTCCCAGCGCGATGTGCCCGGCGGCTTCACCGCCGAGCCGGACATCATGGACACGTGGGCGACGTCCTCGCTCACCCCGCAGATCGTGACCCGCTGGGAGGAGCCGGACGAGGCTTCCAAGGCGCTGTTCAAGGCCACGTTCCCGATGGATCTGCGTCCGCAGGGTCAGGACATCATCCGCACCTGGCTGTTCTCGACCGTGGATCGCGCCCATCTGGAGAACAAGTGCCTGCCGTGGGCGCATGCCACGCTGTCGGGCTGGATCCTGGACCCCGACCACAAGAAGATGTCGAAGTCCAAGGGCAACGTCGTCGTGCCGAACAAGCCGATCGAGCAGTTCGGCGCCGACGCGGTGCGCTACTGGGCCGCCGCGGCCCGTCTCGGCCTCGACGCCACGTATGACGAAGGCCAGATGAAGATCGGCCGCCGTCTTGCGATCAAGCTGCTCAACGCCTCGAAGTTCGCGCTGGCCATCGGTCGCGAGGACGAGAACCATCATGTGGGCGAGACGGCCGACGCCGTCTGGAACCCGGCCGATGTGACCGAGCCGCTCGACCGCGCCGTGATGGCGAAGCTGGCGCTGGTGATCCGCCAGGCCACCGACGCGCTGAACGCCTACGAGCATTCCAAGGCGCTGGAAGTCATCGAGAGCTTCTTCTGGCAGTTCTGCGACGACTACATCGAACTGGTCAAGAACCGCGCGTACGGCACTGCCGACGCGCACGGCAAGGTGCCGAGCGACGCGGCCGTGAAGTCCGCGCGCACGACGCTGGGCCTAGGCCTGGACGCCTTCGCGCGCCTGCTGGCCCCGTACCTGCCGTTCGCCACCGAAGAGGTGTGGAGCTGGATGCACACCGGCGAGGGGTCCGTGCACCGCGCCGCTTGGCCGAAGGCCGACATCTATGCCGCAGCAGCCACCGGTGCCTCCCCGGAGACGCTGGCTTGGGCCGGCAAGGCCGTCGAGCAGCTGCGCAAGATCAAGTCCGAGGCCAAGGTCTCGATGAAGACCCCGATCCTGTCGGTGACGCTGGCCGCCGTCAAGGACGGCATCGACGCCATCAAGTCCGCTCTGGACGACGTGGCGCAGGCCGGCCGCGTGATCGGCAAGTTCGATCTCGCCGAAAAGCACGCCGAGGAGGCCGCGGCCGAAGGCGAGGGCGACGATACCGTCGTCATCGATGCCAGCGAGCTCGGTGAGCCGCCGGCGAAGAAGGCCAAGAAGTAACCTGCTTCTCACTAACGGAAACGGCCCCCTCGGATCCACAAGGGGGCCGTTTTGCATCCACGGCATCGTGACGGCGGCATGCCGGCTGCGTGCCGTGCGCCGTATGCCGCGCACCCGTCACACGGCTGGCATGATGATCAGCAGACGCAGGTCCTCGGTATGCCGGTTCCAGTCGGATAGCACGTCGTAACTGTGCCGCCCGTCGGCGATGCAGTGGTCGGAGTATGCGTTGGCACCGTCGCACGACAACCGTCTCAACGCGGCAGCGAGACGCGCGACCGGTTTGCCGTCGACGGACGCACTGCCGCTGCCGCTGCCGGCCAACGATTGCGCGGCCTGAACCAGCATGTCGGAGACGTCACCAATCGCCACTGTCTCGTCGATGAGCTCAGACGACGTGCTCTGCAACGGCGATCTGGGGTTCATGCCGGCGATGCCGTATACCGGCGAGAACTTCGGAACCGACGCCGACTTCGAACCGGATGCCGTGCCCGACGCCGAAGACGAGCCGCTGCCGCTGACGTTGCCATCCTTGCCGTCGCCGCTATCCTTGTTGCCGCCCTTGCCGTCGCTCTTGACGGCGCCGCCGAGCATGCCCAGGCCGCTGGCGTTGCCCATCACATCGCCGATACTCATGCCTGACTGCGAGTCGTCATCGGTCTTGCCACTGGCCAACGCCTGCGCCTTGCGCTCGGCCTCCTCACGCTCCTGCCTGCTGACGGCGGCCAGCCGCTTGCGCTCGGCCTTCGCCGCCATCGACGTCGTGTCGGAACCGGCCCATCCGTAACGCATCCGGCCCGCAGCCGCATCGCCGCCTTGCGCATCGCCGGTGGAGGCGGTGCTGGTCAGTGCGCCGGCGAACTGTATGCTGATCTGCTGCAATGCGTTCGCCGCGCCCGTATGTTCGGATGCCGCCGCCAAGGCGTCCATCGCCGACTGCACTTTCTGATTGTCGTCCTGAAGGTCGGCGCTGGTGGAGAACTCCTCGTTGGCGGCGTCAATCGCCTGTTGCTGATACCGCGCGGCTCCCGCCGACGTGCCTCCGGTCAGCTCGCTCAGATGCTTGGTGTACACGTCGGTGTAGGCCATCGAATAGGGGATCATCGCGTTGGACAGCTGGCTCTGCCCGGCCTTGTACGCCGTCGCGCCCTCGGTGGACTCCTGGGCCATGGTCTGGCTGATCTCATCGGCGAGTCCCGACGTGCCGCGCTGACGGATGCGCTGAATCAGGTCGTCTATGGCATGTACTGCGCCGTCGTGCTCATGCGCGGCACTGACCGCGTTGACCGCGTTGGCGAGGTCGGTGACCGCCTGCGCCATCGGGGTGTCGCCGGTCAGTTCGCCGGCTGTGCCGATCAGCGCCTGCATCTGCGTGGATGAGCCGATGCTGCCGGACAGATGGGTCGTGTACGACCCCACGTAATGCGCCATATACGACGAGAACGCAGCCTTGTGCGCTGCGGTTTTCTCCTTGATCGCCTTCTCGCCGAGCTTCTGCTCGCGATCGCGCATGGAGGTCAGCTGTTCGATTAGTTTGCGGTCCGACGCGGAACCGGTGACGACCAGCGTGTTGACCAGTGCGTCAGCACGGTCGGAGACAGCCGTGACCTCGTCGACGAACGACGCCGTGTCATCGGCCTGCACGGTCACGAACGCCAGTTGGCTCATCGAGAAGTTCTTCGCGTTCATATAGCAGTCGAACACCGTGCGTTTGCCGGGCTCCCCGACGCCGCTGACAAGCATGTCGGATCCTTGCGTCGTCAGCGTCATGCCGTCTCCGACGGTGATATCGTCGGAGACGGCAGACGGTACGGTGAACGCCACCACGGGAATGCTGTTCTCCGCGTAGCCGTTGGACACGGCCGCATTGGGCTCCACGGTGATACGGATATCGACCAGTCCGCTGGCACCGGCGATCTGGGACGGCTTCACCTGCGGGCCGTTCAGGCCGTAGGCGATGCTGACCGACCACGGCAACACGCGTTGCCCGGCCTTCACCCGCTCCTGTGTGGTCTTGCCGGTTTCCACAGCCTTGTATTCCGCCGCGAGCATGGAACCGTCACCGCTGTTGCCGGCCACGTAGTCGACGATGTCGCCGCCACGGGAGACCGTGAACTGGTTGGTGACGTACAGGCGTCCCGGAACCCCGTCCGAGTTGGCGAGAGACATGACATTCTGCGTCTTGGAATACCCGGCATCTCCTTCGGCCGGATTGGCACCGGCCGTGACCGGCCCGCCCGCCGAAGGGGCCAGAGTCAGGGCCAGCGTGGCGACAGCCGCCAGGCTTCGCGTCATCACCCCGGTCATATGCGCCATCGTCGCTCCCCCTTTCATTCATCATCACGCGGCCCGCATGCCGAATACAGGCATGCATATGCACGCCACCGACGATGCGGGCAGAGCGGCAAATCTCCGCCGATCAGGCGAACACGTCGAGCACGCCGGGATCCCCTCCCGCGTCGGCGATGCGCTGATGCCGCTTCTTGGCCTCGGCCACCACGAATTCCCGGTACATTTCCGCGATGTCGGGATCGAGCCCGGCGTCGATGGCGATGCGGTGCAGCCGTTCGATCTGGTAGTCCTCGCGCTTGTAATCCGCCGGCGCGAATCCGGCCCGCGCCTTGAGTACACCCACCTGGGACGTGTACTTGAACCGCTCCGCGAGCAAGGAGACGATGGCCGTGTCCACATTGTCGATGGACTGCCTGAGCGCCTTGATCTTGGCCACGGTGACCGCGGTCTGCGGATCATGCCGTGCGGTGTCGGCGTCGATGACGGTTTCGGATCCGCCGCCTCCCACCTCGCGGGATGACGGCTTCGCCCAATCGCTGTTCTCGGGTTCACTCATACTGCCTACCATAGCGCGTGGGCCGAACCCGGGCCGTCGGCTATTCCTCAACGATGGAACGATATGGTCAATGCCGGCCGGGATGTCTAACGCCTACGGCGAATGGCATCCGTCAGAAATACGTCTGCAGGATCACCGTGCTTTCGGTGCTGACCGGCACCGTCCGATGGATGCGGTTCAGCAGCTCCTCCAGTTTGCTGGGTGACGACACGCGAACCACCAGCATGAAGCTGGGCGCGCCGGCTATGGAGTAGCAGGACACCACGCCTTCCAGCTCATGCAGCTTGCCGGGGATATCGGCCTCCTGCGAGTAGTCCAGCGGCGTGACGGACACGAACGCGCTGATCGGCAGACCGCGCAGCTCATAGTCGAGCACCGCGCGATACCCCTTGATGATTCCTCGCTTCTCCAGCTTCTGCACGCGGGACTGCACCGCGGACACCGACAGGCCGGACAGCCGGGACAGCTGAGCCAGCGTGGCCCGCCCGTCCTCCTCCAACGCATCGAGGATGGACTCGTCCATGGCGTCGAGCATGGCGGAGCCCTCCGGCCTGATCTCCACCTTGCGCGATGCCGCGTCCGGTTCCTCGTCATTGCGCGTATTCGCCTGTGCCATCACGTCCTCCCGGGTCATACGGTTCGCCGCAACCTGCATGTGGAGCGGTTCCGGCGCGAACTTGTCTGATGACAGCTTATCGCGATGTCAATCCAGTATTATTCCATTGATTTCTTACTGTTATTTACGAAATATATAGTAATAATTACTGTTTTTCAATGTACTACTGTATATTTTATATTCTTGTTCATGATTGAAAGGTGACACCATGTCCATGCCCGCACTTTCGCAGCACTCGCTCAGCGTCCCCCGTTCCGGCATCCGGGACGTATTCGACCGGGTCGAGCACGTGCCTGACGCAATCTCGCTGTGCGTGGGCGAACCCAGCGCCACCGCGGCGCCGCATATCGTGGAAGCCGCATGCCGATCGATCCGCGAAGGACACACCACATACACGAACGTGCTCGGCATCGAGCCGTTCCGCGAGGCCGTGGCGGCATACTCCGAAAAGGTGAAGGGGCTGCGCTACGACGTCGACACCGAGATACAGGCGGTCGACGGCGCGACCATCGGTCTGTTCCTGGCGATGAAGGCGCTGCTTGACGCCGGCGACGAAGTGATCCTTCCGTCGCCGTACTTCACCTCGTACGATGCGGAGGCCCTGATGTGCGGCGGAGTGCCGGTGCCCGTCGCGCTCAAACCGGAACACCAGATGCGGCTGAACGCCGACGATATCGAAGCAGCAATCACGCCGCGCACGAAGGCTGTTCTTCTCAACTCCCCCGGCAACCCGTCCGGAGCCGTCACGCCGCTATCCGAGCTGGAGCGCATCGCCGACGTCTGCATCCGGCATGACATCTGGGCGATCTCCGACGAGGTGTATCACCCGTTCGTCTTCGACGGCTCCGCGTCAATCGCGCCCTCCATCGCCGCCGTCGACGGCATGCACGAGCGCACGGTCGTCGTCGAAAGCCTGTCCAAGACCTTCGCCATGACCGGCTGGCGCATCGGCTACCTGCTCGGCCCCGAGCCGCTGATTGAACAGACCAGCAAGCTCGCCGAGCTGATGCACTCATCGGTCAACTCGACGGCGCAATATGCCGCCGTGGCCGCGTTGACCGGCCCGCAGGAGCATGTCACGGCCATGCGCGAGGAATACCGCACCAAGCGGCAGATCGTGCTGGACGAGCTCGACGGCTGCACCGCGCTGCGCCTGATCGAGCCGCAGGGCGCGTTCTACGCGTTCGTGGACGTGCGAGCCTGCGGCATGGATTGCGACAGGTTCAGCCGTATGCTGCTGGACGAGGAGCGCGTCGCCGTGGTGCCGGGAACGGCCTTCGGCAGTGAGGGGGCCGGATTCGTGAGGCTTTCCTACGCCGGGGACGAGCGTGAGCTGCGCGAGGGCGTGCGACGGATGCGCGTGTTCGCCGAACGTCACGTCGACCCCGCGCTGGGCCGCCATACGCCCGGATACCATCATCTGCAGATCATGGCCTGAAAGCAGGCCGGATATAGACGGGAGCCCCCGCTTCAATGCCGAAGCGGGGGCTCCTCTCATTCTGGCCGTCGTGCCGGAGCCCGGCAGACGGCAGCCGGATCAGTTGCCGTTGACCGGGTTGCTGTTGCTCTGCTGGATAATGGCGGCGAGGAAGTCGCGGTTCGTCGCGGTCTTCTTCAGGCGCGGCACCAGCGTCTGGTATGCCTGTTCGGGCTCCATGCCGCCGAGCAGACGGCGCAGACGATAGATAATCGGCAGTTCCTGCGGCGAGGTGATGAGCTCTTCGCGGCGGGTGCCGGAGGCGTTCACGTCGATGGCCGGGAACAGGCGCTTGTCGGCCAGCTCGCGGCTCAGACGCAGTTCCATGTTGCCGGTGCCCTTGAACTCCTCGAAGATCACCTCGTCCATCTTGGAGCCGGTCTCCACCAGCGCGGAGGAGATGATGGTCAGGGAGCCGCCGTTTTCGATGTTGCGGGCGGCGCCGAAGAACTTCTTCGGCGGGTAGAGCGCCTGGGCGTCCACGCCACCGGACAGGATGCGGCCGGAGGCCGGCGCGGCGATGTTGTAGGCGCGGGCGAGACGGGTCATCGAGTCAAGCAACACCACCACGTCCTGACCGAGCTCCACGAGTCGCTTGGCGCGCTCGATGGCGAGCTCGGCGACGGTGGTGTGGTCGGAGGCCGGGCGGTCGAAGGTCGAGGAGATGACCTCGCCGGCCACGGTGCGCTCCATGTCGGTGACTTCTTCGGGGCGTTCGTCCACCAGCACGACCATCAGGTGCACTTCGGGGTTGTTCGTGGTGATCGCGTTGGCGATGTTCTGCAGCGTGATCGTCTTGCCGGCCTTCGGCGGGGAGACGATCAGGCCGCGCTGGCCCTTGCCGATCGGGGAAACGATGTCCATGATGCGGCCGGTGAGCTTGTTCGGCGTGGTCTCCTGCTTGAGGCGCTCCTGCGGGTACAGCGGGGTGAGCTTGGCGAACTGCGGGCGGTTGGCCGCCTCTTCGACGCTCATGCCGTTGATGGTATCGACGGACTGCAGCGGCACGAACTTCTGGCGCTGGTTGCGGCGGTCGCCCTCGCGCGGCGCGCGGATGGATCCGGTCACGGCGTCGCCCTTACGCAGGCCGTACTTCTTGACCTGACCCATCGAGATGTACACGTCGTTCGGGCCGGGCAGGTAGCCGGAAGTGCGCACGAAGGCGTAGGAGTCGAGCACGTCGACGATGCCGGCGACCGGCACGAGATCGTCGCCGCCGTTGTCCTGATGGTCGGAGATGCGCACTTCGCGGGTGTCGCGATCATCGTAGTCGCGGCCGCCACGGTCGCGTCCGCGCATGCGGCGCTGGCGACGGTCGTTACCGCGGTCGCCACGGTCATTGCGATCGCCGCCGCGGTCACCGCGATCGGTGCGGTCATTGCGGTCGGAACGGTCAGCGCGGTCGCTACGGTTGCGGCGGGTGAATTCGCGCTCGTCGTCATCGCGATTATCACGGTCATCACGGGTGCCGCGGGCGGCGTCCGCATTGGCGTTCTGCACCGGAAGCGTGGCGAGAATATCGTCGAGGTCGCGGACGGTGTCGTTCTGCTGGTCGCGCTCGCGTGGTTCGATGGCACGGCGACGACGACGCATCATGCCGGAATCAGCCGCATCATCGCGATGACGCGGCTGATCGTCCGCCGGCGCGATGTCAAGTTCATCAAACAGATCGGCAGCCACCTGGCCCGCCTTTGCATCGTCGCGGGTGCGACGGCGAGGAGCCGCGGCGCGGTCGTCCTTGCTGTCGGATTCGGCGGCCTTCTGGCGGGAGATACGCGGCGTGCGGGTCGAGGCTGCATCGGGCTCGGGCAGAGACGCGACCAGTCCGGCCACCGCGTCATCCGCCGCTGACACCAGTGCACTGCCCTTGGGTTCCGCCTTGGGAGCCTGTTCCGGAGTCTGCGCGGCCTGTGCAACGGGCTGCGTCTGCTGGGTCGGCTTGCTTGCGGCGCCCTTCACCGGTCGCACGGTAACGCCCGCCGGCGCCTCGCCGCCTGATCGTGCAGCCTGCAGGGTGGCGACCAATTCCGGCTTGCGCATCGTCGACGTACCGCGCAGACCCATTTGCTTGGCGAGCTCCTTGAGCTCGATCAGCTTCATACCTTCAAGATTCTGGCTAGTTGCCACTCGTTTGCCTTTCCTTAGCAGACCGTATTGCACCGGTCCCTGCACTAAGAATGATTGCGGTCTTGCCGCTTTGAACGTCCGACGCACTCCATGCGTTTCGGACTTTCCATACTGTATAACGGGCTGGAGACCAATGCAAAAACGGACGCCGAGTCGCAGACATAAACAAATGCCCCCGCTGGCGGGGGCGATATCTGGTGTGGGTTACTTTTGTTCGTGGTAGGACTTATCCGTGTTCACGGACCACACGTTCTGCTTCGAGGTCTTACCGGACTTGATGTTGGCGACGGCCTCGATGGCGGTGGCCATGGAGTGGTCCATGTTGTTGTAGCGGTGCTGGCCGTTGCGGCCGACGCAGTAAAGGTTGCCGAAGGAGTCGAGGTATTCGATGAGTTCGGACATCTGGGCATAGGTGTCGAAGTAGGCGGGATACGCCTTTTTGACACGTTCGCGATGGGAGTCGAGGACATCCTGCGGGCCGTTGATGACACGCATGCGGGTCAGTTCGGAAATGGCGAACTTGGTGGCCTCGGCGTCGGTCATGTTCCAGAAATCGTCACCCTCGTTGCAGAAGTATTCGAGGCCGATCCAGACGGTATCGTCGACATCCTTGACAAGGTAGGGGCTCCAGTTGTTGAAGATCTGGAGACGACCGACCTTGTAACCGGGATCCTGCACGTAGATCCAGCAATCGGGCACGATGGGCGGGTTGCCGAGCGTGGGGATGTCGGTGGTGTTCTTGAGGCGCATGTGCTTTACGAGCAGTCCGACGGTGACGCAATCACGGTAGGGCAGGCCGTTGGCGATGGGGGTCATGTCCTCCGGGACAGGCGCCGAAGACGCTTCGGCGTCATCGACATGCGACGCCGCAACGCTGGCGTT
>ENA-UOJE01003637-UOJE01003637.1-human-gut-metagenome-genome-assembly--contig:-C23-NODE-3637-length-10256-cov-8.056465_pt1 | contig 10256 bp, 7 predicted proteins | sample MGYA00242341_ERZ723888 | MGnify/ENA metagenome assembly ERZ723888 | reverse complement strand
AGCGGCGCCGCGCGGGACCCTAAGGTTGTTGTCGGCTCCCCAGGAAATACCCTGTGGGCAAAAAATGCCAAATATGAGTACTGTTGCTATCTTAGTATCATATTGCCTTCGCAAAATAATAGACATAACAGCAAAATATGTTCATTAACGTAAACACATATAAGTTCGCTATAGGGCTGTTTGATCAATTTAGGGACGCGTGTAAGCTGTGAAAACGGCATTTGGGGCTGTTTTGGCTGTTACTAAAAAGGTAACAGTACTCATATTTGCCATTTTTTGCCCACGGGGCCTCGAAGGGGCTGTCAATCAGGTCCCAGGGGAGGCGGTTTGAAGGTCGCAGAACAAAAAACGGGGGCACAGGTTGTCCTGCGCCCCCGTTTTCTTGGCATTGCGGTTGTTTGCCGCCGGTTTTTACGCCGCTTCGTCGAACTGCGAGTTGTACAGGTCGGCGTAGAAGCCGCCCTGGGCGAGCAGCTCGTCGTGCGTGCCCTTCTCGACGATGTCGCCGTCGCGAATCACCAAGATCACGTCGGCGTTGCGGATCGTGGACAGGCGGTGCGCGATGACAAAGCTGGTGCGGCCCTGCATCAGCGCATCCATGGCGCGCTGGATGAGCTCCTCGGTGCGGGTGTCGACGTTGGATGTCGCCTCGTCCAAAATCAGCGCCGGACGGTCGGCCAAAATGGCGCGGGCGATGGTCACGAGCTGGCGCTGGCCCTGCGAGAGGTTGGTGCCCCCCTCATTGATCATAAAGTCGTAGCCGCTGGCGAGCGTATGAATAAAGTGGTCGCAGCGTGCGGCGCGCGCAGCGGCCTCGACCTCGGCATCGCTCGCGTCGGGGCGTCCGTAGCGGATGTTCTCGCGGATGGTGCCGTTAAACAGCCAGGTGTCCTGCAGCACCATGGCAAACTCGCCGCGCAGTGCCGCGCGGTCCCAGTCGCGCACATCGACGCCCTCGACACGCAGCGAGCCGCCGTCCACGTCGTAGAAGCGCTGCAGCAGCTTAATTAGCGTGGTCTTGCCGGCGCCGGTGGGGCCGACGATGGCGATGGTCTGGCCGGGCTGCGCCTCGCAGCTAAAGTCGTGGATGATGATCTTGTCGGGCGTGTAGCCAAACTTGACATGGTCAAACACCACGTGGCCGGGGCGCTTCTCGGGAATCTGCGCGTCGGCCTTCTGCTCCTCCTCGGGCGCGGCCAGGAACTCAAAGACGCGCTCGGTGGCAGCGGCCATCGACTGCATCGTGTTGCTCACGTTGCCCAGCTGCTGCACGGGTTGGGTAAAGTTGCGAACGTACTGGATAAAGCTCTGGATGTCGCCGGGCGTGGCATTGCCGGTCAGCGCGAGCTGCGCGCCCACCACGACGACGCCCACGTAGCCCATGTTGCCCACCAAGCTCATAAGCGGCATCATCAGGCCCGACAGGAATTGCGAGCGCCAGCCACTAATAAAGAGGCGGTCGTTTTGACGGTCGAACTCTTCAATCGAGGCCTCGGCGCGGTCGAACACCTGAATGACGTTCTGGCCGGCAAAGTCCTCCTCGATAATGCCGTTGACGGCGCCCAGAACCTGCTGTTGCTCGCGGAAGTACGGCTGCGAGAAGTGAATCATCACGGTCAAGATAATCGCGGCGGCCGGCAGCGTGAGCACGGTGACGCCGGTAAGCGGCAGGCTGATCGAAAGCATCATGACGAGCACGCCGATAATCTGCGTCACCGACGTGATGAGCTGCGTCACGCTCTGGTTGAGCGACTGACCCAGCGTATCGACGTCGTTGGTGATGCGGCTGAGTACGTCTCCCTTGCTGTGGCCGTTGAAGTAACTCATCGGCACGACGGCAATCTTGGCGGCGATTTCCTTGCGCATGCGGTAGCAGATCTTTTGCGTGACGCCAGTCATGAGCCAGCCCTGGACCAGGCTGCAGACAGAGCTCGCCAGATACAGGCAGAGCAAAAAGCCGAGCGTCTTGGCGATCCAGTCAAAGTCAACGTCGCCGGTGCCGTTGACCTTGGCGACCAGGCCTTCGAACAGCTTGGTCGTAACCTGGCCGAGCACCTTGGGTCCCACAATGTTAAAGATGACCGAGCACACGGCAAAGGCGACGGCGGCAAACACGGCAACTTTGTGTTGGCCGATATAGCCGAGCAGCTGCCTCATGGTGCCCTTAAAGTCCTTGGCCTTTTCGCCGCGACGCATGCCGCCCATGCGGCCCATGGGACCACGCTGGCGGGTGGGCTTGGGAATCTGAGTCTTGGTCTCGTCTGCCATTAGCGCTCGCCTCCTTCCATGACGGCTGCAATTTCTTCTTGGGTAAGCCCCAGCTCCTCGGCGGAAAGCTGCGACTGTGCGATCTCCAGGTACGCCGGGCAATTGCGCAGCAGCTCCTCGTGCGTGCCGGTGCCCACTACGTGGCCGTCGTCGAGCACGATGATCTGGTCGGCGTGCATGATGGTCGCGATGCGCTGGGCTACGACCACGAGCGCGGCGTCGGTAACGTTTTTGGCCAGCTCCTCGCGTAGGCGCGCGTCGGTCTTGTAGTCGAGGGCACTAAACGAGTCATCGAACACCACGACCTCGGGCTTTTTGGCCAACGCGCGGGCGATGGCCAGACGCTGGCGCTGACCACCCGAAACATTGGAGCCGCCCTGGCTTATAGGGGAGTCGTACCCGTCCTCGCGCTCGGCGATAAAGTCCTCCGCCTGGGCGACGCGTGCTGCCTGGCGCATATCTTCGTCACTCACCATGTCGCCGGCAAACTTGAGGTTGCTCTCGACGGTACCCGAGAACAGACGACCCTGCTGCGGAATATAACCGATGCGGCGGCGCAGCTCGGAAAGGGTCATGTCGCGCACGTCGATGCCGTCGAGCGAAATGCTGCCGCCCGTGACGTCGTACAGGCGCGGGATGAGCTGCACAAGCGTGGACTTGCCCGAGCCCGTGGAGCCAATGATGCCGAGCATCTGACCGGCATGCGTGGTGAAGTTCACGCCGCTGATGACGTCGGCGCGGGCATCGGGATACTGGAAGCTCACGTCGCGGAAGGTGAGCTCGCCGCGCGGCGCGCTGGCAGCAGGCAGTTTGGGCGAGACAGGGTCGTTGATACTCGTGGGACAGGTGATGACCTCTTCCACGCGCTCGGCTGCGACCTCGGCGCGGGGCAGGATGACCGAAACCATGGTGAGGATCATAAACGCCATGACGATCTGCATGGTGTAGGAGATAAACGCCATCATGTTGCCGACCTGCATCACGCCGTCGGACACGCCCTGCGCGCCAAACCAGACGATAAGCACGGTGATGCAGTTCATGACGAGCATCATAAGCGGCATCATAAAACTCATAGCGCGGTTGGTGTAGAGCTGCGTGGTCATCAGGTCGAGCGAAGCCTTGTCAAAACGCTCGAGCTCATGCTCCTCGCGGTTGAACGAGCGGATGGGCATAAGGCCGTCGAGCAGCTCGCGGGCGGTAAGGTTCACACGGTCCACAAAGCTCTGCATCTTTTTGAACTTGGGCATGGTGAGGCCCATGAGCACGCCGACAACGGCCGAGACCGCGATGATGGCCACGGCGATGGTCCACTCCAGGCCGGTGTGGTTGGCCAGGACGCGCATGACGGCGACGATGCCCATGACGGGGGCCATCAGACACATGCGGATAAACAGGGTTGCGGCCATCTGGATCTGCTGAATGTCGTTGGTGCAGCGGGTGATGAGCGAGGCCTGGCTAAACTTGCCCACCTCGGCCGGCGAGAAGTGCATAACCTTGTTGAAGGTCTCGCGGCGTAGGTCGCGGGCGATGGAGCAGGCGGTGCGCGAAGCCACGGCACCGGTCAGGATGGTGGCGACCAGCGACACCAGGCACAGGCCGAACATCGTGGTCGCCATGTGGCTCAGGTAGGCGTTCTGCACGTCGGCGGGGTCGATGCCCTGTGCCTTGTACTCGTCTTGCACGTAGGTCACGGCGCGCTGGGTGACGATGGAGCCCGACATGGAGCCCATTTTGTCAGCCATATCGTTGGCGCCCTCGACGAGCTTGCCCTGGTCGATTAGGCCGCCTTCAACGCCCAGGCGCAGGCTCTTCATGGTGATCTTGCCGCCGTCGGCGTCGATCTGCTTTTGCATGCTCTGCGCGGCTGCGGCCTTCTGCTGCATCTCGGCGAGCTGCTCGGGCGTCATCGCTGCCATCTGCTCAGGGGTGGGCATGGCCTGGGCAGCGTTGTTGTCTTTCTCGCTGGACGAGCCCATCATGTCGCCCATGGAGTTGGCGTCAATGCCCTGGTTGAGCGAAAGGACGACAGTCTCGGGCAGGCTCATAATGTCGGCAATCTTGCCTCCATCGGCACGCTCTTCCTCGGTGCCCTTATACGTTCGAATGCCATTTTTGTCAGCCTTGCTAAACACGGCCTCCACAGCTTTGGCGTCCTTGGTGCTCATAAAGAGTTCAAGGTCGTCGAGCGATTCGGCGCGAATGGTGTCGGGCACGGGCGAGGCGATGCCGCCTTGCTGCACGCCCACGTCGACGATGTCGCTCATATAGGTAGGCAGTGCCAGATCGGCGTTGCAGCTGATTACGATAAGTACGATAGCTGCGAACAGTGCCAGGACATGCTTTTTAAAGAGCTTGAGAATCCTCACTCGGCATCTCTCCTTTCTTGATTGCGGTCGATAATTTCGTTGGCACGTCTAAGAAGGCGCACCATCTCTTGGGTATCTGTTTCGCCGAGCTGCTCGAGGAAAGCCGCGGTGCGGTCCTCGAATTCCCGGCGTTTGATTTCGAGATCCTGGAATCCCTTGTCGGTCACTATGACGTGTACGCGACGACGGTCAGTCTTTGAGTGCTCGCGCTCGACCCAGCCCTTGGCCTCGAGGGCGCGTAGGATATTGGCGATGCGGGCACTCGAGACCCAGGCGCGATCAGCGAGTTCGCTCGGCGTGAGCGAACCGCCGGCGAGTATGAGGGCGCGCATGACGGCCATCTCGCCGCCGAGGGCTTTGTCCGCAAAACGCGAAATGCGCTGATGCATGCTGCCGAACTCGGAAAGGAGCTGACGCCCAAGTTCACGGAAATCGGTATCTTCCACCGAAAACCCCTAACACTAGAAACTATTTTCGGTGGAAGATAATACCCCAGCTCAACCATCCCATTCGGTGGATTTCTAGGCATGTCCCAAAAATCTACTTGGCCGCTAGGCAATATTAAGAGTGCATTAAGACTTAAAATCATTCAATTGCTGAAGCGTTTCAAAGAACTATTATGCACGCGGTTAGGCGAGGGGTTGTCACCACCATGACGACTGGGACTCATATAATCGCCACGTGCGATGCTCCAACTTCCCGCAAGGAGACACCTTACATAAAGGGGGATGGAGTCATGGCATTTGACTTCACGGGCAAGACCGCGATTGTCACGGGCGGCACTCAGGGCATTGGCCTCGAGATCGCCAAGGGCATCGTCGCGGGCGGCGGACATGTCGCGCTCATCGCAAGGAACGCTGCTAAGGGCGAGGCCGCAGTGGCCGAGCTTGGCGAGGGCAACAAGTTCTATCAGCTCGATGTCGCCGATGCGCCCAAGGCGCGCGAGACCGTCGAGCAGATTTTTACGGACCTGCCGCAAACCAACATCTTGATTAACTGCGCTGGCGTCATCAGCACCAAGAAGTTCGACGAGATCGATGACACCGAGTGGCGCCGCACTATCGATATCAACCTCAACGGTACCTTCACTATGATGAACGCCGTGTACCCGCACTTTAAGGCGGCGCATGCCGGCACTATCGTCAACGTGAGCTCCGTTGCTGGCAAGATCGGCGGCGGCCTGCTTGGCACCGCTGCCTACGCGAGCTCCAAGGCCGGTGTCAACGGCCTTACCAAGGCGGTCGCCAAGGAGGGCGGCAAGTTTGGCGTTCGTTGCAACGCCGTGTGCCCGTCGCTCACGTTGACCGATATGACCTCGATTCTCTCTGACGAGAACTCTCAGCGCATCATCAACGGTATTCCTCTGGGCCGCGCTGCCCAGGCCAGCGAGCCTGCGCAGATGGTGCTGTTCTTCGCTTCCGACCTCGCCAGCTTCGTGAACGGCGAGATCGGTGACTGCGACGGCGGCATCGTCCTGGACGGGTAATACCCCGCGACGATTATTCGGCGACGGCTCCTGCGACTCGGGACCGTCGCCTTCTTTCTGACATAGGCGCGTGCGGCTACGATTCGCATGCATCCAAAGGAGATATATATATGAGTGAATCAACTGCGGTGGAGGCGCCGGCGGCAAAGGAGCCGTTCTTTAAGATGTCCTCCATCCCGGGCGCCAATATCTTGGTGCCGCTTTTGCTGGGCTGCCTGCTCAACACGCTATTCCCCGACCTGTTCAAAACGCTCGGCAGCTTTACGCTTGGCATGACCCAACAGGGCGCCGGCCCGCTAGTGGGCGCTTTCCTGCTGATCGTCGGTACGACGATTTCGTTTAAGAGTGCTCCCGCCGCTGCTGCCCGCGGTGCCATCATCATCGCCGTCAAGCAGATCGTGGTCGTTGCCGTGTCGCTGCTCATCCTTTATGTGTTCAACGACAACCTGTTTGGCATCTCTGCCATGGTTATGCTGGCGGCTTGCACCGGCGCCAACAACGCTATGTACGCTGGTCTGATGGGCACCATGGGCAATGAGGCCGAGCGTGGCGCCGTCGCCATCACCACGCTGGTTGTCGGCCCTCCGGTCACGATGATCGTGCTCGGCGCTGCCGGTCAGGCTCCGATCGGCTGGTCGCTCGTGGGCGCCATCCTGCCGATCGTCGTCGGCATTATTCTGGGCAACCTCTTCCCGAGCTTTAAGAAGATGATGGCACCGGCACTTTCCGCCATCATCGTGCTCGTCTTCTTTGCCATGGGCTCGACCATGACCTTTGGCCAGCTCATTAATGGCGGCCTTCCCGGTATTCTGCTCGGCGTGATCTGCTCGGTGGTCTTTGCAATTCCCGTCATCGCGGTCGATAAGCTCACGGGTGGTACGGGTGTCGCAGGTGCGGCCATTTCGAGCTGCGCCGGAGCCAATGTGGCCACGCCTGCCGCCATGGCAAGCGTCAACGAGGCCATGTACGGTGGCGCCGTGCTCGCGACGGCTACGGCGCAGGTTGCAGCGTGCGCTATCGTGACGGCCATTTTGACCCCGCTCGTTACCAGCTGGTGCCACAAGCATTTTGAGGGCCAGCAGAGCAACGACAAGTCAGCGACCGACAAGGCCGCCGCAGCCGCTTAATGCCAAGCGGCAGTCAAAGCTAAAAAAACTAGCCATGCCACAGGGCGGCCGCGGGGAAAATCCCGTGGCCGCCCTTCAGTTTCTGAAGGGTCTCTGGGACACTTTACCCTGGTAAAGCTGGCATAACAGCTAGAGTGAACGTCGTACAAAGGCAAGGAAAAAACTAAACAAATCGGTGAACGGTAGTTGTTCGCGCTCGCATTTCCTGCGGATTTGTAAAAAACGCCATTATGATATAAAAAAAGAAACATATAACCGCCCAGATGGAGAGGGTGGCTATGTTATCCTTCTCAGACGGGTGAAATCTTGGGTTTTGGGTTGTAGTTCCAAGGTGGACAAACGTTTTTCCTGCACCAACGTGTGGTGAAGAACGGAAGAAGCCGGTAGTGCAAGCCGAAAATTCAAGAATTCAATAAGCAGCGGTGTGAGAGAGCGCCGCATTACACGTAACTAGGAGCGTGGTTACACAATGCAGGAGGCATGGGAAGGCTTCAAGGAAGGTATCTGGACGGGAGAGGTTGACGTCCGAGACTTCATCCAGAAGAACTACACCCCCTACGAGGGCGATGAGTCGTTCCTCGTAGGTCCGACCGAGCGTACCAAGGAGCTGTGGGGCGAGGTTCTCGACCTGCTGCTTAAGGAGCGCGAGCAGGGTGGTGTCCTCGATATGGACACCAAGACCGTCACGGGTATCGTGAGCCACCCCGCTGGCTACATCGATAATGCCCATCGCGACAAGGAGACCATTGTTGGCCTCCAGACCGACAAGCCGCTCAAGCGCGCGCTGCACGTCAACGGTGGTATCCGCATCGCTTGCCAGGCTGCCAGCCAGCACGGCTACAAGGTCGACGAGAACGTTGTCGAGCGCTACACCTTCGAGCGCAAGACCCACAACGCTGGCGTCTTCGATGTTTACACCCCCGAGATGCGTGCTTGCCGCTCGGCTCACATCATCACCGGTCTGCCCGATGGCTATGGCCGCGGCCGCATCATCGGCGACTACCGTCGTGTTGCCCTGTACGGCGTCGACTACCTGATCAAGGACAAGGAGGCCCAGAAGGCTTCCACCCCGACGGTCATGACCGCCGACAACATTCGCGACCGTGAGGAGCTGCAGGAGCAGATCCGCGCCCTCGGCGAGCTCAAGATGATGGCCGAGACCTATGGTTTCGATATTTCCAACCCTGCTACCAACACGCAGGAGGCCATCCAGTGGATGTACTTCGCCTACCTTGCTGCCGTTAAGGAGCAGAACGGCGCCGCTATGTCCATCGGCCGTACCTCTACGTTCATCGACATCTATGCTGAGCGCGACCTTGCCAACGGTACCTTCACCGAGGAGCAGATCCAGGAGTTCGTGGATCACTTCATCATGAAGCTCCGCATGGTCAAGTTCGCCCGTACCCCCGAGTACCAGGCCCTGTTCACCGGCGACCCGCAGTGGGTCACCGAGTCCATCGGCGGCATGGGTGTTGACGGCCGTACGCTCGTTACCAAGATGAGCTACCGCTACCTGCACACGCTCGAGAACATGGGCACCAGCCCCGAGCCTAACATGACCGTTCTGTGGTCGACCCGTCTGCCCGAGAACTTCAAGAAGTTCTGCGCCAAGACTTCTGTCGCCAGCTCCTCGATCCAGTACGAGAACGACGACCTCATGCGCGTTTACCATGGCGACGACTACGGCATCGCCTGCTGCGTGTCCTCCATGCGCATCGGCAAAGAGATGCAGTTCTTCGGCGCCCGCGCCAACCTGGCCAAGTGCCTGCTGTACGCACTCAACGGCGGTGTTGACGAGGTCTCCAAGAAGCAGGTCGGCCCCAAGTATCGTGCCGTCGAGGGCGATACGCTCGATTACGACGACGTTGTGGCCAAGTACAACGACATGATGAAGTGGCTCGCTGGCGTGTACGTCAACTCGCTGAACATCATTCACTACATGCACGACAAGTATTGCTACGAGCGCATCCAGATGGCTCTGCACGACAAGCACGTGCACCGCTGGTTCGCTACGGGCATCGCTGGCCTTTCCGTCGTGGCTGACTCCCTGTCCGCCATCAAGTACGCCAAGGTCCACCCCGTCCGTGACGAGAACGGCATCATCGTCGACTTCGAGACCGAGGGCGATTTCCCCAAGTACGGTAACGACGACGACCGCGTCGACCAGATCGCTCACGACGTTGTGCACCAGTTCATGGAGTACATCCGCATGAACGACACCTACCGCAACTCCGTGCCCACGACCTCGGTTCTGACCATTACTTCCAACGTCGTCTACGGTAAGAAGACCGGCTCCACGCCCGACGGCCGCAAGGCTGGCCAGCCGTTCGCCCCGGGTGCTAACCCCATGCACAAGCGCGATAGCCACGGCGCCATCGCTTCGCTGTCTTCGGTTTCCAAGCTCCCGTTCCGCGATGCTCAGGACGGCATCTCCAACACCTTCTCCATCATCCCGAGTGCGCTCGGCAAGGAGGACCAGGTGTTCTTTGGCGATATCGACCTTGATCAGCTGGGCGAGTAACTATTGTTAGTGCTATACTAATAATAACGATTACTGATTAGCGCGCCGGTTTCGGCCGGCGCCTATTAATCGAAGGAGACACATTATGAAGGTTTCTGAAGTTTCTGAGACTCAGGCCGATAACCTGGTCCACATGCTCGACGCTTACGCCGAGAAGGGTGGCCACCACCTGAACATCAACGTCTTCAACCGTGAGACGTTGCTCGACGCTCAGGCTCACCCCGAGAAGTACCCGCAGCTGACCATCCGCGTTTCCGGCTATGCCGTGAACTTCCACACGCTCACCAAGGAGCAGCAGGACGAGGTCATTTCGCGTACCTTCCACGACAAGTTCTAAAGGGTTCAACTCCTGTAGGATTACTGGGGCCGGTTTTGGGTTATTTCCCAAAACGTCCTCGGACATGCAAAGAGGCTCCGCTGCGCGCGTTGCGCGGCGGAGCCTCTTTGCGTCCTGACGCTCCTATATGGCAAGGTCTTTTTTAGAATCC
>ENA-UOJE01003636-UOJE01003636.1-human-gut-metagenome-genome-assembly--contig:-C23-NODE-3636-length-10260-cov-7.025380_pt1 | contig 10260 bp, 14 predicted proteins | sample MGYA00242341_ERZ723888 | MGnify/ENA metagenome assembly ERZ723888 | reverse complement strand
GCGCAGCAGACTGCAAGCCTTTTGTCCAAAAAGGGCGCTGCCCTTTTTGGACAGTTTCTGTCCCGGGACAGGGGTGATTTATCCCGGGACAGGGCCGGGACAAGCCGGGGCGATCCTGTGCCTTGCAAAAGCGTCCCGGATATGGTATAGTCTGGGGTAGATATCTGCAAAGTGAGGAGCTTTTTTATGACCTTGATGGATTATTGCATGCAATATATCGGCGAGATCATGGACGGAAAACGCGCCGCCCCGGAGGGGGTGACCCTGACGGAGACGGACCCCATGCGCCGCAGCCTGGAGCTGATGCAGAAGGCCGGTGACATCCCCACCCTGGTGCGGATGTGCGCCGCCCAGGACGGCACGGAGATCCCCCAGGAGGTGTTCGACAGCTTCGACCCGGAGTCCCTGACCCAGCTGGCAAGGGAAGGGGATGCAGCCCCGGAGGAACCGGAACAGCAGCCGGACCCGGACGCCGGAAAGCACGCCTTCCAGGGGCTGCGGGACTGCGTGGCCCTGGACGACGGGCTGGTGCAGTATCTGACCCAGGGGCTGCGGGACCGGAACTGGGCGGGGTTTTACAAGCTGTCCCAGATCACCACGAAAATGGACCTGGACCCGGAGGAATTTCTGTTCTGGCTGGGCAACAAGGAGCTTTGGGCCGACGACGAGGAGCGGGTCTGCGCCGCGGTGATGGACGCCTGCCTGGAGCGGCTGCGGCAGGAGGGGCGGCTGGAGCTGCTGGCGGCGCTGCTGTCCGGAGACCAACATACCTTTGAGACCTTCCGCTGCGAAGCGCCGGAGCTGGTGCACCTGCCCCAGGCCACCTATGAATGGTACTGCCGGAACTATCTGGACCGGGACTACCCCTTCCGGATGCTGCTGCGGTGCAACGGGGTGACCTTTCCGGACCGGAAGGAGGCATAAGCGCATGGAATACTGCATTCTTGTGATCAACCCCGGGTCCACCTCCACCAAAATTGCCGTGTTTCAGGGGGAGAAGGCCCTTTTGCAGAAAACCATCCGCCACAGCGGGGAGGAGCTGGCCCCCTTTGGAGCCATTATGGACCAGGCCCCCTTCCGCCTTCGGTGCGTGGAGGAGGCGCTGGCGGGCTTCGACCTGACCCGGCTGGACGCGGTGTGCGCCCGGGGCGGCATGCTGCCGGCCTGCCCCAGCGGGGCCTTCGCCGTGGACCAGGACATGATCGGCTATCTTTCCGCCATCACCCAGGGGGCACACGCCTCCAACCTGGGCTGCGTCATGGCCCGGGACCTGGCGGAGCCGCTGCACATCCCGGCCTATGTATACGACCCCGTGGCGGTGGACGAGATGCCGCCTATGGCCCGGATCACCGGCATTCCCGAGCTGCCCCGGCGGATGATGGGCCACGCCCTGAACACCCGGGCCATGGCCATCCGCTGCGCGGAGACGGTGCTGCACAAGCCCTTTGACCAGTGCCGCCTGATCGTGCTGCACCTGGGCGGCGGTGCGTCGGTGCGGCTGTTCATCGGCGGGAAAATGGTGGATAACGTCCGGGACGACGAGCTGCTGTTTGCCCCGGAGCGCAGCGGCGGCATTGCCGCCGAGCAGCTGGTGAAGCTGTGCTACTCCGGCAAGTATGACCGGGGGCAGATGATGAAGCTGGTGCGGGGCAAAAGCGGCCTGCTGGCCCACCTGGGCACCAGCGACGCCATGGAGGTGGAGCGCCGCATCGCCGCCGGGGACGAGAAGGCCCGGATGGTGTACGACGCCATGCTGTATACCGCGGCCAAGTCCATCGGGGCCCTGGCCGCCGCTGCCGGCGGCGATATTGACCGCATCATCCTCACCGGCGGCATTGCCCACTCCCGGTACGTGACGGATTACCTGACCCAAAAGGTAGGATTTATCGCGCCGGTGGAGGTTATGGCCGGTGAGTTCGAGATGGAGGCCCTGGCCGCCGGTGCCTCCCGGGTGCTGGCGGGGCAGGAGACGCCCCACCGGTTCCGGGACCTGCTGAAGGGGGAATAAGCGTTGCTGAAGTCGTTTTTTGACCCCAACGGGGCCTTTGCCCGGGGCATGGAGCGGGTTTGGAGCCTGATCGTTCTGAACGTGCTGTGGCTGGTGTGCTCGCTGCCGGTGGTGACCATGGGGGCCTCCTGCGCCGCCCTGTACCAGGTGCTGGGAAAGCTCATCGCCGGGGAGGACGGCCACGTTGCCCGGCAATTCTTCCGGGCCTGGGGCGAAAACTGGAAAAAAGCCACGCCGGTGTGGCTGATTTTGCTGGCGGTGGCGGCCCTGTGCGGCTTCGACCTGTATATGGCCCGGCTGAACGACTCGTTTTTCTGGGAGCTGCTGGCGGTGTTCGCCTTGCAGCTGGCGGCCATGGTGATGACCTTCGCCTTCCCGCTGATGGCCCGGTATGAAAACACCTGGCGCAACCACCTGAAAAACGCCATGCTGGTGGCGGTGGGGCACCTGCCCCGGATGCTGCTGATCTGGGCCGTTTGGGCGGTGCCGGTGGGGGTAAGCGTGTTTATCCCGGAGGTGGGGTTCTACCTGAGCATCGTGTGGGTGCTGATCGGATACAGCAGCCTCAGCTATGTGACGGCCCTGCTGCTGCGGCCGGTATTCCGCAACCTGGACGAAAATGCGTAAAAAAGAGACAGACACGAAAGTGCCTGTCTCTTTTTTCAGCCATTGCAGGGATATCGGACGATCAGTCCACAATATCCACGGATGCCTTGACGCCTGTGCGCTGGGCATAGGAGCGCACGACCGTGCGGATCTCCTTGGCGATGCGGCCCTGGCGGCCGATGACCTTACCCATATCCTCGGGGGCCACGCGCAGCTCCAGCGTCAGCTCGTCGCCGTTTTCCACCTCCGTCACCGTGACCTGGTCCGGGTGGTCCACAAGGCTCCTGGCGATGTAGAGCAGCAGTTCCTTCATGGTGCCCCTGCCTTACAGAACGTCGACCTTCTTCAGCAGGGCGCGAACGGTGTCGGTGGGCTGAGCGCCGGTCTTGATCCACTCACGGGCGCGGTCAGCGTCGATCTTGATCTCGGCAGGGGAGACGCAGGGGTTATAAGTGCCGATCTCCTCGATGAAGCGGCCGTCGCGGGGATAGCGGGAATCCGCCACGACCACGCGATAGTAAGGAGCCTTCTTGGCGCCCATTCTTCTCAGACGAATCTTAACCATGATGTTTTTCCTCCAAATTGTAATGTAATTTCAGATTATATAAATGCCTGTGCACTTATTTCAAACGTTTTTTCCGACCGAAGCCCTGGAGCTTGCCCTTTTTGGCCTTGCCCAGGGTAGGCATGCCGCCGGGTCCCCCGAAGCCGCCGAAGCGGCCCTTGGAAATGGACTTGGTGAGCTGCTGGAGCATCTCGAAGGACTTCAGCAGCCGGTTCACATCCGACACCTGCAAGCCGCAGCCGGCGGCAATGCGCTTTTTGCGGCTGGCGTTGAGGATGGAGGGGTTTTCCCGCTCCAGAGGGGTCATGGACTGGATGATGGCCCGGGTGCGGCCCAGCTGCTTTTCGTCCAGGTTAGCGGCGTCCAGCTGCTTGCCCATGTCACCGGGCAGCATCCCGGCCAGCTGGCCCAGGTTGCCCATTTTTTGCAGCTGGTCCATCTGCTCCATGTAGTCCGTCAGGGTCAGACGGTTTTTCTTGAGCTTTTCCTCTAACTTGCGGGCCTGCTCCTCGTCATACTGCTGCTCGGCCTTTTCGATGAAGGTGAGCATGTCGCCCATGCCCAGAATGCGGGAGGCCATGCGGTCCGGGTGGAACAGCTCGATCATGTCCAGTTTTTCGCCGGTGCCCACGAACTTGATGGGCTTGCCGGTGGCGGCCCGGATGGACAGGGCCGCGCCGCCTCGGGCGTCGCCGTCCAGCTTGGTGAGCATGACGCCGTCGATGCCCAGGGCCTGGTCAAAGGCGGTGGCGGCGTTGACGGCATCCTGGCCGGTCATGGCGTCTACCACCAGGAGAATTTCGTTGGGATGAACCTTGGCCTTGATGTTCTTCAGCTCGTTCATCAGGGCCTCGTCCACGTGCAGACGACCGGCGGTGTCCAGAAACACCATGTCGTGGCCGTGGTCCCGGGCGTATTTGATGGCCTCCTCGGCGATGCGCACGGGATTGGCCTGTCCCATCTCGAAAACGGGGATGTCCAGCTGCTTGCCCACCACTTGCAGCTGGGTGATGGCGGCGGGACGGTATACGTCGCAGGCCACCAGCAGGGGACGCTTGCCGAACTGGCGGCGCATCAGGCCCGCCAGCTTGGCGCCGTTGGTGGTTTTACCGGCGCCCTGGAGACCCACCATCATCACAACGGTGGGGCCCTTGGAGGCAAAGGTCAGCTTGGCGTTGGTGCCGCCCATCAGCTGCACCAGCTCCTCGTTGACGATCTTGACGATCTGCTGGGCGGGGGTGAGGCTGTCCAGCACGTCTGCGCCGATGCAGCGCTCGGTGACCTGGGCCACAAAGTCCTTGACCACCTTATAGCTGACGTCGGCCTCCAGCAGGGCCAGGCGGACCTCCCGCATGCCCTCCCGGACGTCGGCCTCCGTCAGGCGGCCCTTGCCCCGCAGGCGTTTGAATGTGGCGCTTAATTTTTCGGAAAGTCCTTCAAATGCCATAGGTGTTACTCCTTCAGCGCCTGGGCGCTGCGCGTGATCTCGTTGGCCAGACGGGCCAGCTCCGGGTTGTCATACTGCCGGTAGTTGACGGTCTGGATCTTCTCGGCGGCGTCGAGAATGGCCTGCACCTGCTGCTGCATCAGCATAAAGCGCTTCATGAGGCCGGTTTTGTCTTCCAGGTCGGTCATGATGGCCTCGGCCCGGACGATCACGTCCCGGACGCCCTGGCGGGAGATGCCGTAATTCTCCGCGATCTCGGCCAGGGACAGGTCCTCGTTATAGTACAGGTCGAAGAATTCCTTCTGCCGCGGGGTCAGGACCTCGCCGTAAAAATCGAACAACATCGTCATGCGATAGGTCTGGTTCTTCACGATGGTCCCTCCTATGTAAAGTTATGATGCTTTACAACATGGAGTATCATACAGGATTTTAGCCAAAATGTCAAGGCGAAATTTGGCGTCCGGAACAAAAAATTTGGGCATATAGCGCCGGGGCGGGGGTATACTGACCAGGAAGGGAGGTGCGGCATATGAAATCGGTGCTCATCAAGGACACCACCCGGGCCCAGCGGGAGGAGATCGTCCGGCGGGCTCTGTGCGACGGCGGCTGCGATGGGTGCAGCGGGTGCGGCAATCTCGGCGGCGGCCGGGTGGAGGAGATGTACCGCCCGTATATCGAGGGAAAGCGGGAGCTGCGGGAAATCAACGAGTCCTATCGGGCAAATTTCGTTCGCGGCGGATAACAAGATGCTGGCTAAAGACCTGTTAAGAACCACAATATATGTCACTTACAACAAATTAACATGGTTTTGTCGAAAAGAAATTATGAGTATTCGACAATTACCCCTTGAAAAACCTGTCCAATCCTGGTAAATTATATGCAGGTCAAGCGACAAATGTTGGTTTGCCGTGAAACCGACAGCCTTGGCTGTGTAAATTGTGTGGAAAAGGGTTGGAACAAAATGGAAAACAAGGTAACAGTGGTATTGGCAGACGCCAATGAGGAGTTTCGGACCATGCTGCGACAACGGATGGAGGGCACCGGCGAGTTCCATGTGGCAGGCAGCACGGAAAATGGGGACCAGGCCCTGGACCTGGTGCGGCGGCTGCGGCCGCAGCTGCTGGTGACGGACGTGGTGCTGCCGGGCCTGGACGGGTTCGGGCTGCTGCGGCAGCTGAACCAGCTGGGCCAGGGCGCGCCCCGGACCATCGTGGTGTCCTCCTTCTGCAGCCGCCGGACCGTGGCCCAGGCCATGGAGATGGGCGTGTATTTCTTCCTGCCCAAGCCGGTGAACGAGGAGTCCCTGTTGGAGCTGATGCGGCAGGCCGCCGCACCGGAGCAGGAGGAGGCTCCCTTTGCCCCAGCTCTGGAGGGGATGGTGACCGCCATCATTCACGAGATCGGCGTCCCGGCACACATCAAGGGATACCAGTACCTACGGGAGGCCATCATGATCGCGGTGAATGACATGGATGTGATCAACGCCGTGACAAAGGTACTGTATCCCGAGGTAGCCAAGCGCTTCTGCACCACGCCGTCCCGGGTGGAGCGGGCCATCCGCCACGCCATCGAGGTGGCCTGGGACCGGGGGGACATCGAGACGCTGCAAAAATACTTCGGGTATACGGTGAATTCCGCCAAGGGCAAGCCCACCAACTCCGAGTTTATCGCCATGATCGCCGACCGATTGCAATTGCAGCGGAAGCAGCAGCGGGCGTAGGTCTTGCCAAATCCGGCGCGGTGGGGTATAATGGACTCCTGATTACACAAAAGGAGTTTGAGCGATATGACCTATACTTATACCCCCCGGGGCGTCTGTTCCCGGAAGATGACCGTGGAGCTGGAGAACGGCGTGATCAAGAGCGTCAGGGTGGAGGGCGGCTGCAACGGCAATTTGCAGGGCATCAGCCGCCTGGTGGTGGGCATGAACGCCCAGGACGCCATTGAGCGGATGAAGGGCATCCACTGCGGCCCCAAGCCCACCTCCTGCCCCGACCAGATGGCCCACGCCCTGGAGGAGGCCCTGGCGGCTGAGCGGGCATGACAGGGGAGACCTTCTTCCAGCTGCACTATCACCTGACGGGCACGGAGCGGCTATTTGACCTGGCCCAGGGCATCGCGGCCCGGCGGCGCTGGCTGAAAAAGCATGACGCCCGGTGCCGCAGCTTCACCTGGTATGCCCGGGGACTGCTGCGGCGGGGGATCGCCTTTCTGATCCTGGCGGCGGTGCTGGGGGCCATGACGGTGGTGCTAGAGCTGGGCGGCATGTCCTGGGCCGTGACCGGGGTGTGCGCGGGCTGCGGCGTGATGGAGCTGGTGCTGCGGGGTATGCTGCGGCGGAATTACCGGCACAGCTGGCAGCAGTTCCGGCAGCAGAACGGCCCCGACGGCACCGTAAACTTCGACGCCGACGGCATCCGGGAGGAGAACGAAAAGGGAAAGCCCACCCATTTCGACTGGGCGGACTGGGACGTGTGCGTGGTGACCCCCAAGGTCATCGTGCTGACCTTCAGGACCCCGGTGCTGCTGTTCTTCCCCTATTCCCGGGAGGCGGCCATCACCGTGGCGCATGCCGCCCGGGCCTTCGGAAAAGAGGACAGCTTGGTGTATCGGAAGCGGATATGAAAGTGAATCGTGTTGAAGCAGCCGTCGGTCAGACGGCTGTTTCGGCGTTCAGGGGGGCGTGGGGCGCCAGGTGTACCGGGAGATTGCCGGAAATGGGAGGATTCCCGGAAGCCGTCCGTAGGGCCCGCTGCCCTCAGCGGGCCGCTGCGCGAGGAACGGATTGCCGCGTCGCTTTGCTCCTGGCAATGACACGGCAAGGAGACCGGCGGAACGCAAAAGCATCCCGCCCCCGGCGATTGCCGGGGGCGGGACTTGTTATATTGCTTTATGCAGCGGAAGGGATCACGCAGCCGTTACTTGGCGGCGGCAACCTTCTTGTTGCGGGACAGGGCCTGGATGCCCTCCACCACCAGCACGATGGCCAGAACCACCAGCAGGATGGCGATGATCGCGCGGATGTAGAACCAGGCAACACCCTCGCCGCCGGCAGCGATACCGACAAACTGGGCCTTGATGGTGAACGCCAGGGAGGTCAGGGTCACAATCAGCATGAAGAACATGGGGAAGTAGAACATCTTGTTGTTGCGGCCGATCTTGCCCAGCCAGCAGCACACAGCCAACAGACCCAGGGCGGCCAGCAGCTGGTTGGCAGCGCCGAACAGAGCCCAGATCTTGGCATAACCGGTCATGCCCAGGGCCACGCCGGCCACCACGGTGATGGCAGTGGCCACATAGGGGTTGGTCACGACCTTCTTCCAGCCGGGCATGTTCTCGCGGCTCTCACCGGGGGCGGTGAAGAACTCCTGGAACATATAGCGGGCCAGACGGGTGGCGGTATCCACGGAGGTCAGGCAGAAGGCGGACACGGCCAGGAGTACACCACGTTGTAGCAGCCGGAGCCGAACACCTTGGAGAACATGGAGGCAAGGCCGGTGGCGAACACCACGGTGGGGGTCACGGTGGTGCCGTCGGCGTACTGCGCCCAGATGTAACCAACAGCGCAGACGGAGATCAGGGCCAGAGCGCACTCGATCAGCATACCGCCGTAAGCGATGGGCTTGGCGTCCTTTTCCTGATCCAGCTGCTTGGCGGTGGTGCCGGAGCCCACCAGGGAGTGGAAGCCGGACACGGCGCCGCAGGCGATGGTCACGAACAGGGCGGGGAACATGTAGCCCAGGGAGGTGCCGGAGGGAGCCAGCGTGTCCTTGAAGCCGGTGAAGGCGGGCATGTCCACGGTGGGGTGGCAGCCGATGATGCCCACGACCGCCAGGATCATCATGGCATACAGCAGGAAGGAGCTCAGATAGTCACGGGGCTGCAGCAGGATCCACACGGGGGTGACGGATGCGATGGCGATATACAGGCCAACGATGATCATCCAAGTGTTGCCGCTGAGATAGATGGGGTGCCACTTCAGGCCGATGTACATGCACACGGCGATGCCGATGACGCCGATGACGGTGGAGATGCCCAGAGGAGCATTCCGGCGATAGACAAAGAAGCCGAAGACGATGGCCATCAGGATGAACATGATGGAGATGATGGCGGTGGAGGCGTTGGCGGCGGAAGCGGCCTTATCCAGCACGCCGTCCACATAGGTGGCCTTGAAGGTGTTGGCCACGATGGAGGCAAATGCAGCCACCACCAGGATCAGGGTCAGGTATGCGAAGATGATGAACAGCTTCTTGGCCCGGGCGCCGATGGCGTCGCCGATGACCTCGCCGATGGACTCGCCCTTATGGCGAATGGAGGCGAACAGGGCGCCGAAATCGTGGACGCCGCCGAAGAAGATGCCGCCGATCAGGACCCACAGCATAACGGGGACCCAGCCGAACACAGCGGCCTGGATGGGGCCGTTGATGGGGCCTGCGCCGGCGATAGAGGAAAAGTGATGGCCCATCAGAACGGGAGCCTTGGCGGGACAATAGTCCTTGCCGTCTTCCAGCTCGTGGGCAGGGGTGACGCGGGAGTTATCCACGCCCCACTTCTTGGCCAGCCAGCCGCCGTAGAAAATATATCCTACGATCAGCACGGCAACGCCAATGATCAGGAACAAAGCAGCATTCATAAACTTCTCTCCTTTCGAAACAATTTTCTCTTTTGCTTATGAAACAGGGCCCGTTTGAGCACCTGCGCTGCACTGTGTCCGCTGGCGTTGGTGGCCACGGATTCCTCCGGGAGCACCACCAGAGCGGTATGAAAATCCATCCATCCCCAATAGGACAGCCGGAAGCTCTCGTACCGGCGGCACCGCTTCAGGGCCTTCCGTGCCTCCGGGTCGCAGGAGTCGCACAGGAAGATGGCGGAGATATAGGTGTACATATGGTTGGGGCCGGGCCGGATGCGGGCCCTGCCCTGCTCGTAGGCCAGGCGCTCGCACTGCTCGTAGATCTCCCGGGTCAGGTGCGGAACGGTGAACAGATACACATATTCAAAGCTGTTGGCCTCCCACAGCTTGGCTTTTTTTGACAGCACATATTTGGAGTTGTGGACATAAAAGTCCATCTTCGCCGCCAGGGGAAGCTCCGCCTCCTCACAGCGGGTGATGTCGAAGCTGCCGCCGTATACGTCGCACAGCCGCTCCACTGCGTCCTCTCTTGTCATGGTTCCGCCTCCCTTCCGGCAAAATCGCCGTTAACGCTTCCTTAACATCAGCTTATGGCGCTTTTGCAATTTTTGCCCAAAAAAACTAGACCCGAAAAAAGTTGACTTTTTCCGGAGTTCGCATGGGTTTTGTAAAGTTGTTTACCGAAAAATCACATTTCATACTATATACCTCTGGTTTTGATCTTGCAAGGGGCAATATTCGACAATTTTTAAGTTTTAATTTTATTTAAATTTTCAGTTGTTTTACATACGGAAAAGTGTTAAGAAAAAAAAAAACGACACCCCTGACGGGGTGTCGTGTTTTGTTTGCGATTTGGGGCGATTTTCACTCCGGCAACGTTTTCTTCTGGCCCAGACCGATGCGGATTTCCGTTCCCTGGTTGGGCACGGAGGAGGCCCGGATGGTGTGGCCCAGGCTGCGGCAGATCCGGCGGCACAGGTACAGCCCGGTGCCGCTGGCCC
>ENA-UOJE01003635-UOJE01003635.1-human-gut-metagenome-genome-assembly--contig:-C23-NODE-3635-length-10263-cov-22.024980_pt1 | contig 10263 bp, 10 predicted proteins | sample MGYA00242341_ERZ723888 | MGnify/ENA metagenome assembly ERZ723888 | reverse complement strand
TCCCAGATGTGACGGCTGTCTTCGATATACTTTAGCAGCAGCGCGTCAGAAATTCCACTGTAGCCCAGCAGAACCGGCCTGCTGAAATCAATGCCGCCCGCCTTGTCGATCTCCTGAACGAGCAGATTGTTCCCCATTTTGGAGCCGCGTGCTTTTCCCAGCAGGTGAATCTCGCCGTCAATAACGGAAAGCACGGGCTTGATATTCAGTACCCCTCCGGCGAATGCGGCTGTCTTTGAAATGCGGCCGCCCCGCTTGAGGTATTCGAGGGTATCTACCAGCGCCACAACAACGATTTTTTTCTTCTCTTCCTCCAGTGCCTGCGCAGTTTCCTCTGCGGTCATTCCTGCATCCAAGAGGCGGAACGCAAGCTCCACCAGAATCCCTGTTCCCATCGCTGCGCTGGTACCATCTACAACATAAATGTTTTCATAATCCGCCGCCGCGATCATGGCGCTTTGATATGTGCCGGAAAATTTGGATGCAAGGGTAATAACAACGGCTGATTCGCCCGCCTGCCTTGCCTTTTCAAATTCCTTTATAAAGGCGTCCGGCGTTGCCTGACTGGTGGTGGGCAGCACATCGCTTTCGATGAGCTTTTCATAAAATGTTTTGTTGTCGATGGTCACGCCATCAATGTATTCCTCCTGCCCGAAATGAACGGTGAGGGGTACCGTAGATACCCGTGCTTTGATCTCAGGAACTAAGTCCGCAGTGGAATCAACAATAATCCTTGTTTTCAATTTCGTCAATCTCCTATTCTTCGCTATTTTGAGCGATGGCCTCAAGACTTATGCTGATGGCAGAAAGGCTGCGGTAAAATGTCGCTCGTTCGTCCTCCGTAAGGGTACGGCTGACCGTATCAAGGACGGCGCTGATTTTCTCCGCGATCCGTTTGCCGGCCTCCTGACCTTTTTCGGTCAAGCGCAAAGGGCTTCTGTACCGTTTGGCCCGTTCAGAATTCCGGACGATAAATCCGTTACTTTCAAGATGCTCCAACGCACGGGAAATGGTCGCCTTGTCCTCCTCGCAGTGCTCGCACAGCTCCGCCGCAGTCACGCCATCCAGAGAATATATGTAGTACAGACAGGACACATGGGCACTTCGCAGATGATAGGCGGCCATCTCCTGATTTTTTATCCTCCGTATGTCGCGGCTGATCCGGTTGATCAAAACCGTAAACGTCTCAAATCGCTCCTGCATGGCTGCGCTCCTCTCTCACGAATGCTTTTGTTGAAATCTCAACTTTCGGACTATACCACATGGATGTTGAAATGTCAACAGCAAAGTTCCGCACAGCCATTACTCTTTGATTATAGCATTCCACGCCGTGAGGCGGTCCCGTCGTGGGTTTTCTGTTATTTTATCGGGTGGAGGGTATGGTCATCAAGAACACTACAAAGCCCTCACCGGAGCAGCTCCGGCGAGGCTCTGCTTTTGACCACATAAAATGCCACAGACAGGTGTGGAACACATGGGGGGACGCGGGTCACAAGATGTTAGGAAAGGAATTAGAATTGAGAGGAAACCGCTAAAAACGGCTAAAAAGTGCAGGAAAAATATTGCGGTAGTTCTTTGTCTACTGCGGCGCAGTTTTTGCGCCGGTTAGCTTCTATCTCCCTCCTTGACTTCTTTGCAGTCTGCTTTATAATGGTATTATGTAAATTGCTTTTCGACTGGGTTTGCAAAAATCGCGGTAACCCATAAAATCAGGAGGGAGAAAAGCATGACACTTGGTGAAAAAGCTGCCGCAAAGCTGATCGTTTCCCGGCAGAGTGTGCGGGAGTTCATATGATGAAGGGCGGCGACATTGCCGGGCTGCTGATCCGGCAGGCCCGTCTCAGGCTCAATTGGAGTCAGGAGGGGCTATGCCGGGGCATCTGCGCGCCCTCCTATCTGTCCAAGATCGAGCAGGGCAAGGCAGCGCCTTCTCCGGAGGTGACGGAGCTTCTGCTGCGCCGGTTGGGCCTGGTCTGGACGCCGGAACCCGAAAGTCTGGAACCATGCTGGAAGGCCCTGCTCTCCGGCAGCCCAGACTTTGCCTCCTGCTATGAGCGGCTGGTGCAGCCCCGGCAGGAGATCCTCGCCTGCAGTCCGCTGGCGGCGGACGCCCTGCTGCTGGATGCCTTTTATGAGGATAATATGCGCTCTCTGCCGGAAGAATGGGAGTCCTTTCTCTCCAACCGGCAGCTGGCGCTGCAGCGCGGTCTGCAGGGCCGATGGGAGGAGGCGGTGCGGCTGGAACCGCTGCCGCTGCTGGCCGCTCTCCGCGGAAAGGCTCTCTACGTCAAGGGTGATTACACCGTCGCCATCGAGGTGCTGCGGGACGCCTGCCGCTCGGCGGCAGACGCCGGATATCCCCACCTGATGCTGTCCTGCCGTCTGTGGATAGGCAACTGCTACTCGGATCTGGGCCGCATGGAGGAGATGCTGGCCCACTTCGCCGTGGCGGAGCGTCTGGCGGAGGCCCTGGGCGACGCTGACAGTCTAGCATCCCTCCGCTACAACGTTGCTGCCACCCAACTGGAACTGGGCCACCCCGAAAAGGCACTGCCCTACTTTTCTTCCCTCCCGCACCCCAGACTTCTGGACCTGCACAAGCTTGCCATCTGCCACGAGCAGCTTGGGCACCGGGAGCAGGCGCTGACAGCCGTTCAACAGGCAGAGCTCCTGTCCTCTGGTGAGATAGAGCGGCAGATGCTGGCGCTGGTGCGCTATCGGCTGGAGCACCCGGGCTACCTCCACGACAGCACCTATGGTACTCAGCTTCTGGACTGCTTCCAACACCTGCGGGACACATACCCCATGGGCTTCACCCGGTTTCACCTGCCGTGGGTGCTGGCGTGGTACAAAGCCAACCGCCAGTACCGGCAGGCGTGCCACCTGCTGGAGGAGTTTCCCGCAAAATAGCAGTTTCGTGCATCTAAGCGGGTCGTCACGGGAATATTTTTCCCATGATGACCCGCTTTTCTTTTGTAAGCGGCTATGCGATAATCATAGCAGTGAGGTGAATGCCATGAAACGAACACTCTGGACGCGGGACTTTACCCGTATCACCGCCGCGACGGCACTTGGCGCTGCCGGCGGCATTATCAGTCAGTTTGCCCTGTCCTTTCTGGTCTTTGACGAGACGGGCAGCACACTGGCCGCAGCACTGTCGGTGGCCATTCAGCTGATTCCCATGGTGCTGCTGCCGCTGATCATCGCCCCCATGATGGACCGCCTGCCGCGCAAACCGTTTCTGGTATGGGGCGATCTGCTCAACGGCGTATGCTACGCCGGAGCGGGGATCTTCCTGCTGCACAACGCCTTCTCCTACACCGCCTATCTGGCCTTTTCTCTGCTGGTTTCGTGCCTCGGAGCCTTCGACGAGCTGGCCTACAACAGCTTTTACCCTCTGCTGCTGCCGGAGGGGCAGGAGGAGCGGGCATACACCGTTTCTGCCATGCTCTACCCTATTTTGAAGGTCCTGATGATGCCATTGGCGGCGCTGCTGTATGATACGCTGGGCGTGGGGCGGCTGCTGCTGATCCAGGCTGTGCTGTCGGTGCTGGCCGCCCTCATCGAAAACAGCATCCATGTGCAGGAGAACCGCCGGGATCAGGAGCCGTTGCTGTCTCTGAAAACATGGTGGCGGGACATCCGGGAGGCCGCCGATTATCTGCGGCAGGAGCGCGGCCTGCATGGCCTCTATGTGTATATGGCCGTCACCAACGGTATGGCTATGGGCTACGCTCCCCTGCTCATTGCCTTCTTCCGCACGGCGCAGGGGTTCACCACCGCGATGTATTCCCTTTTCTCTGTGGCGGAGTTCACCGGGCGTACCATCGGCGGAGTTGTCCGCTACCGCTTTTCCCTGCCGGAGCGAAAGCGGTTCGGCTTCCTGTTCGGGGTATATCAGACCTATGAGCTGATGGACGCTTGTCTTCTGTGGCTGCCGTACCCCTTGATGCTGGTGAACCGGGCTCTCTGCGGCTTTCTGGGAATCCAGAGCGCCACCATCCGTCAGGCGGCCGTGCAGCGCTACATCCCCGACCGGCTGCGGGCCCGGCTCAACGCCTATGAATCCTTGCTCTGCACGGCGGCGGGCGCGGTGCTGTCGCTGGCCATCGGCGCGCTGGGGGAGGTCCTGGACTACCGGCTCTGCATGACCATCTGCGGTCTGACCACTATGCTCGTGTGCTGGCTAACGGTGTTCCTGCGTCGGCGTCAGGTGCAGCAGGTGCTGGCCGGCCGCCCCAATGCGGCTCAAAGCGGTGAAGCACAATAGCGATTTGTTTCTATGCACGTTTTCGCTCTCTCAGCGCCCCCTCACAAAGCCCCAAACTGCCCGCGCGGCGGGCAGATGGGATCGCAGACTGGAAAACATCCCGTTTTTCCGTCTTTTGGGCGGCTGCGGACGCTGTAAACGTCTTTGCGGCCTCTGAAATGGGAATAGAAAAACGAGGCCATCTGCGGTGTGACCTCGTTTTTGTGCATATGGCTGCCGTGATTGGCCGCTGCGGGTATTTGATCTTCAGATGTCTTCGGATACGCCCGTGCTTTTTGAGCAGCGCCGCGTTTTCCTGTTCAAGCCGCGCGATCCGGGCTCGCAGGCATCCCATGGCGCGTTCCCTCTCTGACAGTATCAGGCGTTTGCTTTCTGGAGATAGAATTCACTTTCCGCCACGCGGATAACGAAGTCATATTCCAGTCGTGTCGCCTTGGACGGGGTGATGTTGTAGCGCTTGAAGACCTTACGCAGATAGGCAAAATAATCCCTGTCCTCCTGGCTCAGCGGCGAAACCCAGCCGCTGGCGGCTCCGACTTCTTCCGCACGCAGTAATTCAAATCGATCCATAATCATCCCTCCTGTATTCAGAAATGAGCGCTTCTGCGGCATCTTCCCAGAGAACGAGCCGGAACGGATCATAGGCTCCGACCTGCCTCGCGCCAAACTCGCGCATATAGACTTAGCATCGTATCACCCGTTTTCATATACTTTCATTTCTAGTACAGCACACTCTTTGCGCTTACGGAAGAAGAAACGTCTAAAAACTGTTAGCTCTTCCGCAGCATCCATCGCCCCTTCGCATTGGTTTTGTGATTCGCTGAGCAGCGGGATCGTTGGCGTACCGCTCGGCTGCCCTCTTCCTCCTTGACTTCTTGTCTGTGTGCTTTATAATGGTATTATGTATATTAAGGAGATAAAACGCTATGAATGATTATAAGTTTTCGACTCTGGAATATAAGCGGCCGGATCTGGAGGCGCGGCGGGAGAAGCTTGCCGGGTGGAAGGATGCGGTCGAGCATGCGCAGAGCTATGGCGCGCTGCGCGCGCTGATGCTTGAGATCGACCGCGAGACGTGCGAGCTGGCCACGCAGTATTCCATTGCGCACATCCGGCATACGCTCGACACGCGCGACGAATTTTATGAGGCGGAGATCGCCTATCTGCAGAACACGCTGCCCACGCTCAGCGGCGCGGAGGTCGCGCTCAGCGAGGCCATCGCCGCCAGCCCCTACCGGGCGGACATCGAGCAGGAATACGGCAAGCAGTATTTCGTCGCCATGGATCTGCAGAAGAAGCTGTACTGCGAGGAAAACATCCCGCTTCGCCAGCAGGAGAGCCGTTTGACCAACGAGTATCAGAAGATCATGGCCACGGCCGAGATTGCCTTCGACGGCAAGACGCTGAACCTCTACGGTCTGCAGAAATACTTTGAGCATCCCGACCGCACGGTGCGCGCCGCCGCCGTCAAGGCGTACTCCAACTTCTACGAGAGCAACGAGCCGCGGCTGGAGGAGATCTGGGACGAGCTGATCCGGATCCGCAACCAGATGGGCAAGAATCTCGGCTACGAGAACTATATCCCCGTCGGCTATCTCGAGCAGGGGCGCACGGACTACGGTGAGAAGGAGGTCGCGTCCTTCCGCGAGCAGGTGCGCACCGTCCTCGTGCCGCTGTGCCAGAAGCTCTATGACGCGCAGGCCAGGCGCCTCGGCATCGACCACGTCATGTGCTACGATGAAAAGATGGTCTTCCCGGACGGCAATGCCGAGCCCGCGGGCGACGACGCCTTCATGGTCAAGACCGCGCAGAAGATGTATCACGAGATCAGCCCGGAGACCGGCGAATTCATCGACTTCATGATCGACCACGAGCTGATGGATCTGCAGAACAAGCCCGGCAAGGCCTCCACAGGCTACATGACGAGCCTGCCGAGTCTGAAGGCGCCCTTCGTGTTCTCCTGCTTCAACCACACGATCTTTGATATGCAGGTGCTCACGCACGAGCTGGGCCACGCCTTCGCGGGCTATATGGCCATGCGCAGCCAGCCCATCTCGGACTATTACAGCGAATCGACCGACATCGCGGAGATCCACTCCATGTCCATGGAGCAGTTTGCCTACCCCTACGCCGAGTGGTTCTTCGGCGATCAGGCGGACAAGTTCCGCTTCGCGCATCTGCAGGAGGCGCTGACCTTCGTGCCCTTCGGCGTGGCCGTGGACGAGTTCCAGCACATCTGCTACGCCCATCCCGAGCTGACGCCGAAGGAGCGGACGTATCAGTGGCACCTGCTGGAGGAGAAGTACATGCCGTGGCGGCGCTATGAGAACGACGCGTTCTTTGCGCGCGGCGGCTACTGGTATCACAAGCTGCACATCTACCTCTACCCGTTCTACTACATCAACTACACGCTCACGACGATGGGCGCGATGGAGTTCAAGAAGAAGTACGCCGAGGACCGGGACGCGGCCTGGCAGGACTATCTCAACCTCTGCAAGACCGGCGGCAGCCGCAGCTATCTCGAGACGCTGCGCTACGCGAACCTGTCCAACCCCTTCACCCCCGGCTCCGTCGAGCGCGCCTGCGGGTACGCAGCAGAGATCTTGCTCGGGCAGATCGCAGCGCAGGAGCAGAACACATGATCGCACACTTCCGGGCCGGAAGCATGTGATCATGATGTAACGAAATATACACAGAGCGTCGGAGAGGATGATCGCATCCTCTCCGACGTTTTCTGCATCGGCATTGAAAGCGAATTTTTTTTGAAAATGTGCTGATCTGGCTTGCTGGATTGTTATATGGATGAGGCCTCAAGGAAATGGAGAGACGGTATGGAACAAGAACGCGTGCTGGCGCTTTATGATGCGTATGCGGACGGGGTATATCGGGTGGCGCTCGGGTATTTGCGGTCGGCGCACGACGCGGAGGACGCGGTACAGGCGGTATTCTGCCGGCTGCTGGAGAAGGAGCTGACCATCTGGCCCGGGCGGGAGCGCGCGTTTTTGACGAAACTGACGATCAATCACTGCAAAAATCAACTTGCGGCAGCCAAGCGCTTCGCGCCGGAGGCGCTGGACGAGCTGCGTTTGCCGGCGGAGCCGGAGGACCGCGCGGTGCTTCGCACGGTGATGGAGCTGCCGGAAAAGTACCGGCTGGTCGTGGTGCTGCACTGTCTGGAGGGATACTCGTTTTCCGAGATCGCCGGGCTGCTGCAGCTGACGCAGTCCGCCGTCTCCATGCGCCTGCACCGGGCGCGAAAGATGTTGCGTGAACAGCTTGGGAGGGATCAATGATGGAAGAAAATTTCAGGCGCATTGCAGATGCTGTCCGCCTGCCGGAGGGCAGCCGGGCGCGGATCCGGGCGCAGATCGCCTCCCGGGCGGAAGAACAGGAGGCTTCTATGCAGAGCAAACCAAAAAAACACCTGCCGCGGCTGGCAGTGGCGGCAATTATCATCGCAGCGGCGCTGACGTTGACGGCGGCGGCTGCGGCGGTCGTCCACCGATTCCGGAATGATATCATTGTCTCCAGCGTCAGCGAGCTTCCGACACCGACGGAGGATACGCCGACGGCCGTGGCTGTTGTGACCGACAGTCAGAGTGCGGCACAGACGCTGGATGAGATTTTGGCGGAAGGCCCGTATATCACTGCCGAGGAGTGGGAAACCGGAGAAAAAATCGGTGGTACGACATCCGCTCAGTATGGTGGCTGGGATACCGCGGAGCTCATCAGCAGTGACCCGGCGCTTTCCGTCCGCCGGATCACACGTGAGACGGACGGCGCGGAGAAAATGCAGTACATGGCGGAGGATCCCGCCGATCTTCTGCCCGTGCTGACCGGGAAGATCCGCTTTGATCTGACGTGGCTGGCGGAGCACTACAGCGTCGTCATTCCGGACGATCAGGCCTATATCATCCGGGATGAGGACGGCGCGTTCGTCAGCGAATACTTCTGGGCGGCCTATGGCGCGAATGACGGAAAGGGCTGGTTCAGACTTGAGATCATGCATGACACGACCTGGAACCTGTCTCCGGCCTATATCATGGACGGCTCGTTTGAAGAAGCGTACTATTACACAACGGCAAACGGCTGTGAATTTCTGATCACCGCAGACGGCGATACCGTCTGGGCAAGCTGCACGACCGCAAAGACGAGCGTCAGCCTGTACGGCGCGTATCTGACCACCAGAGATCTGGAACAGATCGTCGAGCACCTGGCGCTTTCCATCTCGGAATGAAGCAAGGCAGCGCCGGAGGAAACCAAAACGATTTCCTCCGGCGCTTTTTTTGCTCCAACTGTATTGCATTTTTTATGGAGATCCTGTAAACTTAGGATAGAATTACAAAAGGAGGTGGCTGCATTGGCGGAACTGAATTTGACATCGGCGGTCCCCCATACGGACTGCGGCACCGGGCGGCAAAGGGGCCGGATCGGCTGGCTGATCGCGGCGGGGATCTTCGCCGCGGCGCTGCTGGGGATGCTCGTGCTGACGCTTGCGGATCTGCGGCGGGCGGCCTCCCCTATCGTCTTTCCCGTGGAGGACGGCGTTTATAATCTGACTGCGGAAGCGCTGGTGACCACACCGGAGGAAGCAGGCGGCTATGTGCTCTACACGAACAGCACGAAGATCGGCGTTACGATCGTCTCGGACACGGAACAAAGCGGGACCGTCACGCTGGTGGACGCCGCGACCGGAGACGGCATCCGATATGCCGCGGTCAGCGGGCGCTCCGCGGCGTGCGAGTTCACCGCGCTCACTGCTGCCCAGCGGTACCGTGTCAGCTGCGAGGGGTTTTCCCCGGACGCCGTGGTCACGATTTCTGACGCGCGGACCGTCAGCTTCTGGTACAGCCTGCGCGCCGTGCTGGGTGAGCTCCTGTCGCTGCTCGCGGGCGGCTGACAATGAACTGAAACAGGAAAACCGCCTGCCGGGGCTTCGGCAGGCAGTTTTTGTCTAGGTGCAGCCATCACGAAATGTTTACATCTTTTTCAGGGTCATTTCAGATTCCGGCGATAGAGTACAGCCACAGAACCAAAACAAGGAGGCTGTTTTCCATGAAAAAGCTGATCTCTATCCTGCTGGCGGCGGCGATGCTGCTCTCACTCACGGCCTGCGGCAGCACCGCGACGAACAGCAGCCGCTGCGAGCGCAGGGCCTTCGTTTTTATGAGCGTGGATATGCGGTTTTCGGAATGCCGCTCAGTTTTCCCGTGTTCCGTCGCCGTGCTGTTCGCAGAAGCGGGCGAAGAAGGACGGGGCTTCGCCGGCTGCGTCGAGGTGCGAGAGGTCGGCGAAGCGGGACATGCGGAAGATAGCCACGCCTTTCTCGCGTTCCTCTGTGGTGACGACGGTGACGCTGCTCGGCAGGGCCACCGTATGGTGCCAGAGCGTGACGGGCGAGCAGTCGAACAGGCGTGAGAGCAGCACGCACTCGACGCCGAAGTGGCAGAAGAGCAGCAGGTTTTCCGTGTTCGGCCGGACGGCGCGGTAGAGATGGTCGCCGCGCTCGTAGCCGTGCTTCGCCAGCAGCGCGTCAAGGCCGTCCGTCACGGCGCGGTAGACCGGCGCGACGCCGGAATCCCGGTAGGCCGGAGCCTGCAGCCAGCGCTCGGGGTCGTAATACAGCGGCTCGTGCGTCCAGGTCTTCGGTGGAAAGTCCCAGCCGAAGCCCTTGGGATTATAGACCGGCGGGACCGTATAGCCCGTGTCGAATTCGCGCAGCCACGGCAGGACCTCCGCCTCCTGACCGACGGCTCTGAGCGTCAGGGACGCGGTGTCTCTGGCCCTTCCGAGCGGAGACGTGTAATAAAATGCGTTCCGGATCTTAGACAGACGATGGCTTAAAAGTTCCGCCTCACGCCAGCCCTTTTCGGTCAGCGAGTCATGCTCGTAGTCCGGCTCCGCGTGCCGGATGATGTAGATGTTCATAGATGCGCCCCCTGATCTGCAGCTTTTCTGCGCTATTGTAGCGCGGGCGGGCGGGTTTGTCAAAC
>ENA-UOJE01003608-UOJE01003608.1-human-gut-metagenome-genome-assembly--contig:-C23-NODE-3608-length-10325-cov-4.557644_pt1 | contig 10325 bp, 9 predicted proteins | sample MGYA00242341_ERZ723888 | MGnify/ENA metagenome assembly ERZ723888 | reverse complement strand
CGTGTGGCAGCAGGACCTCCGTCTGCGCGACTGCATCCAACTGGCTGGCTAAGTTACGGGAGTTGGAAGAGCCGTCCAGATCTACTACCGCAACAGGCATATCGGTAGGCAAACCCTCCTTCATCAACGAAAGAAAAAAGACCACACAGATAGTGGGAGCCACCAACATACAAAAGAAGTAGACCGGGTCTTTACAAATCCTGAATATCTCACGCTTTGCAATTGACAATTTTGGGGTACTATTTAATTTTTCATTATTCATTTAACCTTGTTCTTTAATTGTCAATTATCAATTGTCAATTTCTTAATGACCGACATTCCAGGACGTAAGTCGGCCACCTTTTCCATTGGACGGGCACGCACCTCGAATGTCTTGGAGTCAAACTGTCCGTTCGTTTTTGTCGCTTTCCAGGCGGCATAAGTTCCCATATCCTTCATATAATAAACTTTCAGTTTGACCGGCCGGTTATCCAACGCCGGGATAAAAGCGTCTAATTCGGTACCGATCTTGATGTTTTTCAGATGATCTTCACGAATACTGAAGGTCACCCACATATCGTTAAGGTCGGTGATATTCATAATCGGAGCACCCGTACCGACCAACTCGCCCACTTCAGGAAAACGTTCGGACACCTCCCCGTCGATCGGTGAGACAAGTACCGCTTCCTTCAAGTAGGATTCCACTTCGGCAACCGCTCCGGCAGCCTGCCCTACGAGAGCGGCAGCCGCGGCCTTATCTTCCACACGGGCTCCGTCTACAGCCATATCATACTGGGATTTGGCAGCTTTCTCAGTAGCGGCCATTGCCTTGTAACTGGCTTCTGCCTCATCGCGTTTCTGGGCAGACATTACCCCTTTATCGAACAAGTTTTGTACACGCGTATATGATTTCTGGGCAATATCCAATCCTGCCTTCGCCTTCTGCCACATTTCATATGCTCCAGCTATCTCTTGTGCACGGGCACCTTTAATAGCCTTTGCGTTCTGAGCTTCAGCGGCACGACGCACAGCCTCCGCTTGCTGAAGCTTGGCAAGAACTTCGGGCGTATCCAAGAAGACAAGCGTGTCACCCATTTTCACCTTGTCGCCCTCACTGAAACGATATGCTTCGATCCGTCCGGGAACTTTTCCCGAAATACGAACTTGCGTAGCCTCCACTTGCCCCATGATGATATCATCCGGCGGCGTCAGTAAAAAGAAACCGGTTAATGCAACTAATCCGACCACACCTAAGAATGTGATAAATGCCAATAGCATATTATTGATTGAGTATTTTTTATTCTCGTTCATGAGTTTATAATTTGAGATTTATGATTGTATGATTTAGATAGTGTCCTCAAAAGAATCAGGTCCGTGTTCATCCACTTAATCCGCGTTCCTGGTTCTTCCAGAGAGCTCATCCCCCAGCTTTCCCATCGCTTTCGTCAAGTAGACTTCCGTCAATTTCACCTCTATTTGTGCATCTATCAGGCAGGAACGCGCCGACACCCAAGCCGTCTGCGCCTGCATCAGGTTAAGAGCCGGGATTACGCCTTCCTCAAATCCGAGATTGGCATGACGAAGATTCTCTTCCGCATTCTCCATATTGCGGGTGGAGACGATCAGCTTCTTGTTTGCTTCATTGACCTTGTAGACAGATTGATTGACCTGCAATTCCACCTTCTCGCGTGCATCCTGTAACTCCAAAGACTTGATGCGTGTCTCGGCACGAGCCGAATTGCGCTTATAACTGCCCTCCCACCAGCCGGAAAGCGGAACTTTCACCATTACACCGACATTGAACATCCCGGCAAATTCATTTTTGAAGCCGTTCATGGAATTAGGGTTCGTGACCAAGTAGTTCGCCATAAATGCCACATTCGGCAACATATCCGACAAAACAATCCGCTCCTTCCTCTTATAAATCTTAGTTGCCAAGTCAAGGCTCTTCAACTCGTTACGATTCATAAAGGCCTCATTCACATCAGCCGCCGTAACGGAAGGTTCTGTCAGAAAATTTTCGATATCTTCATCTGCTAAAACAAGCGGGTCTTCTAATGGCAACCCGCATATCTGTGCCAATAACATGCGGGAAAGAGCCAGACCGTTATCGACTTTCGTCTGTGCCATCTCTGCCTCATTCAGTTTGACTTTGACGGAGAGTCCGTCGGCTTCGGTCGCTACTCCCTCATTGATCATCGCTGTCATATCATGATCGGTCTTACGGAGCAAATCGACATAGGCATCAGCTAACTTCTTCTTATTTACTAAAGAAATCACCTGCCAATAGGTTTCATCGGTTTTACAGATGACATCCTGCAGTTGCTGGTCATTCATCGACTCGGCCAATTGCTTGGCGTACTTGGCAATCTGGTTGTAATTAATAATCTTGCCTCCCATAAACACAGGCTGCACAAGTGAAACGCTTCCCCCCCAGATATTCTGGATATCGAGGTGTTGCAAGTCGTCCACCCCTTCCATCAACTTTCCAAACACCGGCAATTGGGCGATCGGTCCGAGAGCTCCTTCAATAGAAGAACCGAGTGCTCCCATATACAGCAGGTATATATCTTTCTGGTTCCACATATACGCGCCGGTCGCCGAGAGCTGAGGAAAATATTTGGTGAAAGCGACGTTTTTCTCATAGTCGGCCATTTTAATCTTTTCCCCCGAAATCTTCAACTCTTTGTTATTCTGAATAGCCAATTCACGACATTCCTCCAGCGTCAACGTACGTCCGGCATTCGCATAACCCGACGAAACAAGTAGTGCAACTAATACGACAAATCTCTTCATCTTTATCTTATTTTATTCAGATTCTTTCCTAAACGGTGCAAAAGTACTGGTTCGCTTTAAATATACAATTGAACTAATTCAATAACTGCTTTCTTATATGTTCACAAGCATATAGTTTCACATGGTTTCATCCTGATGAAACCGTTGTTTCCCACCGATGAAAATATAGTTTCCCGCCAGTGAAAATATAGTTACATGCCCATAAAACTTGTTCCGCCACTTATTCTGTTCTAGTGAATGAGAGGACTTTCCGCTTCAACTTGCAATACCAGGCATTACTAATTCCCATATAATGGGCGATATACTTATCAGGGACCCGGTTGATCATCCAGACATAGTTTGTGTAGAGAAACTGGATGAACTCTTCCGCCGTGGAAGAGAGGCGAACAGCCAACAGAACATCCAGTTTATAGATGATCGTCAGCATGATATTCTGATAATAAGATGCAAACAAAGGATAACGGAACGAAAGGCTCTCGATATGATCGCGGGAAAAGCAGAGCAACTCGCCGGCTTCAAGCGCCTTAATCTCAAATTCAGAAGGTTGCTTGGTAAAATAGCCGATGGCGGAAAGGAACGGAAACATATTATCAGCCGCAAAACCGGTGACACATTCATTACCGTTCTCGTTTACATATAAATTGATGAAAAGACCTTTGTTGATGAAATAGGCATCCTGACACAACTCACCTGTACGCAACAGATAATCTCCTTTCTTCACGGAGATCAACTTTGCGTTTTTTGCCAGTTCGCCGAGAAAAGCTTCATCACAGACGAGGGCTTCCGGAAGGTCGGCAAGTAGTCGCGCAAAATGGACATCTGTTTCCATTGCTATTTTTCGAGTGTGAAACTTTTACGACCGATCAAATTGCCATCCGCAAATATATCGACCCGATATGTACCCGGAGAAAGAAATTCTTCGATATTCCAGTACATCGTAACCGGCAATTCCTCACCGTCATATTCGACCAGTTTCTTCATGGAGTAATTGATTTCTTTTCCTTCGAAGGTAAATACATCGGCACGGCTCTTCAACAGGATATCGTCGTCCGGCTTCATGATGCGCACAAAGATCGTCTTCTCTCCGACCGGAGCCGTAATGTTCTTGCTGATCCGGAAGTCAACGACAAATTGTTCCATCTTCTTGATCACCTTTGCCTTTTTTCCGCGACCATTGACAGGAGTTACATTGATACCCGTCGCATCCAAACGGCTTGCCAATGTGACACGTTCCGTCAGTTTCTCTTTTTCCTTCTTCAAAGTGGTAGCCGTAGAAGAAGCCTGCTTGTATTTCTTTACCGCTTCATTCTTTTCCACTTTCAATTGTTCGTTAGCACGATTCAGAGAGTCGATCTGAACTACATAATTACGCATGATCTTACGCAATGTCTGCAATTCCTTCTTTAGACGGGCAATCTCTTTCGTATTTGTCGCCTTTACAGTACGAAGTTCTTCCTGTAAGCGTTGTACTTTAGCTTGCTCGGTAGACAATAGATTCAGTAAGGAGTCGTTACCTATATTAAATTTATATCCTTCATATTGGAGAGACAATTCGTTAAATTCGTCTTCCAATGATTCCTTATCCAGAACATAAGCCTGCTCCAAGTCCTCCATCTGCTGATTCTGATGGAAAATATAGTAGGCAGCACCGGCGATAATCAACAATAACACAACCACTGCCATGATCAGCAATGACATCTTATTTATTTCTTTTGTCTCTTTCTTTTCAGCATCCATACGGTTACGATTAAAAATGAACACGCAAAGGTATGAAAAATGATTTAAATTTCGAATATTATTCCTACCTTTGTGCCACTCAATTAAATAATAATTTGCATGCACGAGAAACTTATTATTCTTGATTTCGGCTCGCAAACAACTCAATTAATCGGGCGTAGAGTCCGTGAGTTGAATATGTATTGCGAGATTGTCCCCTACAACAAATTCCCCCACGATGCTACAGGTGTAAAAGGCGTAATCCTTTCCGGAAGTCCCTATTCCGTATATGACGCCAATGCGTTCAAAGCTGACTTAAGTGAAATACGTGGTAAATATCCTGTATTGGGAATCTGTTACGGAGCCCAATTCCTGGCTTATACATCCGGCGGAAACGTTGAACCGGCCAACTCCCGCGAATACGGACGTGCCAACCTGTCGTATATCGACAATACAGACGAATTGCTGAAAGGCACCAATGTAGGTTCACAAATCTGGATGTCACACGGAGACACCATCACGGTCCTTCCTGAAAACTTCAAAGTAATCGCCAGCACGGACGATGTAAAAGCAGCTGCCTATCATGTGGAAGGCGAACAAACTTGGGGCGTACAATTCCACCCGGAAGTATTCCACTCGACTGACGGTACTAAATTATTAAACAACTTCCTGAATATTTGCGGATGCGCCAAAGACTGGACACCGGCCTCCTTTATCGAATCGACCGTTGCCGAACTGAAAGAACAATTGGGAGACGACAAAGTAATCTTAGCGCTTTCCGGCGGTGTAGACTCTTCGGTTACGGCTGTTCTGCTACACAAGGCCATTGGCAAAAACCTGACTTGCATCTTCGTCGACCACGGCTTGTTACGCAAGAATGAATTTGAAAACGTGTTGAAAGATTACGAACACTTGGGACTGAACGTGATCGGAGTCGACGCCAAAGAGAAATTCTACAAGGAACTGGCGGGTGTCAGCGAACCTGAAAAGAAACGTAAGATCATCGGCAAAGGTTTTATCGATGTGTTTGACGAAGAGGCCCACAAGTTGAAAGATATAAAATGGTTAGGCCAGGGTACTATTTATCCGGACGTAATCGAGTCGCTATCCATTACCGGGACCGTTATCAAGAGCCATCATAATGTAGGCGGTCTGCCTGCCAAAATGAACCTGAAACTGGTCGAACCGCTACGCCTCCTGTTCAAAGACGAAGTACGTCGTGTCGGTATGGAGTTAGGTATGCAACCACATCTGATCAAACGTCATCCGTTCCCCGGTCCCGGTTTAGGTATTCGTATTTTAGGTGATATCACCCCGGAAAAAGTACGAATCTTGCAAGAAGCCGACGATATCTATATGTCGCTGATGCGCGAATGGGGCTTGTACGACAAAATCTGGCAGGCCGGAGTGATTCTCCTCCCGATCCAGTCCGTAGGTGTTATGGGAGACGAACGGACCTACGAAAATACGGTTGCTTTGCGTGCTGTAACCTCGACGGATGCCATGACGGCTGACTGGGCGCAACTCCCATACGAATTCCTTGCGAAAGTGTCCAACGAAATCATCAACAAGGTCAAAGGTGTAAACCGCGTTGTCTACGACATCAGCTCAAAACCGCCCGCAACAATCGAGTGGGAGTAAAATTCCATATCCGCATTTCAAGTACATAATGTAAAACCAATAAAAAATAAAGAATCGTATGAAACAAGATATGATTGTTATCCTGGATTTGGGCAGTCATGAAAACACTGTGCTGGCACGAGCAATCCGCGCGTTGGGTGTCTATAGCGAAATCTATCCGCACGACATTACGGTTGAAGAACTCAAAGCACTTCCGAATGTAAAAGGTATCATCATCAACGGTGGTCCTAACAATGTAATCGACGGGGTCGCTATCGATGTAAATCCGGGAATCTATTCGATCGGAATCCCTGTTATGGCAGCCGGCCACGACAAGGCTCTCTGCGAAGTAAAATTAAATGAATTCTCCAGTGACATGGAGGCAATCAAAGAATCGGTAAAAACATTCGTATTCGACACTTGTAAAGCCGAAGCAAACTGGAACATGACAAATTTCGTCAATGACCAGATCGAACTGGTAAGACGTCAGGTTGGCGACAGAAAAGTATTATTGGCTCTTTCTGGCGGAGTCGACAGTTCCGTTGTTGCCGCATTGCTTCTGAAAGCTATCGGAGACAAGTTGGTTTGTGTACACGTAAATCACGGTCTAATGCGTAAAGGTGAATCGGAAAACGTCGTTGAAGTTTTCAAGAACCAGTTGAATGCAAACCTGATTTATAAAGACGTTACCGATCGTTTCTTAGATAAGCTGGCTGGCGTTGCCGATCCGGAAGAAAAACGCAAAATCATCGGTGGCGAATTTATCCGTGTCTTTGAAGAAGAGGCACGCAAACTGAATGGCATCGACTTCTTAGCGCAAGGTACTATCTATCCCGATATCGTGGAAAGCGGTACAAAGACAGCCAAGATGGTGAAATCCCACCACAACGTAGGCGGTCTGCCCGAAGACCTGAAATTCGAACTGGTCGAACCATTACGCCAGTTGTTCAAGGACGAAGTTCGCGCTTGCGGTCTCGAATTGGGTTTACCCTACGAAATGGTCTTCCGCCAGCCGTTCCCTGGCCCTGGTTTAGGAGTACGTTGCTTAGGTGCTATCACACGTGACAGACTGGAAGCGGTTCGCGAAGCGGATGCCATCCTACGTGAAGAATTCCAGAAAGCCGGATTGGACAAGAAAGTTTGGCAATATTTCACCGTTGTGCCTGATTTCAAATCCGTAGGTGTACGCGACAATGCCCGTTCTTTCGACTGGCCTGTTATCATACGTGCCGTCAATACGGTAGATGCCATGACGGCTACTATCGAGCCCATCGATTGGCCTATTTTGATGAAGATCACGGACCGTATCCTGAAAGAAGTCAAAAACGTCAACCGCGTTTGCTACGATATGTCTCCGAAGCCCAACGCGACGATCGAATGGGAATAAGATAAAAAGGAAGCATTACAAAAAGTATTATCCGTCTATTCGCTTGATCACCCGGCAAGGGTTTCCGACAGCAAGTGAATAGGCGGGTATATTTTTTGTTACTACGCTACCGGCTCCGATCACCACGTTATTACCTATTGTAACACCAGGGAGGATGATGACTCCGGCACCGATCCATACATTATTACCGATCGTGATCGGGTAAGCATACTCCAAGCCCTTGTTGCGATCGGATGCGTCTAATGGATGTCCTGCTGTATAAATACCGACATTGGGGGCGATAAAAGCATTATCTCCTATACAGACCTTTGCCCCGTCCAATATAACCAGATTGACATTCGCATAAAAGTTCTCTCCTACTTCTATGTTATACCCGTAGTCACAGGCAAAAGGAGGTTCTATGATCAAGTTCTCCCCGGTCTTCCCCAAAAGTTTTTTCAGAAGTTCCGTCCGCCTGATCTGCTCGGAAGGACGTAAACGGTTATAATCATAAAGTAACTCTTTTGCACGCTCACGATCCGCCAATATTTCTGGATCATAATTAGCATCGTACAACAGGCCGAGACGGCATTTTTCTTTTTCGGTCATTGTTTGTTATTTATAATTCTGACAAAAATACGAATTATTTTAATTCATGTAGACTTTTCCTCATTCGCCAAAAACTTTCTATCTGTTCAAGAGAAATCCCCTTTGTCTCCGGTATATAAAAATATCCCCAAATCAGTGCCAGAAAAGCAATTCCAGCATAAAACCAAAAGGCACCAGCTGGATTACCCAAATTTTCCCCCTCCAACAGAATCTCTTTACCAGGTATAGTCAATATTTTCACTATTTTAAAGAATGTAAACGAAACTAGACTATTAAACAACCACACAGACAATGAACCCAGTGAAACTCCTAATCCACGTAATTTTAGAGGAAATATTTCCGAAATAATCAACCAACCTAAAGGTCCTATACTTATTGCAAAAAATGCGACATAGCAAAATATGAGCATTATTGCCAACCACTTAACAGAATCGCCTAATTGATTGCTTACCCAAAAACATACCCCTAACAATAATAAAGAAACTGTTATTCCAAACAAACCGATAAAATAAAGTTTCCTCCTTCCTAAACGATCAACAAAATAGACCGACACAACCGTAAATATCACATTTACCAATCCCACCCCGACAGAAGCCCAAATAGCAGCAACAGTTCCCTCAAAACCAACCATTAAGAAAATTTTGGGACTATAATAAATTACAGTATTAATCCCAACAAATTGTTGAAAAAACATGATACCTATACAAATGAAAAGAGGGGGTCGAAGCCAAGGTTGTAATAGTTCCCTCCAACTAGACTTCTCCACTTCCTCCTTTTTTTTCATTTCTTCTTGCATCTGTTGCATAGATATTTTCGCCTGCTCTATCCCTTCAATTTTATTTAAAACATTCTCACTTTCATTCCATCTTCCTTGGCTCATCAACCAACGAGGTGTCTCTGGCATAAAAATCATACCTACTAATAGTACACAAGCAGGTATCACACCGACATAAAACATTGGACGCCAACAAGACGGATTATTTTCATCTGCAAAAAACAAATCAGATAAATAAGAAACTAATACACCAATCGTGACCATCAACTGAAACATAGAGACAAGTCTTCCTCTCAATTTTGCAGGTGAAATATCTGCAATATACAAAGGCACAGCAAAAGAAGATACTCCTATTGCTATTCCAAGAAATAAACGAGCTAAAATTAAATTCCAAACATCAAACGCAATCCCAGACCAAATAGCTCCCACTACAAAAATAACAGCAGAAGCCAATATAACCTTTTTACGTCCTAGTTGATCCGTTATTTTACCACAAAACAGGGCTCCCAAAATTGCTCCTAACAACCCAACCGATGTTACTAATTCGATCATATTATTATCAATTCCAAAATCTTTTTGGAAAAATGGAATTGCCCCAGAAACCACTCCCGTATCAAAACCAAAAAGTAAACCACCAGTAGCAGCAATTATAGCAATAATATAAACCAACATCTTATCGTGCCCAATCTTCATGATATTCAAAATTATAGATTAAACTATTTTATGGAACAAAATTTATCCAACACTCCTCTTTTACTTGAGGAGATGGTACAAATAAAAAAGTTTCAGGATTTTCCTCAAAAGTACAATATATAGATTTACCTTTACTTATACCCAAGTTCGCATAATCTGATGGAGATTTACAAACAAACTCTGAAAATTGATAACAGGGATTTGCTTTCCATTTAATCTCGTTATATTCATTAAACACAGGATACCAAGCGATACCTTTATGTTTTTTCACTCCATCATATACAAACCCATATTCACGATCACACCAAGCTCCAAATGTCAAAGGCCTATTAGGATTAGCACTAATAGTAGCATGTGTCCAATAGGGGGGAACAATCACCACGTCGCCAGGCTTTGCATAAACCGCAAAGCAACGTCCTGGATTATCTTCAGCATATTCTTGCATGTAAACGATCGCCTCCCCAGACCATATTTCATACACTTCCGGAGTTGACCAATTACTAAAAGGGGAAACCTTATGAATATGCCCTTGGCTTCGAATAGGTTCAACTCCTAATTTTCCAGCTGCATAAGTCACTACTCCATACAACAAATGCATAGAATTAAGCAATTCTTTATGGACATCTTTACCAACATCCATCGCAATAGAATAAACGATATCTGGCCCTTCACAATTTGGATCCATTAGGCTTCTCGAAATATCTTTCAATTTACGATTCTCTACTTGGGGACCAAAAACCCCTGGACCATAAATAAATCCCATAGGATTTT
>ENA-UOJE01003604-UOJE01003604.1-human-gut-metagenome-genome-assembly--contig:-C23-NODE-3604-length-10335-cov-14.366342_pt1 | contig 10335 bp, 10 predicted proteins | sample MGYA00242341_ERZ723888 | MGnify/ENA metagenome assembly ERZ723888 | reverse complement strand
TTCCACCGTATTGGGAACCAGCTCTTTCATTTTCTCCCCGCAGCAGACCAGCGGAGCGCCTGCGTTATGGATGGTCGTGACGAGGTTGCCGCAGTGATTGCAGATGTAAAACTTTGCCTTCATATCGAAATCCTCCATCGGAATATTATCGGTGTGTTTCTTGTGTCTATATGATAACATTTCCTAGTTGTGATTTCTGTGACTGAATCACGCAAAGCGTTTTTCTGCCGTCTTCACCCTTCCCTCTGCTCCACGATTTCCAAGCTGTCACGCCCCACACGGCAGAGCAGAAACAGCACCCGCACACCTGCGGCTTTGGCTTCGGCCAGTGCCGTACCAAACTCCGGCTGTGTGCTGACATTTGGCCGCACCTCAGTGATGCCTTCCATCTGAATCACAAAAGCCACTGCGCATTGATATCCCTTCTGTTGTGCCTGTGCCAGCTCGTGCAGGTGCTTCACACCGCGCTCGGTGGGTGCATCCGGGAAATAGCCGATACCGTCCACTTCCAGTGTGCAGCCCTTGACTTCCATCAGATACTTTTGCTCGCCCTTTTCCATATAAAAGTCGATGCGGGACTTCCCATAGGTGAATTCCGGCTTGATATAGTCGTAGCCCTGTTTTGCAAGCCACTCTCCTACTACCTTGTTGGGTGCCTGACTGTCCATGTTGACCCAGCCAAGACCTTGCTTGTGTACCGCCACAAGGTCGTATTTTGTTTTGCGTTTCGGGTTATCTGACACTTCCAGCCGCACCGCAGTACCGGGCAGCAGCAGTTCCCTGCACCGCCCGGTATTCTTGACATGGACGGTTTCCACCGCTCCATTCACTCCCACATGGGCAATAAAGCGGTTGGGACGGTCAACAAAAATGCCGTCCACAATTTCTCTGTATTTCAACGTTTTTCTCCATTTTCAGTACAGAATTCGGGAGCTGTGTCCATCCTGCCTGCCAAGATACAGTTCCACGACCATCCTGCCGCTTTCACTGTTGCAGAGCTCTTCCTTGCAGTAGCCGCAGAGCTTTCCTTCCGCTTCCGATACATAGCGGTGCAGCGGTTCCTGCAGTTCCTTCGGGATGCTGCCCCACGGAATGACATAGCTCATGCCGGTATCCCCCACATCCACGATGCAGGCCCGCTCACTATCCTCATCAGACAAAATCAGGTTCACCAGAAACACATCCGCAAACGGTGCCCCCTGATACTCTGCCTTTTGCCGTCTGCGCTCCGTCCGAAGCTCATCCAGCGCTTGATTCAGGTCATTCTCAGGCAGTGTGGATTTATACAGCAGGATATGCAGTTTCTGCTCCGCCGCTTCACTGTCATTCTGACCGTTGGCCGGGAGTTCTACATCTGCATGGATGGCGCAAATTTGTTTCTGCATCGCAGTGCGCAGAGTTTCCAGTTTCTGCTGCCGTTCTGCTTCCAATTGCTGTGCGGACTTTTGATGTACTTCTTTGGCTTCTGACTGTTGCGCAGCATGCTCCTGCTTGGGCTCTGGCTTAGGCTTTGACCATTCGCTGTGCTTTTCTGCGTCAGCCTCCGAAACGTTTTGCCCTAGTACAGTCGGCACCGACACGCTTTTGGCACCGCTTTGTGCTGCCGATGCTTTCTGTGCCGCAGAAGGACGCTCCGTTCTCTTTGGTTTTACCGACCGCGTTGCACCTGTGCTCGTGCTTTTTGTCTCCGGCCTTGGTGTTTTCACCGCAGGAACAGCATTTTTAACACTTTTCGGTCGAACCCGTGTCTGCGTCTGCCAGAAATCGCTGCCTGTGCGCTGATAATAGGACTTTTCCGCTCGTTTCCGGCTGCTGCGCACACCATCACAGATCCACGAAAAAATCAGGTAGCGCTCCAGTGTGTTCCAAAAGCTGCTGCGCCGATGGCAGGGTTTATGCCGTCCACGGAACGCATACACAATCACTGACAAGCATCCGAAGAACAGAAATCCTGCCGCAAAACCGATCCCTGTAAACAGCTTTTTGAAAAAGCCCATTTCTTACACCTCACCCGGTTACAGCTTTGCCCGATACACCCGCTCTGTCCGGGCATCGAAGCAGCAGAAAATCACCTGCATGGCGTAATCCGCGTGATCTTCCAGCCACTGTGCCACTGTTTTGACTGCAATCTCCGTGGCATCTTCCAGCGGGTAGCCATACACGCCGGTCGAAATTGCCGGGAACGCAATGCTATGGACATCATGCTCTTTGGCAAGGTCCAGCGAATTGCGGTAGCAGTCCGCCAGCTGCGCGGCATCCTCTGCTGTGCCGGAATAAATCGGCCCCACTGTATGAATGATATACTTTGCTTTCAACCGGTAGCCCTTAGTGATTTTTGCTTCTCCGGTGCGGCAGCCGTGCAGCGTGCGGCACTCCGCCAACAGTTCCGGCCCTGCTGCCCGGTGGATGGCACCATCCACACCGCCGCCACCCAGCAGACTCCGATTGGCCGCATTCACGATGCCGTCACAGTCCAGTTTGGTAATATCACCCTGCACCACTTGAATCTGATTTTTTACTTTTTCAGAAATCATTGTAAACACCTCACTTTTTGAGCAGCTCCAGCGCCTTGTCCATGGGCACACAATCGGCATAGCGGTCCGGCCAGAGGAATTCATTGTAATAGTGGTAGCTCTGCTCCCCTGTCATGTACTCGTTGTCCTGCGTGGAATTTGCATAGGCAGGAACGATCATGTGCAGGCCATGCTCAAAGCCCGCCTCCACCGTTGCATTGATGCAGAAGTCGGTCATGATGCCGCAGACCATCACATCTTTTTCGCCCTTTTCCGTCAGATATTCCAGCAGACCGCTTTCTTTTTTGAACGCACTGCATACGGTTTTGACGAACCGTTTTTCAGTCAGCAGCGGTGCAAACCCGGAATAGACCTCAAATTCATCGTCTCCGATGGAAAAGCCTGTACCGGGCCCATCGTCATGCTGGACATAGACGACCTCGATTCCCTGTTCGCGGGCAGTCCGGATCAGTTTCCTGATGTTGCTGACAAACTTTTCAAACGCATACAGGCGTTCATCCACGATACCTTTCTGTGTATCCACAACCAGTAAAACCATGTGTAAGCCCTCCTGTGTATCTTTGGTTTCATCCTACCATAGACCGTTGCTTTCTACAAGCGGATTCAAAAAATCCCCACAGGGAAAACCTGTGTTTCACCTGCAGGGATTGATTCAGCCACCCAAGACGATCAGGATCAGCACCACGACCACTGCAATAGCGATCAGGCAGCCGCACCCGCTGCCGTCCCCGCCGCCACCGCCATTGTTGTTGTGGTTTCCGCCACCACCACCGCCGCCGGACGAGCCGCCGAAGTTGCGGTTGAACGCCGTCATGTACTGGGCATAGCCCGTATCGCCTTTGCCGAAGTAGCCGTAGTCACCGCTTGCCATTGTTTTGTCCTCCTCAGAAGTCTGTTGTTGCTTCTTATGAGGTTATTATACAAAAAGTGATGTACCATAAACTTCCCTTATGTTCTTTTTTCTGTTTGGATAACGTCCAAGCCTTCGCGCATACATTCCAGTGATGCATTTTTTTTTCGCCGCAATGAACGGAGGGAACCGGTATGCTGCTGACCCTGCTGCAATTTTTCGCCACAAAATTTCTGTTTCTGGCGCTCCATCTGGAAAGCGGCAGCTTTCCAAAGCCGCTCTCGGCCCGGGAGGAAGCCGAAGCTTTCGCCGCGCTGCGGGCCGGGGACACCGCTGCGCGGGAAAAGCTCATCCGGCACAACCTGCGGCTGGTGGCACACATCGTGAAAAAATACTACGCCCTCCCCGGCGACCAGGAAGACCTTGTTTCCATCGGCACCATCGGCCTGATGAAGGCCGTGGACACCTTTGACACCACCCGCAAAGCGCGCTTTTCCACCTACGCCAGCCGGTGTATTGAAAATGAGATCCGTATGCAGTTCCGGCGGGACCGCAAGACCGGGCAGACCATCTCCCTGCAGGAATCGCTGGAAGCGGACGGCGACTCGGCCCTGACGCTGGCCGATGTGCTGCAGGACAGCTTCTGCATGGAAGACACCTGCGAGACCCAGGACGCGGTGCGCCGGGTGCGCCAGCTGCTGGACACTCTGCCCGCCCGGGAGCGGCAGATCATTCTGCTGCGGTACGGCCTGGCCGGGCAGCCCCCGCTGACCCAGCTGGAAGTGGCAGGCCTTCTGCACATCAGCCGGAGCTATGTCTCCCGCTTGGAGACCCATGCGCTGGACCTGCTGCGCCAGCGATGGGACACAAAAACGGCGCAAAAGCCATAGCCTTTGCGCCGTGCGTTCAATCTTCCAGAATTTTCAACTGCATTTCGTTTAATTGTTCAAAGCTGTAAAGACGGTTCAGTGCTTCCACCAGCTCTTTTTTGGAAAGACGCGGCGGCAGGCCCAGCGCGTTCAGCAGCTTCGCCTTGCGCTCGGCGCTGCCCGGCTTGCCGGAAAGGCCCCATTCATACAGATCGGTGTAGGTAATCTGCCGCCCCTCCGGGCGGGCGGGAGTGGCCCCGGCCTCTGCACCCAGGGCATCCCGCAAGGCCTGCAGCACGATGGCGTCGTCCACGCCTTCCACGCCCAAAAGGCCCTCTTTGCCGGGCTGCTCCTTGCGCTTTTCCTTGCCGTGGATGGCGGGCACATAAGCCTGCACCACGTTTTTTGCGCCCACGAGATTCGTGATATAGTTGCGGATGCGGAAGCCCGCCGCGTCCGAATCGGTGAGCAGGATCAATCCGTTTTTCTGCGCCAGCGCCTTGAACAGCTGCTGGCGCTGTTTGTCGCTGTAGATGCCAAAGCCGTCCGTCAGCAGGATCATCGCATCGGTCAGGTGCGAAAGCCGCGCTGCATCGTATTTTCCTTCCACGATCAGCACCCGGCCGGTGTGGATCATCTCGTTTTCCTTCATCGTCCGCTCCCCGCCATCGCCAGGCGGCACAGCGCTGTTTCCAGCAAAATCTGCGCGTCCACCGGCTGGCCTTTCAGGCTCTGGTCCAGTTCCAGCAGCACCTGCATACAATTTTCGATCTGCTTCAGCGTATAGTGCGACGCCGTTTCCGCCGAGCGCTTGAGCCGGTAGTCGCTGCCCTTATAGCCGAAATCCTTGAACACCGTGCCGTAAGGTTTGCGCTTTGCCGCGCCCAGCTTGACCCGATACAGGTCCACATAGCTGCCGATCATGGCACCCGTGATGGCGATGGGCTCCTGCTGCAGCCGCAGCAAAGTCTGCAGCTTCTTGCAGGCACCGGTGGCGTTTTTGGCTGTGATCATGCGGATCATCTCGAACACGTCCGCATCCAGGCTCACCGTGCTCATCTCGGCCACCATGGCCGTCGAGACGGTCTGGTAGCCGGACAGCGCACAGAGCTTGTCCACCTCGTTTTCCAAAAGGAAGGGGTCCTCACCGCAGCGCTCCAGCAGAGCCGTGGCAGCCCCCTCCGGCAGGGTGGCCCCCTGCTCTTTGGCGCGGTCGATCATCATCACTTTCAGCTCAAAGGGCTTGGGCTTTGCCAGTTCTTCGGTGTAGCCAAGGGCTTTGCACTGGGCAATAAGCTTTTGCGCCCGCTTGCTCATCTTGAGCTTATTGCGCTCCAGCTCAAACACGCTGCCCAGCACCACCACGGCGTTTTCCAGGCTGGCAAGGGTGCTGCAGAGTTCCTCCAGGTCTTTGTCGCCGTAGCCGCCGGGCTCCACCTCCGGCAGCACCACCACGCGCCGGGTGCCGAAGAAGGAGATAGTGCCCGCCGCCATAATGAGCTGTTCGATCTCCGGGGCCGCGCCGTCCAGCACGGTAGCGTCCTCGTCGCTGTCGGCCGTGAGGATGCGGGTGGCCGCCGCCACCGCCTGCCGCACAAGGTAGCGTTCGCTGGAATAAAAATAGTAGACCGGGCAGCCTTTGTCGGCCAGCTGCCGCAGTTTTGCTTCGGTGGCCATGCAGGCACCTCCCTTCCCTTATATTTGTCTTATTGTACCACACTCCGGCACAAATGCAAAGCGTTACTCTGCCTTCAGTCCGCCGCCCCGGCGCAGGCTGAGGGATGCAGGCAGTGCATCCCCACTCTCTAGCCAATCGTACCGGCGCAACGCCAGCACATTCCCATACCGGACTGCCGTCGGCTTTGCAGGCGATGCCAGCAGCCACTGTGCTGAGACCGGCTCTGCCAGTTCCACATTTCCGCTGAGGGCAACAAACTGCCGGTTGCCGATGGTCAGCCGCGCAAGGCTGCCGCCCCGGGTGCGCAGCACTTCCACCCGTGCCGGTGTGCACCGCAGCTCCTGTGCCGTGTTCGCCGCCATTTGTTCGGTCCGGACGGTCCGCGCCGCTTCCAGCGTGCAGACCGTCTGCGGCTTCGTGCGCAGGTCCACCAGAAGTTCCACGTTCTGCACACCCCGCCGGGCCAACTGGTTTTCCACAGCGTTCTGGGTGGATGCCCCACCCCGGAACAGCACCACCGCCGTCTCGTTCTGGGTAATGACCACCGCAGGCGCGTTGGCGCTGCCCACAAGGTCGATGTGCACCACGTCCCGGCTGAGGGCATTGCCCAGCCCGACGACCACCGCCGCCGTCAGCAGAAGGCAGGGCACGGCTGCGCGCAGGCGCACCTTCCAGCGGAATGCAAGCCAGCACAGCCCGATGAGCACAAGGCAGACGATGGCCGCATAGGCCGTGTCAAAATAAAGACCGGTGCCCGGCTTTTCGGCCAGCCACAGCGCCCAGCGGTCCATCAGGCCGGTGAGCAGCACGGCCGCACGGGACAGCAGCCCATACACCGGCGCAAGGGCCGGGACCAGCCCGGCAAAAGCCGTGCCAAGGCCGAGCAGCAGCATCGGCTGGACCAGCCACAGCACGGCCACACTGGATGCCACCGCCCACACGCTGACGCTCAGCCCCCGCAGCACCAGCACCGGGAAGGTGGCAGCCGACGCACAAGCCGCAATGCAGGCGCTTTCCGCCAGGCCCCACAGCCGCATTGGCAGCTTGAGATACCACGGGCGTTTGACCGGGTTCTTCGCCTTTTTCCAGAACCGGCGGCAGTACCACTCCCGGGCGCGGCGGACGCATGCACCGCCCGCCACGGTGCCCAGCACGGCCGCAAACGAAAGCTCGAAGCCGATATCACAGGCTGCATAGCTGTTGCCCGCGGTCATGGCAATGCCCGCAACGGCCAGCGAGGTGAGGGTGTCCGGTGCACCGTAGACCCACACGCCCAGCGCGCTCACCCACACTGCCACCGCCGCACGGCACACCGAGGGCGTGAAGCCGGTCACGCCCATGAGCAGAAAGGCCAGCAGACTGCGAAACACGGCCCGACGCTTGCGGCTGCGGTAGCTCTGCTCCCACTCATAGGGGATGAGGAAGCTGAGGATGTCACCGCAGAGGATGGACACATGCATGCCGCTGACCACCAGCACATGGGACAGGCCCGCACCCCGGTAAGCACTGCGCAGCGCCGCTGAAAGATGGCTGCGGTCGCCCACCGTCATAGCTGCCAGCACACCGCCGGTGCTGCCATCCATGCGGCGGCGCAGGGATGCACTGAGTTTCTGCTGCAGGCGGTGGGTGCGGGCGCGGAAGCTGCCGCTCTCGCCCAGAACTTCAAGATCCGTTTTGTCTTCGTCCGGTACGGCCAACATGGCGATCCCATCGGTGTATCGGTCCACCCGGCTGCCTGCTGCGGGTGCCGCCAGGGTAAAGCGTCCCTGCACCCGCTGGCCTGCTTCGCAGTCCGGCAGGGTCTCGCACTCCACCCGAAAGGACACCGTCTGGCCGTTCACTTCTTCCACATGCAGGACCGCATCCACGATGCCGGGGTAATAGGAGTCCGAGACCGTTTCCACCTCTGCCGTCAGCACCAGCGGACGCCCGGCGTACCGCACCCGAAGCTGTTCCATCCGGTTCTCGGTGTACAGCACGGACGCCATGCCCGCAGCGGCCCCCAGCAGGATGCACAGCGCCGCTGCCCGCGTCTTTTCAAAGATGCAGAGCAGCAGGCAAAGGGCAACAAAAAATGCCGCAAACGGCACAAAAAGTTCCGTTTGCGGCAAAAAAGCGTACACTAACTCAACACCCAGCATTCCGGCGCAGAATACGCAGAGCGGGCGTCGCATGGCGGCTTAGTGGAAGAACAGGGGCAGCGGCTCCAGGAAGATGATATCCTTGCGCTCGGCTGCGTCGCCCTCGGCCAGAACAGCGGCCTGGCCCACGATGGTGCACTGGGTCTGCTCGGCCAGAGCATCCAGAGCCTTCAGGGAACCGCCGGTGGAGATGACATCGTCCACCACCAGAACGCGCTTGCCGTTCATCTTGTCCAGCTCCTTGCGGTCGATGACCAGCTTCTGCTTGCCTGCGGTGGTAATGGACTGATCCTCCACCACGACAGGGTCGGTCATATACAGCTTTTCGCCCTTGCGTGCGCAGACGTAGGGTTTGCCGCTCTGGCGGCTCATCTCGTGGGCCAGGGGGATGCCCTTGGCCTCGGCGGTGAGCAGGATATCAAAATCCGGGCACTTCTTCAGCAGCTCCGCAGCAGCAGCCACGGTCAGCTCGGTATCGCCCAGCATGATGAAAGCAGCAATGTCCATGTGGTCGTTCAGCTTGCAGCGGGTCAGTTCACGGGTCAGGCCTGCAACGTGCAGCGTATAAGTCTCAGCCATAATTCAACGATCTCCCTTTTCTATTGAAATCAGACAGGCAGTTTTTCGCCGCCCAGAACATGGAAATGCAGGTGCTTCACGGTCTGGCCTGCGTCCTCACCCACGTTGGAGATGACGCGGTAGCCGTTGTCCAGGCCCTGCTCCTTGGCCAGCTTGCCGATGACGGCAAAGACGTGGCCCAGCAGTGCGCCGTCTTCTTCGGTCAGCGCAGCGGCAGAGGGGATGTGCTTTTTGGGCACCACCAGGAAGTGCACCTTGGCCTGCGGGTTGATGTCGTAAAACGCCACCACCTGCTCGTCTTCGTACAGCTTCTTAGAGGGGATCTTTCCCTCTGCGATCATGCAAAACAGACAATCTTCCATGGGAAACAACTCCTTTCTGATTTTGATGCAGTCTTATTCGCCCAGGGCCTTCTTGACGATGCCGCCGACAGCAGCCAGAGCTTCGTCGATCTTGGTCTCGTCCTTCAGGCCGGCCATTGCAAAGTCGGGCTTGCCGCCGCCCTTGCCGCCTGCGATGGCGGAGATCTCCTTGACCAGCGCACCAGCCTTCAGGCCCTTTTCCTGTGCAGCCTTGGTGACGGTGACGGCCATGGTGATCTTGTCCTCAGCCTTGCCCACCAGCACAGCCACAGCAGGCTTAACAGCCTTGTCGCGGATGGTATCGCACATGCCGCGCAGGGTGTCGCCGGTGGTGCCGGTGAAGTAAGCGGAAGCGATCTTCACGCCGCCGATCTCCTCGGCATTGTCGAACAGGCTGGTCACCTTGGAAGCAGCCACCTTTGTCTTGATTTCTTCCAGCTCCTTGCTCAGAGCCTTGTTCTCAGCCATGACAGCCTCGGCACGGGCAGGCAGAGCGGTGACGTTGTTTGCCTTCAGGGTGTTCGCCACGGTGTGCAGCATAGCCTCCTGCAGGTTTGCACGGATCAGCAGGTTGCGGCCGGTGACAGCCTCGATGCGGCGGATACCCGCAGCAACGGAGCTTTCGCTCACGATCTTGAAGCCGCCGATCTGGGCAGTGTTCTTGACGTGAGTGCCGCCGCAGAACTCGGTGGACCAGCCCTCGATATCGACCACGCGGACCACCTTGCCGTACTTCTCGCCGAACAGAGCCATTGCGCCCAGCTTCTTGGCTTCCTCAATGGGCATCTCCTTGACGGTGACGTTCATGGACTCGTAGATCTTGTCGTTCACGATCTTCTGCACACGGGCCAGTTCTTCGGGCGTGACAGCGCTGAAGTGGGTGAAGTCGAAGTGGGTGATCTCAGCATCCTGATAGGAGCCTGCCTGATGCACATGGTCGCCCAGCACTTCGCGCAGAGCTGCCTGCAGCAGGTGGGTGGCGGTGTGGTTGCGGGCGATGGCCATGCGGTATTCCTTATCGACCTGAGCGGTCAGGTGGTCGCCCACCTTCACGATGCCGCTTTCCAGCACGCAGGTGTGGACATAGTAGCCCTTGGGGGTCTTCTTGACATCCAACACGCGCAGGCTGCAGTCAGCACTGCTCAGCACGCCGTGGTCGGCAGCCTGACCGCCCATCTCAGCGTAGAACGGGGTCTTATCCAGCACCACCAGCACGCCGTCCTTTGCCTCCTCGTCGGTGGCAATGGCATCGGTCAGGGTCTCCTCGTCGCTCAGCGCCACAACGGTGCCCTTGTCGGTCAGGGTGTCGTAGCCGGTAAAGA
>ENA-UOJE01003603-UOJE01003603.1-human-gut-metagenome-genome-assembly--contig:-C23-NODE-3603-length-10341-cov-9.644857_pt1 | contig 10341 bp, 10 predicted proteins | sample MGYA00242341_ERZ723888 | MGnify/ENA metagenome assembly ERZ723888 | reverse complement strand
CCGCCTTAGGGGCTTCGGCCACAACATCCTCATTCATCGTGTTCCAACTGCCGCAGCTGGGGCAGCGGCCCATCCAGCGGGGGCTTGTCTCCCCGCAGTTGGAACAGACGTATACAGTTTTCAGCTTCGGTTCTTTCATGGATATTCTCCTGCTGTTTCACATAATGTTTTTCATTATTGTAGCACACTGCGGTTCTTCCTGCAAGAAAAGCAGCTGCGTTTTATTCAGAACAGCCTGCTTTCCAGGCAGGCCAGACCGGCTGCCGCCCCGCACAAGGGCAAAAAGAGAACGAGCGTCAGCAGGTACTGGCGGAATAACACTGCCGCGCCCGGGCGTTCCACACCGGGATGCACTGTCCGGAAAGAGTATGCCCGGATGCGGCCGCTGACACGCAGAGCCGCCGCGCCCAGAAGGCACAGGCAGGCCGCCGCTGCAGATGCCGGAACCGCGGTAAGCAAAAGGAGCAGAGCTTTTCCGCCAAGGCTTGTCCCTGAAAAAAGCTGGACCGTCAGGATGCCGTTCCCGGCCCCATAAAGCATCATGAACAGAACGATCAGCACCGGTCCAAAAGCGGAAAATCCCAGCAGGAACAGGCAGGTCGCTGCTGCCAGCAGGGTGATGTATTCTGCCGCAAAGATCGCTGCCGCCGCGTGGGTACCGGAAGCCGAAAAAAGCGCAAGCCAGCTCTGAAGATAAGCACGCAGCCATTCCAGCTGCGGCGCATTGCACAGCGCGTACAGGACACCGGCCGCAGCGCTCCCGGCCAGAAAAGCCGCCGCCAGCATTCCACTGCCCGGAAAGGCCTGCGCAGCACCCCGTCGGGCAGGGACGGGCGCTGCCGGGGCCGTTGCATGCACTTCCGGCTGCACTGTGCCGGGTGCTTCTTGTGGGGCCTCATTTTCGAATGTGTTCGCATCGCATGCCGGGACCGGCAGCAGCGATCGTTCTGCCGCATCCGGTGCAGTGTGATTTGCAAGGGGGGCATCCGGTTCATAGATCCACATCGTTCGTTCCCCTTCCCTCAGCCGAGATGTTTTTTCGGGTGGCTGCGCACACCAAGGAAGCCGCCCAGACTGCCGCACAGAATGACCGCTGCAAAGCGCATCCATGCCGCGCTTTCCGTAAACACGCCGGACGGCAGCGCCAGCACGAACAGCAGCGCCGCAAACCAGAGCCCCTGTGCGATGCCGCAGAAAAGACCGCGTTCCCGTTTGCAGAACGCCGTCACCCATCCGCTGCAAAAGCTGCCAAGCCCCACCGCCACCGTAGCCAGCGGCACGGCCACAGAGCCGGAACAATGGTGTGACGCCATCCATGCAGCAAACCCCAGCAGGCTGCAGGCCGATGCCAGGACCCCAACAAGGCCTGCCAGAAGCCAGACCCGAAGCACCGATACAAAATTCTTGTTCTCAGACATAAAAAACACGCCTCCCTGCCAGAACTCTATGCAGGGAGGCGTGTTCATTATGCATTGGCGGGAAAGGCTTACTTCTTGTCGGAGCCAGCCTTGTCCATGTTCAGCTTCTCAACAGAAGCGATGGCAGTCTTGGTGAAGCGGATCTTCACGCGGTCTGCGCCGGTCTCCAGAACAAAGGTGTCGTCCTTGATGGCAACGACGCGGCCGATCACACCGCCGATGGTGGTGACCTGATCGCCGATCTCCAGGCTGCTGCGCATGGCGGCATCCTTCTTTTCCTGCTTCTTCTGGGGACGATAGATCATGAAGTACAGCAGGACCAGCATCAGTGCCAGCGTGAAGAACAGGCTGATGTAGCCCTCGGACGTGGTGGTCAGAAATTGCATGGTGCAAAGTCTCCTCTCAAAATTCAGATAAAACTATTATACCTTTTTAAACGACCCGTTTCAAGGTTTATTCTCAAATTCGGGTGTCCAGAAGCTTCACATACTTGTCGTGGAAGGCCGTGAAGGTGCCTGCATCCAGCTCATCGCGGATACGCTCCATCAGATGATTGTAGAACCAGAGGTTGTGCATCACGGCCAGACGCATGCCAAGGATCTCCTCGGCCTTGAACAGGTGGCGGATATAGGCGCGGGAATAGTTCCGGCAGGCCGGGCAGCCGCACAGCGGGTCGATGGGGCGCTCATCGCGCTCGTACTTGGCATTCTTGATATTGATGATGCCGCCCCAGGTGTTCAGATGGCCGTGACGGGCATTGCGGCTGGGCATGACGCAGTCGAACAGGTCCACACCACGGGAGACTGCTTCAATGATGTTGCCGGGGGTGCCCACACCCATCAGATAGCGAATTTTATCCTTAGGCATGTAGGGCTCCACCTGGCTGATGATCTCGTACATCACCTCGGTGGGCTCGCCAACGGCAAGGCCGCCGATGGCATAGCCGTCAAGGTCAAGGTCAGCGATCTGCTTCATGTGCTCCACGCGCAGATCTGCAAAAGTGCAGCCCTGGTTGATGCCGAACAGCAGCTGATCCGGGTTGACCGAGATGCCTTCGTGCTTCAGGCGGGCCATCTCAGCCTTGCAGCGCTTCAGCCAGCGGGTGGTACGCGCGCAGCTGGCCTCGGAGTAGTCGTGCTTGGCCGGGTTCTCCACGCACTCGTCAAAGGCCATGGCAATGGTGGAGCCGAGGTTTGCCTGGATCTGCATGCTCTCCTCCGGGCCCATGAAGATGCGGTGGCCGTCCAGATGGGAGGCAAAGGTCACGCCTTCCTCGGTGATCTTGCGCAGCTTGGCCAGGCTGAACACCTGGAACCCGCCGCTGTCGGTCAGGATGGGACCATCCCAGCGGGTGAACTTGTGCAGGCCGCCCATGTCGGCCACCAGCTTGTCGCCGGGGCGCAAATGCAGATGGTAGGTGTTGCACAGCATGACCTGCGCGCCGATGTCCTTCAGGTCGTGTGCGGACAGGCCGCCCTTGATGGCACCTGCGGTGGCCACGTTCTGGAAAGCGGGCGTCTGCACCGTGCCGTGCACGGTCTTGAACTCGCCCCGCCGGGCATCGTGTTCCTGCTTGAGCAGTTTGTAAGTCGTCAAAGAAGGCATGATTTTTGTTCCTTTCTGTGCACGGAAAACAGCCGTGCGATCTCAACGAAAAAGCCCGGAGCGGACTTTTTCAGCCACAGAAGATTTCGTCTCTTTTTGCAAAAATACAACGCAGCACCGTCATAAAATCATAAGATGGCCATGGCGTCACCAAAAGAGAAAAATCTGTAACGTTCCTGAACGGCAACCTTATAAGCTGCCATGGTCTTTTCGTAGCCGTACAAGGCCGACACCAGCATGATGAGGGTGCTTTCGGGCAGATGGAAGTTTGTGATGAGGCCGTCGATGCAGTTGAACTTGACGCCCGGATACAGGAAAATGGAGGTATTGCCACTGCAGGCACGGATCTCACCGTATTTTGCGGCAACAGCTTCCAGCGTGCGGCAGCTGGTGGTGCCCACGGCGATGACGCGGTGGCCCGCAGCTTTGGTGTCGCGGATCATCTGCGCAGTCTTTTCGTCGATGCAGTACCACTCGCTGTGCATCTTGTGGTCGGTGATCTCGTCCTCCTGCACGGGGCGGAAGGTACCCAGGCCCACATGCAGGGTCACCTCAGCAATATTCACACCCTTGGCGCGGATGGTATCCATCAGCTCCGGGGTGAAGTGCAGGCCGGCCGTGGGGGCTGCCGCGCTGCCCAGCTCCTTCGCGTAAACGGTCTGGTACTGGCTCTGGTCCTCCAGCTGCTTTGTGATGTAGGGCGGCAGCGGCATTTTGCCGAATTCGTCCAGCTTTTCATAAAGCGTCTCTGTATCGTAATAAAATGTAACGTACTTATTGCCGTCTTCCAGCGTTTCGTCCACCACGGCGGTCAGGGACCCGTCGCCGAAGCTCACCTTTGTACCGGGCTGCATCCGCTTGCCGGGCTTTGCCAGGCATTCCCACTGGTCGCCCTTGACCTGGCGCAGCAGCAGCAGCTCACACACGGCGCCGGTGGGCTGCTTGATGCCCACGATGCGTGCCGGCAGCACCTTGGAATTGTTCACCACCAGCAGGTCGCCCGGTTCCAGGTAATCCGGCAGGTCGTGGAAGATCTTGTGCTGGATGCTGTCGTCTTTCTGGCTCAAAACCATCAGCCGTGCAGAGTCGCGGGGGTCTGCCGGTTCCTGCGCAATAAGTTCTTTGGGTAAATCATACCAAAAATCTTTTTTCAACATAGGACTCAATTTGCCTTTCCGATGATTGACACGGACACCGTATCAATGATATCATAAAATCTGTATAAGCAGTATCTATTATATTGCATCGGTGTCCGGTTTGCAAGCCGTGAATCTGTGTAATAGAAATATTTATTGAGTTTTCTTTTTCGAAAGGAAGGGTACCGGAAATGGAAAAACAGTATAAAGTGGGTATCGTAGGCGCAACCGGCATGGTGGGCCAGCGTTTTGTGACGCTGCTGGAGAACCACCCCTGGTTCAAGCTGACCGTCGTGGCCGCATCCGGCCGCAGCGCAGGCAAAACGTACGAGGAGGCTGTTGGCCCCCGCTGGGCCATGACCACCCCCATGCCGGAGAGCGTGAAGAAGATGATCGTGGCAGACGCTTCCAAGGTGGAAGAAGTTGCCTCTCAGGTGGATTTCATTTTCTGCGCCGTCAACATGCCGAAGGATGAGATCAAGGCATTGGAAGAAGCCTATGCAAAGGCCGAGTGCCCGGTGGTCTCCAACAACAGCGCAAACCGCTTTACCCCGGATGTGCCCATGGTGGTGCCCGAGATCAATGCCGATCACATCGAGATCATTGCCGCTCAGCGCAAGCGTCTGGGCACCAAGCGCGGCTTCATCGCTGTCAAGTCCAACTGCAGCCTGCAGAGCTATGTTCCCGCCCTGCACCCGCTGATGAAGGACTTCGGCGTCAGCAAGGCGCTGGTGTGCACCTATCAGGCCATCTCCGGTGCCGGCAAGACCTTTGACCGCATGCCCGAGATCGTGGATAACGTCATCCCCTACATCGGCGGCGAGGAAGAAAAGAGCGAGCGCGAGCCGCTCAAGCTGTGGGGCCACATTGAGGGCGACCACATCGTCAATGCCGAGAAGCCGGTCATCACCGCACAGTGCTTCCGCGTACCGGTTTCCGACGGCCACACCGCTGCCGTGTTCGTGAGCTTTGACAAGAAGCCCACCAAAGAGCAGATGATCGAAGCCTGGGAGAAGTTCCGCGGCCCCGCTCAGGAGCTGAACCTGCCCAGCGCACCCAAGCAGTTCCTGCACTACTTCACCGAGCCGGATCGTCCGCAGCCCAAGCTGGACCGCAACACCGAGAACGGCATGGCTGTGTGCATCGGCCGCCTGCGCGAGGACACCCTGTTCGATTACAAGTTTGCCTGCATGAGCCACAACACCCTGCGCGGTGCTGCAGGCGGCGGCGTGCTGCTGGCCGAGCTGCTGGCCGCAAAGGGCTATTTTGACTGAGTATATTTTGCGTGAGAACGCATACAAAGGAGTTTTTAGGTTATGAAGAATCCTGTCTTTACCGGCGCGGGTGTTGCCATCATCACCCCGATGTACGAGGACGGAAGCATCAATTTTGACGAGCTGGGCCGCATCATTGAGGATCAGATCGCACACCACACCGACGCGATCGTCATCTGCGGCACTACCGGCGAGTGCTCCACCATGACCGACGAGGAACAGCTGGCTGCCATCAAGTACACGGTGGATGTCGTCAACCACCGTGTGCCCGTCATTGCAGGTGCCGGTTCCAATGACACCGACCACGGCTGCGCCCTGGCTGCAAAGTCTGCCGAGTGCGGTGCCGACGCCCTGCTGATGGTCACCCCCTACTACAACAAGACCACGCAGGCTGGTCTGGTGGCCCACTTTACCGCCATGGCAGAGGCCGGCGGCATCCCGGTGATCGTGTACAATGTGCCGTCCCGCACCGGCCTGAACATTGCGCCTGAGACCGCTCTGGAGCTGAGCAAGCACCCGCTGATTAACGGCATCAAGGAAGCCTCCGGCAACATCTCCCAGGTGGCCAAGATCGCACAGCTGTGCGGTGACGAGCTGAACATCTACTCCGGCAACGACGATCAGGTGGTCCCCCTGCTGGCTCTGGGCGGCAAGGGCGTCATCAGCGTCGTCTCCAACGTCAAGCCTCAGCTGGTGCACGACTGCTGCCAGGCCTTCTTTGACGGTGACACTGCCAAGGCACGCGATCTGCAGCTGGAAATGCTGCCGCTGGCCGATGCACTGTTCTGCGAGGTGAACCCCATCCCGGTGAAGTACGCCATGAACGTGCTGGGCTGGGAGGCCGGCGAGTGCCGCCTGCCGCTGGTGGAGCCCAGCGACGCCCACAAGGAGCAGATCGAAAAGACTCTGCAGGCAGCAGGCCTCATCCAGGAATAAATTCATTTGCGCGCGAATGCCCGGCGGAAATTCCAGCCCGGGCATTTTGCCGTATTCGCCGCGGGGAAAACTGCGGTGGGAAAGGATAAAAACTATGACGGAAATTGTGATTCAGGGCATCGGCGGCCGCATGGGCCATGTGCTGTGCGAGATGATCGCGCAGCTCGACGACTGCCGCGTGATCGCCGGTATCGACGTGAAGGACGGCGAGCAGAACGGTATCCCTGTATACGACAGTCTGGAAAAGCTGGACGGCAGGGGTGATGTCATCATCGACTTCAGCTCTCCGGCCGCTGTGGAAAAGGCTCTGCCCTACTGCGAAGCCCACAAGCTGCCCATCGTGGTGTGCACCACCGGCCTTTCGGAAGAACTGCAGCTCAAGGTCGTGCAGCTGTCCCGCACAGTTCCGGTGTTCAAGAGCGCCAACATGTCCATGGGCATCAACGTGCTGTCCGAGCTGTGCAAGCGTGCATCGGCCATTCTGGGTGTGAACTACGACGTTGAGATCGTGGAGCAGCATCACCACAACAAGCTGGATGCTCCCAGCGGCACTGCCCTGATGCTGGCCGACGCGATCAACGAGCAGAACGACGGCGCTTACCACTATGTGTACGACCGTTCTTCTGTCCGCCAGAAGCGTGACCCGAAGGAGATCGGCATCAGCTCTGTGCGCGGCGGCAGCATCGTGGGCGACCATGAAGTGCTGTTCTGCGGCCCGGACGAGGTCATCACCCTCAAGCACACCGCTTACTCCCGCAATATCTTTGCCAACGGTGCCATCAACGCCGCCGTCTATCTGGCAAAGAAGGAGCCGGGCCTGTACAACATGGGTGACATGATCGCCGCCCTCTGATCTTTTCGAAAAGCCGGAATGCGCCGCAGAAAGATGTGAACGCCATGAATCAACATGAAGCCCCGCCCCGCCGCCGCCCTTCCGCAAAGCGGAGGGCCAAAAAGCAGGCGCTCTGGACGCTGAGTACAACCGCCGCGGTCATTCTGCTGTGCATCGCCTGCCTGCCGCGTCTTCTGTTCCAGGGGACGATCCCTGTGGCAGACTCGGCAAGCGTCGCTGCACTTCCGGCCCGTGCTGAGGAAACCGCAGGCTCCATCCCGGAGGAAACGCCCGAACCCGAAAAGGAACCGGAACCAGTGGTGGAGACGATCCGCTTTTCTGCAACGGGCGACGACCTGATCCATTCGCCGATCTACAAACAGGCGCAGCGCCGCGCCACCGGCACCGAAAAATACAGCTTTGACTACTGCTATGAGCACATCGCGCCTTTCTATGCACAACAGGATGTCAACTGGATCAACCAGGAAACGCTCTGCAACGACAAGCTGGAGCCTTCCAGTTATCCCTGCTTCTCCACGCCGGGTGACTGCGCACGGGCGCTTTACCGCGCCGGAGTCCGGGTGTTCAGCCTTTCCAACAACCACACCTATGACAAGGGTGCAGCAGGCATTGCAGCGACCCTGCGTTTCTGGGAGAGTATGCCGGAAGACGTTGTGACCACAGGCCTCTGGCGCGGCACGGAGGATTACGGCCGCATCCCGCTGCAGACCATCAACGGCGTGACCATCGCCTACCTTTCCTACACAGAGCACACAAACGGCATCCCGCAAAGCAGTGCCATGCCCGCCAATATCATCTACACCAGCCAGACCGATGTGATCGAGCAGCAGGTGCGTGCGGCACGGCAGCAGGCGGACTTTGTGGTGGTGGGCGTGCACTGGGGCGTGGAAAACAGCCACACCATCGTGGATTCGCAGCGAACTTTGGCACAAAACCTCGCCAACTGGGGCGCGGACCTGATCATTGGCACCCATCCGCATGTGCTGCAGGATGCCGAGTGGCTCACAGCGGAGGATGGCCGGAAGGTGTTCACTGCCTACTCGCTGGGGAATTTTCTCAGCACGCAGAACCAGCCGGATCAGCTGGTGGGTGCGATCCTGACGGTGCAGCTGCAGAAGGTGACGAACCCGGACGGCAGTGCGCAGTGCACCGTGCTGGAGCCGAAGCTCCACCCCACCGTCACGCATTATGATGCAGGCAAATCCAACGTGCGGACCTATCTGCTGGCAGATTACACCGATGCATTGGCCAAGGCACACGGCGTGCGGGAAGCTTACCCGGCGTTCAGCCTGGAGGCGGTCCGCAGCATCGTGCAGCAGAACATTACCGGCGATTTTCTGGCATCCACGTAAAACCCCATCCGAATTCAAGGACCCTTGCATTCCAAAACGGCATATTTGCTATGCGGTCCAACGATGTTGCCGTCTCATCCAAAAAGGATCGCTCAAAGCGCCCGGTCCCGGGCAGAACGGAGGCTCTTATGTACGGAGTATCGAAGATCAACATTGAACCCAGCCTGATGATGATCAGCGTGCAGGATGTTGAGTTCAAAGGCAATGGCCTGGCACGTTACCTGCAGATCTTTGCCGACAACGGCGTTGTCGTGGATATGATCAGCCAGAGTGCTCCCCACGGCACGACCATTGATTTCAGCTTTACGGCATCCAGCAGCGACCTGCCGCTGGTGATGAAGGCGATCTCGGCCGCAAACCTGGATAAGGACGCAAAGGCTTCTCCCCTGATCAGTGTCGGCTACTCCAAGCTGAACCTGTTTGGCGAGGAGATGGTCACCAGCTGCGGCGTAGCTGCCCGCGCGCTGAATGCCCTTGCAATTGCTGGCATCGAGGTGCTTCTGGTCACAACCAGTGACCTGGATATTTCTCTGCTGGTCCATGCCGAAAATGAAGATGCCGCTTATGAAGCACTGAAAAAGGCATACGAGCTCTGATTTTTTCATCCTGCGCGAGACCCGGACATGCAGTTTGCTGCGGTCCGGGTCTCCTTCGCGTTCATTTGAAATGTGAAATGCTCGCTGCTGCGAGAAAACGATTGGGAGAAGTTTCTATGAGCAAATATGATGATCTTGCCAGAATCATCATTCAAGATGTCGGCGGCCGCGCAAACATTGCATCGCTGACCCATTGCGCGACCCGGCTGCGGTTTCGGCTTTGGGATGAAAGCAAGGCGCAGACAAGCGCCCTGTCTGGCACTGCCGGAGTCGTGACAGTCATTCGCAGCGGCAGGCAGTATATGGTCGTGATCGGGCGTCATGTCACGGAAGTTTATGATGCCGTCTGCCGCGCAGCGCATCTTGATGGCAAAGGAAGACCGGCAGGTGCCGCCCACCCGGCCGCTGCATTTCTGGCGCGGCTTTTTCATCGCGGCCGCAAAATGGAACCGACTGCCGCCGACGGTATCCTGATCTATGCACCTGTTTCCGGCAGAGTGCGCCCCCTGCCCCGGATCGAGGATCCGGTCTTTTCCAGCGAAGCACTGGGTAAAGGCTGCGCCATTGAGCCGTCCGGCGATGCCATCGTGGCACCGTTTGACGGCGTTGTGGAGCAGATCGCGCAGACGAAGCATGCCGTCGGCCTGCGCAGCGAAACCGGCGTTGAACTTCTGATCCATGTTGGCATGGATACCGTGGAGCTGAAAGGCCTGGGCTTTGCCCCGCAGGTGCAAGTGGGCGACAGGGTAAAGCAGGGTCAGCTTCTTCTGAAGTTCAACCGCACCGCAATTGCAGCCGCCGGATACCGCGTGACCACGCCGGTCGTTGTGACCAATACCGCCGCATTTAAATCTGTGCAGGTCATTGCCAGCGGCACCGTGATCGAAGGACAAAAACTGCTGCTGCTTTGCTGACAGGCCCCTGCCGCATCTTCTGGCAAAAAACAAAATCACCGAAGACACAAAGGCCCCTGCTCGCTTGAAGTGAGCAGGGGCCTTTGCATATAAAAAATCCCACGCTGCGGCAAAGCAAAGCGCAGCGTGGGAACGAAGATAGCTTAGTGCAGCTCAGGCAATCAGCGAGCCAAAGTGTACTTGTGCAGGGTCTTGCGCACAGCGCCGGGGCCTGCGAACAGCTCCTTGGCCATGGACTCGATCTTCTCGCCCAGACC
>ENA-UOJE01003593-UOJE01003593.1-human-gut-metagenome-genome-assembly--contig:-C23-NODE-3593-length-10367-cov-5.843095_pt1 | contig 10367 bp, 5 predicted proteins | sample MGYA00242341_ERZ723888 | MGnify/ENA metagenome assembly ERZ723888 | reverse complement strand
TGAGGCCGCAGCTCCGAAATTTACCAAACCTGATACAGGCGTTGACCGCTCACGGAAAGGAGGCAGTTATAACTGTGTAGTGAAACCCAAGGAATTGGCTAATTATCAGTACATCAATTATGGAATCAATTACAACTATTTGGCATCCAATCATGGAAACTGGTACAGTACAGATGTATATGAATTTGTTACGCAGAAAATGGAGCGCATCAAAAATCCCGCGGGGAAAGTGATGACGGCAGACGCAATGGATGAAAGAAACGGAGGCACCGGAAGACATTTATTGGCTTACTGGTATAACCCCGGCGTAACCAACAATATGCATGCATGTCACAGCAACGGAAGCAATATTCTGTGGTGTGACGGGCATGTATCTTACTGGAAATCGCCGCATCAAACACTTCAGGTCTCGTCAGGCTGGACAACATACCAACAGAAATACTTCAATGTCACGATAAATAAATAACCAACGGAAGGTGTATTATGAAGAAAAAACTGAATGTCGCCATTGTCGGTGCAGGCGGCCGCGGAATATCCTGTTTTGGAAAACATCTGGCAAGCCGTCGGGACTGCACCATCAGTGCAATCTGCGACATCAATGAAGTAAGAGGCAGACTCGCAGCGGAAAAACTGAACGTTCCGGTCTTTTATGCTGACCTGAAACAGATGCTGAAAAAAGAAATACCTGATGCGGTCTTCATATCCACGCCGGATGACGCGCATGTTGATTGTGAGGTGACGGTTTTGTAACACCATTTCAATGTCCTGATCGACAAGCCTCTCGCAACAAGCGTCAAAGGCTGCAAACACATTATCCGGGAAGCGGAAAAAAGCGGAAAAACCGTAATGATGGGATTCAATCTCCGTCATGCGCCTCTGCTGGTGAAGCTGAAAGAAATCGTGGACGAAGGTGTGCTCGGCAAAGTGTTTCTGATCGAAAACCGGGAGTTTTATGACGGCGGACGGACTTACATGGCACGCTGGAACGGCAGAAAAAGTTCCAGCGGCGGACTCTGGATTCATAAAGGCAGTCATGATTTTGATATCTTCAACTGGATTCTCGGTTTTCCGACTCCGCGCAAGGTTACGGCTTTTGCCGGTATGAATGTCTTTACCCCGGACGGTTTCCCTTTTACTCCGGAGAAAGGAAAGGCGCCGGGACCCGCATGTGCGGAATGCCGTTATGCGAAGAACGGACTCTGCAAAGACGCCTCTCCCCGGCAGGGCGAAGAATGGGGAAAAGAAGCCCAGAAAAAAGACGGATATGTCAAGGACAGCTGCATGTATCTTTCCGATCTGAGCGTACATGACAACGGATTCGCCGTCGTGGAATATGAAAACGGAACAAGGGCATGCCACATGGAGTGTTTCGTTGCCGGCATGTCAGACCGTTTCTACACGGTTGTCGGGACACACGGACTGGCAACGCTGAGCCTTTCCGGACGCACAATCACCGTCACGAAAAGATGGGGCGGCGAAAAGATCGTTTATGAGATTCCCGCGATCAATCTCGGGGGACACGCGGGAGCGGATCCGCGTCTGGTGGAAAGCTTCCTGCGCACTATTCAGGGACTGGAATCCAACCGCTCCACCATCGAACAGGGAATGCTTTCCACTGCCATCGGAGAAGCGGCGGAACTCTCCCGCGAAGAAAACCGCGTCGTATTTCTGAAAGAACTTTTATCATGACAGAACCTGAAAACAGATAAGGAAAAGACAAAATGAAAAAACAGAATTTCACTCTTGCAGAACTGATCGTATCGGCAATTCCGCTTCTGGCAATGGCGCTGATGCTGCCCGCGCTGTACGCAAAGTCCGTCACGGAAACCACAGTCACAGCCTGTATGAATAATCAGAAACAGATTTCCATTGCTCTTTACGCTTATGCCCCCGCTTACGGCGGCCATGCCCCGTATGTGGATTATGAACTGGGAGAAGGCGGCAGCAATGCAACCCGCGTAACATGGGCGTCCGCCCTGAGCAGCGGGCAGTTTCTGAAAGACAACGTTTCTTATTTCTGCCCGGCAGCCGCACCGCTGTTCAAGGGAACTCTCGGAGAACAGCGCTCCCGTATGAATGGCACGGAAACCTGCATCAGCCAGCCGCAGAAATACCTGGAACGTTACCGCTTCATCAACTACGGGATCAACCACGAATACATTGCAGGGAACTTCGGCAACTGGCATTCCGGAAATGCAAAAGAACTTGTGACCATGAAACTTGCCGACATCAAAAATCCTGCCGGCAAAATCATGGCGGCGGATGCCTGGAATGGCGGGGAAACAAACAGTTTCGGCAGACACCTGATCAGCGGAAATATCGTCTCCAACCGTTCCAACCGGATCAATCCCTGTCACGGGGGCAGTGCGGTAATCCTCTGGAGCGACGGACATGTGACCTTGCAGGAAAAACCGAACGAGATCATCCAGAAAGGTGACGCAGCAACAATCCGCCATTATTTCAACGCGACAAAAGGAGAATGACTCCATGCTGAAAAAAATACCGCTGCTGCTGTTTTGCCTGCCGTTTCTTCTCCCGGCAGACACACCGGCGAAATATCAGAGGAAATATCCGCGGACAATGATATTTTCCCGGGGGCAGTATCACTATAATCCCGTTCTCAACTATGGCGGCAGGTGGGCAGACCGCCCATTGCTTGTCGATCCGGAACTCAATGACCCGCATCCTTCCGGGACGACATCCATCAAAGCCCTGCAAGCCATGGGAAGAAACACCGCCATGTACGGACTGGACGGGCTGGCAAGTCTTTACGGCAAAGGAACACCGGCGCTGATCCGGCAGCTGGAAAAGGCGCAGATTCCATCGTTCACGCTCCTGCCGGAAATCTATGCCACGGGAACCGGCATTTATGATTCACCGGAATCTCTTGCCACAATGCGCAAATTCACGGATGCAGTCTTCCTTTCCGCGGCAAAAAGCAGGATTACACTGAAATATAAAGGAAAGACAGTCATATCCAGCTATAATGCCGATGACCGCCCTCCGGAATTCTGGAAAGCGCTTCTGGATGATTACAGACGGACAGAAGGCGATGTTTTTGTCTTCCTGCCCCTTCTGGAAAGACCATGCGGCCGCGCATGGTATCGCTGGCGGGACGAATATGAGGCGAAAAATGGAAACGTTACGGAAGAATGGACTGAAAAACTGAAAGAACATTTCCGTTCCTATGCCCGGGTGGCAGGCGGGCTTTACCTTGCCTGTGCTCCGGTCCGTTCCAATGCCGACCGCCATACGGATATTGCTTTTTTCAAATATATGATCCGTATCGCGTCGGAAGTCATGTGCGAGCCGGAATTCAAAGACAAACTTTTCGCAATTGCCGCACGTATCGGGCATGAAAATGCAAGCAGGGTCGGGTATATCCGCGGCAGTTATGGAACATGGTGCTACCGGGAAACGATGAATGCCGCCCTTGCCGTGAATCCGGATATCATCGTGATACCGGAATGGGATGAGCAGAACGAAAACACAAGCCTGCGCCCCACAGTATATAATATGTCCTCGTTCATGCGCCTGACACGAGTATTCCGCGGCCTGTCTCCGGAGCTGCCCCATGATGACAAGACGGTTCCGAACCTGATCATCAGTACCAGAAAAGTTGTCGTCCCCGGTGAAAAACCGGAATTTGAACTGGTTTCCCTTCCCGATCCCGCCGGAACGGTACAGGTGCGCTTTCTCCTGAAAGCCCCGGATGGACGCATTCTTCACCAGTCCGCACCTGTCACGTTCTCCGGGAAAAAGATGGAGGATTACCGCTTTGCCCTGCCGACGGAATCCTGGGCAGGACTGACTTTCGTCCGACCGGAGCTTGAAGTAACACGCAACGGAAGGAAAACTGTTTACAGAGACGGTCTCCAGTATATCAAGATCGAACCGGTATCAAACAGTGACTACCAGTTCGTCAAGCAGCCGCTGCGTGACCTGATCAATGCGCCGGAAGTCAAGTTCACTGTGGATGCCGGCAACCGTTTCCGTGTCTCTTTCGATGCAAAAGAACCGATAGCTTATGCAGAACTGCTGGACGACAATATGCCGGTCTATGCGGCAACCCGTGACGGAAAACCCTACTGGAAGGAATCCGCAGACAGGAAAGTATTCTGCATCCATCTTCAGAACATCGGCAGATTCAGCCATGTACTTGACGGCAGTTTCACTGTCACCGGTTCGGATGATGTGCTCTGGATGGAGGATACCACTTTCACCTGGCCGAGTGTCATGGGAAAAGAGCTCCGGAAAAACAGCCTGAAGTTCCGCAAGGTTCAGAGACTCGAAGCAAACCGTTTCTTCTTCTCCATTCCGGCGGCAGATGCGGAAAATGCAGTCCTTCAGATTCGGGTTCCCGGCTTCTTCCATCAGGATCTGCCGCTGGCGCAGGTTCTTTCCGTCGGCGTATTCGGCGTACCGGGAAAATCAATCCCGGTCATGTCTGTCTCCCGGCAGGATTTCCAGACGCTTCAGCCGGTGAAATTGAAATGCAACTCAACAGCATTTGCAACGGAGCTTACACCGCAAAGCAGAAATTCCGTGATCCATCTGCAGGTTCTCACGGAATCCGGCAAGTTCTGGCGGAGCGCCCCGGTCGCGATGGCAAAAAACGGGAAAAAAACAGGCCGGATCAAAGTATATTCCGAAACAACCGGGCAACCAGCCGTTCTGAAGATGCCGGAAACCATGATCCCCGTTTTTGATTACCGCTTCGATTCTTCAGCGGGAACAGCGCTCCGGACAGAAGCAGGACGCCGCTACTGGGGAATGGCAGGCGGTTATGCCGCCCAGACAAGCGGACGTTTCGGCGCCCGCCGTGACAGCACAGTGTTCATTACCATGTCAGATTTTCCGAAAAATGCGGAAACTGCATCCGTTGACCTGAAAGACGGAGCATGGAACCTGACAAGAATCGGGCAGCATCTCGCTCTGCCTGTCGGCGTCATCTCACGCAGAACGGCATTCACAGTCTCGATTGAACTCATGCAAACAGACAGCAAAGGGGTTCAGACGATTCTTGACAACTGCGCCAGCAGCCCCGGACTTCTGAAAGTCTGGGCTGAAAACGGCAGGATTGCAACAGAAATCACAACGGATACTCTGCGTACCTACCGCCACCAGACCGGACTGCAACTTCCGGCAGGCGAATGGTGTACCCTGAAACTGTATTACGGTCTGGACCATCTGACTCTGGAACTCAATGGAAAAACATTCTCGGCAAAATGCGGCTGCCCTGGCCTGTATGATACCGTCACTGCCGTCGGCGGCGGTAAAAAAGGCTGGTTTCACGGCAAGATCAGACGGGTTACTGTGGATTACCGTGAAAAATAACTCCGGATACCGTTAACGGTGAGAGGGAAATCCGGAAACATTTTCAGCTTGATATCACACGATCAATGATTCCGGTATTGAGTCTTCCGTGCCGTTCCGTACTTTTTTGCATGGCAACGGCACGGAAACATATTCCCAACTGAAGTTTCCGTGCCGGGAATCAATGCAATCAGGAAAATTTCATCTGACCTTATCATAGCTGAAGAATCCTGCAATCATAAGAAAGCTGACACGCCCTCCGCAGGAGATTTCTCTCAGAAACATTCAGATATTCAACCCGTTGGCTCTGAATGCGTCTATCAGCGCCTGCCTTGTGATCGGCTTTGTCAGTACCTGCCGGAATTTCTGTGCATCTTCTGACGTGATCTGAGTATCCGCAGTCACAGCAACGACAGGAATTCCGGCGGTCTGCTCATTTCTTTTCAACAGGTCGGCAAATGCACTTCCCGATAGCCCTGGCATCCACAAATCTGTCAGAATGATATCGAACTGCCATCCCTGCTGTAAAATCTCAAGAGCTTTCTCGGCAGATTCCGCAAGGACGCAATTGACATCCAGTTTTTTCAGCATGGCCTGAAGAACTTTCAGATTCATCGGCACATCATCCACCAGCAGAGCATGAATGCCTTGCGAGGAGGGAAAATTCAGGCACTCAGTCTCAAGTCCGAGCGTTGCCGCTTCGCCGGGAGTAAGAAACTGGTATTTTACATTTTCCAGTTTCACAGTGAATGTACTTCCTTTTCCGGGGCTGCTCACGACGGAAAGCTTCCCGCCCATCTTTTCCACCAGCCGCTTGGAAATTGCCAGGCCAAGACCGGACCCTTCGTAAACACGAGTTCCCCGGGTGCCGCTGTCCTGAACGAATGGCTCGAATATCTGCGATATCTTTTCCGGAGAAATTCCAATCCCCGTATCGGTGATGTCAAAAGTCAACGTGCCGCATTTGGCTTCTCCGGCAAAGTGGAATATTACGGAAACGCTTACTCCTCCGCGATGAGTAAATTTCAAGGCATTGCCCGTCAGGTTCAGCAAGACCTGCCTGATTCGCAGATTATCCAGATAGACAATCGACGGCAAGTCCGCATAAGTAACCTGCAAAGAGAGATTCTTTTCTACAGCTTTCAACCGGAAAACGCCGACGATTTCCCGGATTAACCGTTTCAGATCAACAGGCTGATAATCCAGCTCCATCTGATCCGCCTCCAGCCTGGAAAGATCCAGAACGTCGTTGACCAGATCAAGCAGCGCATTGCCCGCACAATTTATGGAGTTGAGATATTCCTGCCGCTCCTGAGGGTCAATATCCGTTCCCTGCAGCAGTTCGCTGAAACCGATTACCGCATTCAACGGTGTCCGGAGTTCATGGCTCACTGTTGCCAGGAAATAACTTTTGGCACGATCTGCCGCCTGTGCCTGTTCCAGCGCCTGTTGCAGTTTTTTCTGCTGTTCGGACAATTCCGTGATGTCCTGGACGACACCGCAGATTTCCCATTTTCCGTTGATCTCATTAACCGATTTTTCCGCCCGGAGTTCAAAATAGCGTTCCCCTGATGCAAATACCTCCGAAAAACACCGCGCGGCATCCGCAATACCGTCCAGAAGAAAACGCTTCCAGTTTCGATCGAAATCTTCCTGATTGTCCGGTGCAAGCCATTCCGTCAACAACATCCGGCAACCTTCCCGGAACGGTCGATAGTTCTGTTCGGAAAGCGCTGTCAGCCGGCCGTCGCTGTCACATTGAAAGTAGAAAAATTTTGCAATCTTCGCCGCATTGGCAAGGATGACGCTGTTGGCGCGCAGACGATCCCGTTTGTTATACTCGTCCGTAACATCGCGAAACACCAGTACTCCGCCGATGATTTTCCCTTCCATGTCCCGAATCGGCGCCGCACTGTCCGCAATATGCCTGGAAGTGCCGTTCCTCGCGATAAGATCGGTATGATTGGCAAGTTCGACAATCTTCCCGGTTGAAAGCGCCTTGGTTAAAGGCGATTCCACCTGCTTACCGTCAATATAACTGATAATGTTGAAAATTTCATTCAGTCTCTTGCCGCGCGCTTCTTCAATGTCATAACCGGTCATATGGATCGCCACCGGATTCAGCAGGGTAATCCGTTCTTCCTTATCGGTTGCAATGACGCCATCGCCAATGGATTCCAGCGTCAGACGGAATTGTTCCGCAATACGTGACACTTCCCGATGGGCATGGTGCAGTTCGGTCTGATCGCTGGAAATCCACATCACGACCTCTTCGTGAAATGAGTTGTTCCCCGAAAGTGGAATGAATTCGACATGCCGGTATTTTCCATCAAGTTCATAATCCTTTTCCATACGCCGCCCTGTCTGGAAAACCTCCTGAACCCAGATGGAAAACTCCTGCTGCATCTTGCCAGTAAGCTGTTTTATATTGTAAGCGCCATTCCATTCCTGATACGGCATTTCATGAGGAAGATGCTGAAACAGAATCTGACCGGACCGGTTTACGACACAGATTCGCAACGGCAGATTGTGGAAGAGCACAGCAATCCTTTTTTTCATCCGTCCCAGAGTGACCTGGCGGAACAGGAGCAGCAACAGCAACAGGCCGATTGCAGCCAGGACAGAAATGATCTCGACCTGATAACGGGTAATGAAATCCACCGGGGGATTCGTCAGTTCTGTTCCCGGAGGAAGCCGCTTTGGATCAATACCGGCTCTCTGCAATGAGGGATAATCAAATACGGAATGAAATGTCCCCTGCAATACCGGGATTGAGGCCGCCGGTTCTCCGTTGAATATCCGTTGCGCAAGACTTCCTGCCTGACATCCTTGCTCATTCCCCGAAACCATGATGCCCCCGGAAGCTCCACGGCTGATCATTTCCCGATAGCGGTTGATGATCAGCCCCTGAAACTTTTCGCGAATACGGGGCAATATGGAAAAATAGTCCTGCGGTTCTTTATCCTGAAGTGAGTTCCACGAATGAAACACCAACAGCGAGGTGGACGGCAGGGCGGCAATGCAGTTCAGCATTTCCTGTGTGGTGTAATCCCGTCCGCTGATAAAGTGAATATCCAGATCACGTGCCCACGCTTCCTGCCGCTGGCGATTGAATATTTTCTGTATCGCGGAAACATCCGCCGATGCTTCTGCGATAATCGTGACCCGGCGGTTGTCCGGAAGCAACTGGCTGCCGAGTTTGACATTCCTGTAAAGCGTGTTCGGAGTTTCCACGCCCGTCATATTCATTCCTTTCGGAATTCTTGCCTGCAACGGTCCGTGATAGGAAGCGGCCAGAAGCGGAATCCTCTCCGGAACAGCCAGCCTGCCGCTTAAAAAAAGATCAACCGCGGCATTATTGGTCAGGACAATCATATCATATCCGGAATTTTTCAGTTTTATCTTTAAAGCTGCAATATCTTCCGGCGCCGGCTGGAAATTCGGTTTGAAACGCACTGCCAGCTCATAGGTTTCAAAAGTAGTCAGAAGTTGATCATCGCGGTTCAGATAACTTTTCAGTCCCTGTTTCAGTTCATTAGTCCAAGTATCGAGAGAAGAAAAAGAGTCTATGATCAGAATACGTTTGACTGAAACTTTCTTCGAACTTTCGGCAAAGACACCGTTCCCCAAAACCAATAAGATCATGAGCAGCAGAAATGTCCGAAGTCTTTTCATTGGCATCATTTGTCCTTTTGCATCACCCTGGCAAATTCCGACATAACAGCCTGAATTCTAAATAGTTAAAAAATAAAATATTTATCTATATGATATAACATTGCGTTCAACTTTTTCAATAATATATCGGCATTTATAAACTTTTCAATCTGTCAGAACATGACATTTAAACGAAATTTTCACAGACTTATATCCCTGAAAAGCTCTCCCGAATGCGATACATCATGAATCGGAAATTGAAAAATCAGAAAGCATAGAGTGAAAAGACAAAAAAATGGTGGAGTATAGGAGACTTGAACTCCTGACCCCCACACTGCCAGTGTGGTGCTCTAGCCAACTGAGCTAATACCCCATAAAAGCTTGGATGCGTAAATATAGACCGGAATTACGGAATGTCAAGCTCCAAAAGACGGAAAGTTCTCTATTTTTCAATCATATTTGCCGGAGAAAACTGGAAAACGGATTTGAATTCAAATCAGATCCGGCTTGCAACTTCCGCTTTGCCGGATTATATTTTCCGAAAGATTCAAATTACAACGGTAGTGACTTATGAAAATTCTTTTGATTGAAGACGATGCACGCACTGCGGCTTTTATCCTCAAAGGGCTGAAGCAGGCAGGGTTTACCACGGTTCATGCCGAAGACGGCAAAACCGGACTCTTCAAGGCGAAAACCGAGGAGTTCGACCTCGCCGTCATTGATATCATGCTTCCCGTGATGGACGGTTTTTCCGTAATTGAAAAAATCCGTGCGGCAAAAATTACGACTCCGATTATCATTCTCAGTGCAAAGAATGCCGTTGAAGATAAAATACGCGGACTTCAGCTCGGAAGCGATGATTATCTGGCAAAACCTTTCTCCTTTTCCGAGCTTCTCGCACGCATTCAGGCACTTTTGCGAAGGGCAAACACGACTTCCGATCCGACAACGCTCACAGTGGCGGATCTGACAATCGATCTCCTGAGCCACAGGGTCACACGCGGAAATGTCAGAATCGACATTCAGCCTCTGGAGTTTCAGCTTCTGGAATATCTGGTACGCAATACCGGGCGCGTCGTTTCCAAGACCATGATCATGGAACATGTATGGGAATACAATTTCGATCCGCAGACCAACGTCGTTGAAGCACGGGTATGCCGTCTGCGCGATAAAATCGACAAACCATTTGAACGGAAGCTGATCCATACGGTACGGGGATTCGGTTATGTCCTGGAATGACAGGAAGATTTTTCAAACAGTCAAATTCAGAGTCGCGTTATGGTATGCCGTACTGTTTGCCCTTTCCGCCGCAATCAGTTTTCTTCTTGTATTCATCTATCTGAAAAACAGCATGCTCAGACAGACAGACCACAAGCTGACAAGCTATGCGGACCGGG
>ENA-UOJE01003589-UOJE01003589.1-human-gut-metagenome-genome-assembly--contig:-C23-NODE-3589-length-10371-cov-5.422935_pt1 | contig 10371 bp, 10 predicted proteins | sample MGYA00242341_ERZ723888 | MGnify/ENA metagenome assembly ERZ723888 | reverse complement strand
GGAGAACCGGAGGTGTTTATATATAATAGTTTCCCACAAACTTTTAGAAATCAGGTTTTTTATATTTTAGAAGATGTTTTAGAGCCATATTCAACATATGATGAAAATTTGTGGGATATTTTCGAGGAAAATTTTTGCAGAGAAAAGGGATTAAAAGGCATGGGATATGATAAACTGCAAAAGGGTTATGGAAAATCCAGTATAGAAGAATATTTTAAAGATTGTGATGATATTGATTTTTTGGATGCAATAGATTATTTTTTTACTTGATTGATAAAAAACTACGTACTATAAAACCAGAATACCAATATGATTATGATGCAGATGGAGCAATAAATGATGCGGTTGTTGAGCTGAATTATCGATTTAAACAGCATAATTTGGGGTATGAGTTTGTTGATTCACAAATTATTACTATTGATAGCACTTTTTTGCATAAAACAGCTGTAAAACCAGCTTTAAAATTATTGCTCGAAGAAGGATTCGAAGGCGCTGAAGATGAGATAAGAAATGCTTATGAAAAAAGACGAAAAGGTGATAATAAAAATGCAATATTAGAGGCAGGGAAAGCTTTTGAAAGCACAATGAAAATCATTTGTGATAAACAGGGATATGTATATGATAAAAACAAGGATACGGCACAGAAACTAATTGCAATTTTAGAAAACAGTGGTTTTTATCCAAGCTATATGAATGCGCATTTGACAAGTATAAGAACAACATTGGAAACAGGATTACCTGTTGTAAGAAATAAAGTAGCTGGACATGGACAAGGAAATCAGATTATTACTATACCAGACGAATACACAGATTATGCATTGCATTTGGCTGCTGCTAATATTTTGTTTTTGGTACGATTATATAGGAATAAAAAACAAAATCCTTAGTAGTAACCCTTACTAGTTTACTACCAATGTTACTACTAACAGGTAGGTAAAATCTTGTTCAATTCTGCTCTGATTTGCAATAATCCGCAATTTCAGAGCATATCACAATAATTCCGAAAGCCCTTGCAAAACTTGGCTTTACAAGACAAAACAAAGGAGAATCAAACCTATGATAAACGTTTTATTCATCTGCCACGGCAATATGTAATAATATGGGGGCAAATGCCTATGATTATAATACCTGCGTAACTGTACTATAAGAAATACACCTTTTTTACACCTTTTGCAATTCAAAATAGTTAAGTCCTAATATGATATAAAGATGCATAAGCACCTCGGTAAAACGAAGTGCTTTTTTTCAACCCTTTTTTAGATGGAGGTGAGTTAGGTGGTAAAAGTAAAATTGCAGGGAAAGAAAAATGAAGTAAGGAGAATGCTAAAGTTACTGCAGAAAAATCCAAGATGCAATATCAGCTACATATCGGATTTTATGAGATGTGACAATGAAAAATATCATCGGATATATCTTGGAGTATACCCGGTGAAAAAGACGAAAAATGTTGTACAAAGAATTAGTTAATGAATCTGAAGAATACGGAGGGTCAGAATTATGTGTAAAGTAATAGCGATTTGTAATCAGAAAGGCGGTGTATCCAAGACCACCACAACAGTAAATCTTGGAGTTGGAATGGTAAGAGAAGGAAAAAGGGTGCTTGTAATTGACGCCGATCCACAAGGAAACCTTTCCCAGAGTCTGGGTATTGAAAATCCGGACGAATTGGAGATAGCACTACCAACCATTATGGAGCAGATTATCATGGACGAGGAGTTTGAGGTGTCAGAGGGAATTATTCATCATGTGGAAGGAATTGACCTCATGCCTTGTAACATTGATTTATCCGGTGTGGATGTTTCTCTGGTTAATGCAATGAGCAGGGAGTTTGTGCTAAAGACCTATGTGGATTGCATGAGAGAATACTACGATTACATTCTCATTGACTGTATGCCAAGTTTGGGAATGATAACGGTAAATGCTCTTACGGCATCCGATAGTGTGTTGATTCCGGTGCAGGCTGCTTATTTACCGGTAAAGGGTTTGGAGCAGTTAATTATGACAATCTTCCGGGTCAGAAAGCACCTAAATCCGGGGATTCAGTTCGAGGGGATTCTGATTTCCATGCTGAATGCAAGAACTAATTATGCAAAGGATATTATTGAACTAATCACGGAATATTATGGTGAATCCATTCCAATCTTTGATAGCCGGATTCCTTTTTCTGTAAAGGCCGCAGAAACATCAGCAGCCGGAGTAAGCATATTTTCGCTGGACAAGAAACATCCGGTAGCCGGTGCTTATGAAGAACTGACAAAGGAGGTGCTTGCTCATGAGTAGAACAAAGGCATTAGAAAAAGTGAAATTAACAAGGTTTGATGATTTGTTTGGTGGTAAGGAGGCGGAGCCTGCGGTAGAAGCTGGAGAAGTAAAGCAAATACCAATCTCGGAACTTCATGAGTTTCACAACCATCCGTTTCAGATTCGCTCAGATGAAGAACTGGAGGAAATGATAGAAAGCGTACGTCAGCATGGTGTGTTGGTGCCGGGAATTGTACGGCCACGAAAAGAAGGCGGTTATGAGATTATTGCCGGACATACAAGAAGACATGTTTGTGAACTGCTTGGTATTGATATCATGCCGGTTTTTGTAAAGAATTTGGATGATGATGAAGCCAGTCTGATTATGGTAGATTCCAACATCCAGCGAGAGAACATCTTACCCAGTGAAAAGGCAAAAGCCTACAAAATCAAGTACGATGCCATGAAGAACCAGGGCAAGGAAGGAAACAGCCTTCAAAAAATGTCGGAGGAAAGCGGCGAGAATTATAAGTCCATACAGAGATATATCTGGCTTGCCAGACTTAATGATAATCTTTTAGGAATGGTAGATAAAAAGAAATTGGGTTTTATCCAGGGGGTAAGTTTATCGGTTCTTCCCGATAAAGAGCAGGAAATGGTTTATGATGCGATTTGCCGGTATGAAAAGAAGTTGTCGACGATACAGGCTAATACCATAAAGCAGTTGAGTGCAGATGGGAAATTGGATGAAGAGACACTGGAACGTTATTTGTTTTCCGTTGAGAGGCACAGTAAGAAGAAAGATATTACTCTGAAAAATGAACGATTGGCAGAGTATTTTGAGGAAGAAACCACAGAAGATGAAATGATGGATGTCATTTTTGAATTACTGGAGAAATGGAAACAAAAGAGAGGAAGTGAAGAAAATGAATAAGATTATTTTGCTGGGGAATATGACGAGAGAACCAAAGACAACAAGGAAGAAAAATGAAGATGGCAGCGAGATGGTTATTACAAAGTTTGACCTTGCAGTAAATCGCAGAAATAAGCATGAGGGAAATGCCGATGCAGATTTCTTCCACTGTACATCCTTTGGAAGACAGGCGGAGTTTGTGGAGAAATATTTCCACAGCGGTTCAAGGGTGCTTGTGGTTGGTCGTGTACAGAACAATAATTATACAACTAAGGAAGGAAATAAGGTTTATGGATTTAGCATCATTACAGAAGAAGTAGAGTTTGCGCAGAAGAAAAGTGCAGGAAAAGCAGCAGCCGATGCAGATGACTTTTCGTATGCTGCAGATGAACAGGTACCATTCGAGAGCAGGTAGGTGATAACATGGCAGAAGGTTTCTTCCGAAGCAAAAAAGGATTTACAGTCGTTCAAAATGAAATAACAAGAGATGCAAAAATTTCTTTGAAGGCAAAAGGATTATATCTTGTGATACAAGCATATATCTCTATGCCGGATAAGAAATGGACAAAAGAGGATTTCAGAAATCTGACCAAAGAAGGGAAAAAGGCATTTGATAGTGCATGGAAAGAATTGAAGGATTTTGGATATTTAAAGGTTCATTTCATGCCGGATAATGGCAAGTGGAAGACCGAGTATGAATTGCTGGATGAACCGGATTTGGGGCCTCATACGCTATACCATAATAGTGAAGGAGAGGTTTCCAGTGATAATCTGACACGTGCAGAAAAGAAACGTCAAACGCAATTGATTACGGATGAACATTCATCTTTTCAATCAGATAGTTCGGATGAAGATACAGAAATTGGCGATTCTGACCGTTACCCCCTTTTTGGTACTAACGGTAATTCTGACCGTTACCCCCCCTTTCGGTAGCAACGGTAACGGTAGCAACGGTAACGGTAGTAACGCTTACGGTAGCAACGCAAACGGGGGTAACAATAATAAAGACTATAATATAAAACCTGATATAAAACCTAATATAATAAATCCTAATCCTAATCAATATCAAGAAGAGGATGGGAGGGGAGAAGAGTATCCCATGGAGTTTATTGAACATCATTACGATCTGGATGAAGAGTTTGTGTCTTTGTATCAGGAAAAGCAGATAAACACGATGAAGGATGTCCTTTATGATGCATTGAATACCCAAAAGCCCGTCATTCGGGTGATGGGTGAAGATAAACCGGCAGCTGTTGTGAAGTCCAGACTTTTGAAGTTGGACAGGCTTGACATTGATTATGCCATAGAACAGTATAAAAAGCAGGTGACAAAAGTAAGAAATCACAAGGCATATATGCTTACGGTTCTTTATCAGGCAAAAGCGCAAAGTGATTTGGATATTAGTAATCAGGTCATGTACGATTTTTATGGTGCCGGTCAAATGGAAGAGGTAGGAGGTGATGACAATGGGGAAGAAGAGCGAGTGCGTCCGAGTCCCGATTCTGCTTCGTATGGATAATCCAAGACACCAGTTGGTTTACAACATTTTGGAGAATGTAGACAACAAAAGTGCTTACATACGTGAGGCAGTGATTTATTATTATCGACATAATGGAATTTCGATGAAATCAGATGACATTTTGGACGATATTCGAAATGTGATACAGGAATGCAAGGAGGAACTTTTAATCGAACTGGAAAAACGTTTGGAAAGTCATTGATTATGACAAAGTAAAAAGTGTTTTAGAAAACTACAAAATACGATATAATCGAATTGCTAGGAATGACTAGCGTACAGCGAAAGGCGTGTGATTTTTATGAAAAGAATAATTGTAAAAATGAGTTTTGTGTTACTTTTAGTGCTGACAGTGGCTGGTAGGAAGGAGACAGAGGTTTCTGCCAAGATTAAGACAAAGAAGATTACCATTGATCTTCGTGGTGGAAATACGGCAATTAGAGAACCGGAAATTGTCAGAAAAGCCAAAAAGGTAAAAGTAAGGAGCAGCAAGAAATCCGTGGTTACAGTTAAATTTAAGAAAAAAAGGAAACAGATTTATTTCAAAGCTAAGAAAAAAGGAACCGTGGTGGTATCCGTTTCTTACAAAATGAAAAATGGCAAGACGAAAAAAATGAGGTACAAGGTCAAAGTAATAAAAACAAAAGCACCCACCGATTTGGAACGAAGCAAAAAGGCATTCGCGATTCAGAACCAGTATCGGAAAGAAAAAGGTGTTAAGGAACTTGAATGGTCCGATGAGATTTATGAGTTTTGCCGGTATCGTTTGAAAACCAGCGGATATGATAAGCATGTTAATCTGGCTAACGATATGAACGCTTATTTTGGTGGATTCGCCGGATATAAGAATTTACTTTTTTCAGAGAACATGACAACAGGGGCAACAGCAAAAGATGCAATGGAATCATGGAAAAAGAGTCAGAAACATTATAATAATCTTCTTTCAGAACGACATGTGTGTGGTGCGATTGCCTGTTACAAAGATATGTGGATTGCAATCTTTTATGACAAGGACAAATCTGATTTTGCAAATTGGAAGTCTTTTCAACTGAAGAAGATTACCGTAAAGAGATATGACAGCGCATCGAATCGTTATATTGCAGGTTCGGGATTTGCATATTATGAAGAATCAAAGAAGAATGATACTTTGAAGGTAGACAAGATTCCATCGTCAGAAGGAAAAGTGGTTTATCTGGAAATTGGAAAAAGTTATGTGTTTTATGAGCGAATTGTACCAGATGGATATGAGAAAGCAAAGACTGTTCAGATAACTGTTGAAGAAAATGGAATCAATGAGATTGTTTTGAACAATTAAATAGTATATAGAAATAGGGAAAAGTCCTTTAGTGAGTAAAAAACTAAAGGGCTTTTTCTTTTACAAGCGTTTGGACAAAATGTCCAAACGTGGTGATGTTGTCAGAGAAAGGAGAACCTTATGAATGAACTCGAACGTGCTCCACCGAAGTGAAGAGGGGCGAAGTAATCTAACAAAAACAGAAAAGAGGTAAAGAAGAGTGAAAAAGAAAGTAAGAAGAATGATATCGGCAGTTTTAGCAGTGGTCATGTTATGTGGAATCATTCCGGCTAATGCTACGGTGTCAAAAGCAGCAACAACAGCCAATGTCAGCTTGTCCTCGCTGGGACGAAAAGGAACCGTATCTTTTGGTTCGAAATCAAAATCAGGAACATGGTGGAAGATGCGTTTGGGTTCAAAAGAGGCATTCTGTTTAAGTCTTGGACATACCTGCCATTCAGGAAATACTTATGCTGCGGAAAACAGTTATAAATGGGACCAGGATACGGGCGGTGAAAAACATGGGTATTATGCGAAAATCATCCGTTGGTATGTGCTAAACGGGAAACGTACGCAAAAAAGTTTTGTGATGAGTCAGGCTTTGATATGGTCTGTTTCTGAGGGACGAAATTCCGAAGCACAGTTAAAAGATGTTATCAAACAGGTAAAGGATAACACTCACACATATAGTTCTAAGACGGTCAATGAATTGTACAATACCATCTTTGAACCAAGTGGAAACTGGGAAGCCACAGCAACCATCTGGCAAAAGACCGGAAACAGTAAAGGTTACCAGAAGTTGATTACGGTAGATGCGGAAAAGACACCGCAGGCATTTGCACCTGCTACTTTGACAGATGTATCTTATTATCGCCAGCGAATTACAGTCAAGAAAAAGGATGAGGATGGAAATGGACTGGGAGGCATTCAGTTTACCTTAGATGCAGATAATCTGGATGATTTGTATTCTTTTTCCGTGTCAGATCGAGATGGTGTGGAAAGCAGTAGTGCCGATGATGATAATGAAACATCCTTTAGTCTTACCGGATATACAAGAGATTCCGGAAGATTGGCATATCGCATGACATATCGGTTACAGACGATGGATTACTATTATTTTTCAGACAGTGATTTGGCAGATATGGACAGTGATGCGAAAAAAGCTGCCAAGAAGATTTTGACGGATGATTTGGAACTGGATGAAGGGATTGACTTTCCATCTGATTTGACTAAGGCATCTGCACAGAAAATGGCAGCACAAGAAATCAAGGATTTGATGGATAACATTTCTAACACTTATACTTTGACGGAAAACAACACCGGAGAGAATAAGCATCTGATTGTGGACCCGACATATGCGAAAGGCGTAAAAATTACATTGGACAAAGATGACAGTTGGCAGAAAGATTCCAGTGGTGCATGGCCGGAGAGCGATGACGAGATTCCATCGGATTATGAGAAGGCTTATATTACCGGTGTGACAAATAACTACAAAAAGGCTTCCATCAATGTGATTAAGGAAGATAAGTATAGTGCGGATAAGAAGGCACACGGAGAGGCTACCTTAGAGGGGGCGCAGTTCCAGTTATATGCAGATATGTCTTGTACAACAAAAGCTACTGTATACAACGTAAATGGAGCAAAAATGACTGCCGGAGTCTATACGATTCAGAATGGAAAAGTGACTACCGATTACCTTCGCAGTGGTGTGACTTACTATCTGAAAGAGATTAAGGCACCTGTTGGGTACAATTTGTCTACAGAAGTGATACCGATTGTTGCGGATGCTTCTGAGAAGACAGTGGAGTATACCAAAGAGATATCGGATGAAAAATACGGAAATAATCCGATTCTTGGTAAAGTTGCAATCCAGAAATACTATTCCGATGGTGAAACCGGATTGTTAGAGCCGGAGGCAAATACCACATTTCAGGTTTATTTAAAGAGTAAAGGTAGTTATGAGGCTTGTACGGATTACGAACGTGCCATTATCAAGACAGATAGTAATGGCTACGCAGTTACCGGCAATCTATATTATGGTACTTATGTTGTTCATCAGGTGGATTCTGGAGATGTGGATGCTATCCATGTGGATGATTTCGATGTGGAAGTAACCGAGAATGGAAAAGTATATACCTATCCATTGAATAACAAGTTGTTTAAGGCATATCTCAAAATACTGAAAAAGGATAAACAGACGGAAAAGCAGGTGTTCAAGCCGGGAACTGCTTGCAAGATTTATCGGGTAACGGACGATGGAGAGGAATTGGTAAGTCAGAGTTACAGCAATGGAAACCAGATAAAGACCATTGATACCTTTATAACTGATGAATCCGGAGAAATCATGACGGTCAAGCCGCTTCGTTCTGCCAAATACCGAATCTATGAAGTGGATTCGGCAAATGGACTTCATATTGTGAAAAAATTCATTGAAGTAGAAATTAACAGCAAAGCGGATAATTATGAGTCTTATGTGGACGAGGATGGTTATACTCATGCCATTATTACAGTGACGTATACCAACGAGGAAACTTATGGCAAACTGGCAATCTCAAAAACCGGACAGATGCTGATGGGATGGGATTCCGAGAAAAGGGAATTTATCTATGAGGATCGTTCTCTGAAAGGAGCAGAATTTGAAATCTATGCCGAAGGGGATATTGTGACGCAGGATAACCAGGGTGATACATGGTTTAAGGATGGAGAAAAGGTAGCAACAATATTCACAGGCGAAAAGGCAGAGTTTACATCCGAGTGCAAGGGCATTTGCAATTACTCTGTGGATGAAAATGATGTGGTTCATATTACATTACCTTTAGGAAAATACAAGGTAAAAGAAGTGAAAACACTTTATGGTTATGTATTTCCGAAAGATAACGAATGGAATCTTGAATTTACATGGGAGAATGGGCAGGATGAATTTGTATTGAACTCCACAGAGAATACCGATAAATCGGGAAGTTTGAATCTTCGCAATGAACTGGCACGACCACAGATTTCTCTCATAAAAGAAGATGTTGATTCGAAGGAAACTGTAAGCGGAGCAGCTTTCTCCTTGTGTACAGCTCAGGATATTTACAATGTGGATGGTGAAAAGATTGTAGAAGCAGGAACGGAACTTACCACCTTGACAACCGGTGAGGATGGAACTGCCATCTGCGATATGATGTTACCGTTGCAGGATGAAAATTATGTGGTATCGGGAAGTGTAGTAAGTGGTTCTGCCGTTTCTGTAGAAAGCGAGACAGTGGAAATAGGAAATTCGGAAGAAAATCCTATTTCTCAGGCATTAAATTCCGGGATGTACTATCTGAAGGAGATTTCCGTTTCAGACAGTTATTATTTGGATGAAGAGCCGATTCCGGTTCAATTGTGTTATAAGGATGCAGTTACCCCAGTTATTTATGTGAACTGCCGGAAGGAGAATAAGCAGACTACAAATGAGATTGACAAGTTGTCAGTGGCAGATTCCAGTGAGATTGCAGGATGTAATCTGGTTATCACAGATGCTGAAGGAAAAGAAATTATTTCTTGGACTTCAGGAGATAAGGATTCGGTCAAAGTATCGGTTACAGAAAAGGACGGATACTGTAATCTGAAATATTCTTTTGATGAGAAGGGAAATCTTCATGTCGGAGGATTGCTTCATGATAAGGACTATACATTGACAGAAACCCGCCCGGCTGATGGATATGTAACAGCGGATGCCATTGTATATCAGATAAAGCAGAAGACCGCAGAGGATGGGAGCCTAAGTTCTGTGGTAAGCATCAAGCAGGAAGATGGCACGTATGCGGATCAGGAAGATGATAAAACGGTTATGGTAGATGAGCAGACACACATCCAGCTTTTGAAACTGGACAAGAAAAGTGGTCAGGCTCTTGGCGGTGCCAAGTTCGTGGTGACGGATTCCAAAGGAAAAGAAGTTATGAAATTTGTGACAAAGGACGAGGCTTATGATATTACCGGTAAGCTAGTGGTGGGTGAAACTTACACCTTTACTGAGGCTTCTGCTCCATCCGGTTATCAGCTGGCAGAACCGGTTAAGATAACGATTAAAGATACAAGTAAGGTGCAGACGGTTACTGTAAAGGACGCACCAATTCCAGATGTGCCGGATACACCACAGACAGGAGGAACACTTCCGGTAATTCCTCTTGTAGCAGGTCTTCTCGGAGTGGCAGCTGTGGCACTTATGGTTTGGCGGAAAAGAGGATTGGTAAAGAAGTAAGAAAAGAGTGGCAGAGCAACTGAAGGTTTGGTATAATTTTGATGTAGGGAGCAATGAAAGTTGTTCCCTGCGAATCGTTGTTTGGCGATTTGGAAAATCCCGATAAACATATTTTATAGGGAACAGAAACTTTGAATTTTACGCACTATTAACTTTTGGATATAAAGTGCCGATAT
>ENA-UOJE01003586-UOJE01003586.1-human-gut-metagenome-genome-assembly--contig:-C23-NODE-3586-length-10383-cov-6.059644_pt1 | contig 10383 bp, 8 predicted proteins | sample MGYA00242341_ERZ723888 | MGnify/ENA metagenome assembly ERZ723888 | reverse complement strand
GTATTAAGGTAATGCTCGTAAGGCAATGCGCCTATCACCGGTACCACTACGTTGCGTCCGGAATGAGAATGTATGGCAAACGTTTGTGTCAACGACAGTGCGCCGTTTGGCTCAAGACACCGATAATGCGTGCTTTGCGGAGTAACATATGTAAAAGTTGTCTGAAAAAGCACTTTAAATATGACCTGAATGCCTGCAGATCCTATATCCTCAAATGCGTAATCCATCACCATGACGTGAGAATAAAGCTGCGAATCTACTAGTTCAGTTTGTATAAAAAAACCGTAAGCGCTGCCGAAAGCAGTCGCCGTGCCGACCTCGGTAAAATATTTTTTAGGAATTATCTGTACTATCGGATCGTCATCCGTCGCGATAATGCCGGTGCCTACAGTGTCGGAATCTATATAACACTCGCTGTGGTGTTTATAGGTTTCTCCCACTGTGCCGTGTCCCACGTAGTCCGTTACAATCGAATCGGCATAATCCTGAATGGTAACGCTTTTATACAACAGCAGATTATCCGAATCTACATAATCTTCAAGACTGTATAATTCCTCCGCTTCTGCCGGTTGCAGACGCGGCGTCAGCAATACCGCACACATTAAGGCTATTAATATCGCCGACAACACCGCCGCTACGTATATTTTACTTTTGCTTTTCATATCCCTTCTCCTTTATTTTTTATATTACTTCCAATTTATACGTGAAACCATAATGAATACGATCATAATCACCAGGATGATGCGTAAAATGTCCTACCAATGTATGCGTTCCCGCAACTACATAAGGCTCCCAATACTCATACATCTTTAGTGGCGCACCATTAAAATCTTCGTCAACTTCCTCTACATGGAATAAATAGCTAGCACTAAATCTTTTGGGATCCTTTTCCATTATAGGTGATAAATCCTGTTCGTTTCCGTGCTTATCTATATAAAAAAATTTTACTGTCGGCGTGCGCGGATCGTCTGCATGTATATACACGGGGTCTTCCAAAGCGATACCTAATGGGGCCTGACTGCTATAAATGCGTCCAAGCTCCTCACCCGTATATGCGTCGTACATTTTTACTACCGTTACATAAGGCGGCCTGTTCTTTTCTTCATTTATTATGATTTGTCCCGCTATTATTCCTGCTATCAGCACTACAAGCACTGTCAGTGTTACTATCCATAAAATCTTATTGACCTTCCACCTCTTTTCCTCCGTCATTGATTTCACCTCCTTGTTTTTTATATTACGCCTCATCCGGCTGCAGACGCGGCGTCACCAATACCGAATGCGCAACAAAAGCATTACAACAACAGACTAAATTTAAAATTACAAACCATTGTATTCCGTTATGAATCATCCATAATAAAAACCCTCCTTAATTTCCTTCCTTTTTTTCTTTTGTATATTTTCTTTATTACTGCTTTTGCTTTTGTGACACAGCATTGTTGCTTTGTTAAAAGCATAATAGCATATAAACACGCATTTTACAATTATTTCCTTTAAAATTTTCTTTGTGAAATTTTCGATTTTCGCCAACCTTTTTCGTACATGCGTATTTTTAAATTATTGATAAATTTTTTAATGTAAAAAATCGATTTTTAAACAAAAATCGGTAATTTTACACAATTAAAATAAATAAAAAAAGACCGGCCTTTTAAGCCGGTCTTTTAAAGCGACGCTTTCAGTTAAAATTATATATCTTGCAAAGCCACGGGAATAAGCTCGCTGTCCTTTTTACCCACCTTAAGCGCTTCTACAAACGCAGCGACCGTATCCAGCGAGGTAAATACCGTCGCGCCGCTTTCCACGGCAAGCCTTCTTATCCGGAAGCCGTCGCGCCGCGTGTTTCTGCCCTTTGTAGGCGTATTGACTATCAGCTTTACGGCGCCGGATTTTATCAGCCGCTCGATATCGTCGCACTCATGCAGCTTGCCGACCTCCTCCGCCGCGATACCGTTCTCCCTCAAGGCGGCGGCAGTGCCCGCGGTGGCGTAAAGCTTGTAACCAAGCCCGTCAAGGTCCTTTGCTATCGGCAGAAGCTCCTGCTTGCTTTTGTTGGAAACGGATACGAAAATTCCGCCCTTGGACATATTGATACCGCTGGCGTAAAGGCCTTTTAGTATCGCCTCGCCGACGGTACGCGCAAGACCGAGCACTTCTCCGGTGGACTTCATTTCCGGGCTGAGGGAAATTTCCAGCTCCGGAATTTTATCGTTAGAAAATACCGGCACCTTGACGGCAAAATATTCCGACTTTTTATACAGTCCCGTGCCGAAGCCCATATCGGCAAGCTTTTCGCCCAGACAGCATCTGGTCGCAAGTCCTACCATCGGAATTCCGGTCACCTTGCTGATATACGGCACGGTGCGGCTGGAGCGGGGATTGACCTCGATAATATAAATATCCTCGCCCTTAAGTATAAACTGAATATTGATTAGTCCCAAGGTTTTTGTGCCGATTGCCAGCTTTTCGGTAATATCGATGATGTGCTCGACGGTGTCGCCCAGGAAGGAGGACGGATAACGCGAAATACTGTCGCCGCTGTGAACGCCCGTGCGCTCTATGTGCTCCATTATTCCGGGAATAAGCACGTCCTTTCCGTCGCAGATAGCGTCAACCTCCAGCTCCTTTCCGGCAATATACTGGTCGATAAGAATGGGGTGCTCCTGGATATTTACGTTTATGATATCCATGTAATCGCGGATTTCGGTATCGGTATAAGCTATTTCCATGCCCTGGCCGCCCAGCACATACGACGGACGGACAAGCACCGGATAACCAAGCTCGTGAGCGGCGACAAGCGCCTCCTCCTTGGTGTAAACGGTCCTTCCCTTAGGCCGCATGATATTCAGCCTCTCCAGAAGCTTGTCGAATTCCTCCCTGTCCTCGGCATCGTTAATGGACTCGACCGACGTGCCCAGGATTTTATAGCCGGCGTCCGCAACGGACTTTGCAAGCTTGATGGCCGTTTGTCCACCGAACTGCACGATGACGCCCTGCGGCTTTTCCAGCGCCAGCACGGACAGAACCTCCTCCGGCGTAAGCGGCTCGAAATAAAGCCTGTCGCTTATGTCGAAGTCGGTTGACACCGTCTCAGGGTTGTTGTTTATGATTATAGCCTCGTACCCGGCCGCCTTTATGGCGCGGATACACTGTACGGAGCAGTAATCGAACTCTACGCCCTGGCCGATGCGTATAGGTCCGCTGCCAAGCACGACTATCGACTTTTTATCGGTGGGCGCGGACTCGTTTTCCTGCTCGAAGGTGGAGTAATAGTACGGGCTGACTGCCTCGAACTCAGCGCCGCAGGTATCTACCATTTTGTATGCCGGGGTTATGCCGAAGCTCTCTCTCAGCCGTCTTATCTCTCCTTCGCTTACGCCGCACCAACCGGCCAGCGCTCTGTCGGCAAAGCCCTTGCGCTTTAGTCGCCGCATAAAGTCGTTATCCAGGCATCCAAGCCCCTCGGCCTTTACCTTCTCCTCCAGCTCCACAATGCCTTTAAGCTTTATAAGAAACCATTTGTCTATCGTGGTAATCTCGTTGATGAGGCTTACGGAAACGCCCTTTCTGAGCGCCGCGCACACACAGAAAAGCCTCTCGTCGTTTTTGACGGTGAGCTGAGCATAAAGCTGATCCTTGGTCATTCTGTTGTATTTAGGGTTGTCCAGCGAATAATATCCCAGCTCCAGCGAACGGACGGCTTTTAACAGAGCGGCCTCGAAATTGGCTCCGATACTCATTACCTCTCCGGTCGCCTTCATGCGCGTGCCGAGAGTTTTATTTGCCTCGGTAAATTTATCGAAGGGCCAGCGGGGAAACTTACAGACCACGTAATCGATAGTCGGCTCGAAGCAGGCATATGTTTTGCCTGTAACGCCGTTGACGATTTCCTCAAGATTGTAGCCTACGGCAACAAGCGCGGCCACCTTGGCGATCGGGTACCCGGTAGCCTTGCTGGCCAGCGCCGATGAACGCGAAACCCTTGGATTTACCTCTATTACCGCGTATTTATTCGACGTTGGCTCCAATGCGAACTGAACGTTGCAGCCGCCGCAGATTTTAAGCTCGGAAATTATATTCAGAGCGGCCGAGCGCAGCATCTGATATTCCTCCTCCCTTAAAGTCTGGCTTGGCGCAAGCACTATACTGTCGCCCGTATGTATGCCGACCGGATCCAGATTTTCCATGCTGCATATCGTAACGGAATTGTCGTTTTGATCGCGCATCACCTCAAACTCTATTTCCTTCCAGCCGGAAACGCACTTTTCGATCAAGCACTGATGAACGCGCGACGCCTGAAGCCCGCGGGCGCAGATTTCCCTTAAGGCGTTTTCGTCGTCGGCAATTCCGCCGCCCGTACCTCCCAGCGTATAGGCGGGACGCACGATAACGGGGTAACCGTTTTTAGCCGCGAAATCCACCGCCGCCTCCACGGTATGCGTAATAACGGAATCGATACACGGCTCGCCTATTTTTTCCATAGTCTGCTTAAACAGTTCACGATCCTCTGATTTTTTAATGGAATCGACCGTCGTACCCAACAGGCGCACTCCCATTTCGTCAAGAAAACCGCTTTCGGCAAGCTCGCACGCAAGATTGAGTCCGGTCTGTCCGCCCAAGGTAGGCAGAATACTGTCCGGTCTTTCCTTGCGGATAATATTTTTTACGACCTCGGGCGTAAGCGGCTCCAGATAAACTCTGGAGGCCATATCCTTATCGGTCATTATAGTCGCGGGATTGGAATTGACCAGTATGGTATAAATCCCCTCGGCCTGAAGCGCGCGGCACGCCTGCGTTCCCGCATAATCGAACTCGGCGGCCTGGCCTATGGCGATAGGCCCGCTTCCGATAATAAGCACTTTTTTAATACTGTTGTCTCTGGGCATGATTAATCACCTCGTTAAAGCAAATTGGCGAACTTTTGAAAAAGATACGTCGTATCCTTGGGACCGGGACTGGCCTCGGGGTGAAACTGCACGGAAAACGTCTTGCCGTCGTCGTATTCCATTCCCTCGCAGGTGCGGTCGTTCCAGTTTACATGCGACATTTTTCCGACGCTTTTAAGCGAATCCGCGTCCACGCAATAGCCGTGGTTCTGGCTTGTTATCAATACCTTGCCGGTCTCAAAATCCTTGACCGGCTGATTGGAGCCGCGGTGACCGTATTTCATCCTGACCGTATTTCCGCCCTTGGCAAGCGCCAGAAGCTGATGTCCCAGGCAAATACCGAAAATCGGCTTGACGCCTATAAGTTTTTTAAGCTCGGCGATTTCAGCCGCGTTATCCCTGGGATCTCCGGGTCCGTTGGTCAAAAGAATTCCGTCCGGACAGTAATCAAGCACCTTTTCCGCGGGCGTCGAGGCAGGAAACACGCGCATGTCAAACTTCATATACATTAGCGATTTCAAGATATTGCGCTTTAAGCCGTAATCTATGACGGCAACGCGCTTTCCGTCACCCTTTATATCGTATATCTGCCTTGCGGTAACCTCGCGCACCGGGTTTACGATGCGGTACTTATTGAGAGCGCGTATCTGCGCGTCTGTAGGATACTCCTGAGAAATAATACCGTTCATAGTGCCGCAGTCGCGCAGCTTTCTCGTCAGCGCGCGCGTATCTATACCCTGTATCGCCACTATAAGGTGATCCTTCAAATATTTATCGAGAGTGGTCTCGGCTCTCCAGTTGGACGGAAAATCCGAATAATCACGCACGATAAACCCGCGCACTTTTGGCCCGTCGGACTCGGTATCAAAGCTGTTTACTCCGTAGTTTCCTATAAGCGGATACGTCATCGCAACGATCTGTCCTACGTATGACGGATCAGTCAAAAGCTCCTGATAGCCGGTCATTCCGGTGTTGAACACCACCTCTCCGATAATATCTCCGTTATATCCGAAACCCTTGCCCTCGAATACGGTGCCGTCGCTTAAATAAAGATAAGCCATAGTTCCTCCTTTAAAGCGAATTGCGGAAGTCGATAACCTGCGCGCGCTGCTCGGCCGTTATATAACCAGTGCCGACGGCGACGTCGAGCAGCGTCTCGAGATCGCAAAGCGATTTGTACGCGCAGCTCTCCCTTTTGAAATTTTCATGTCCGCGGCCGATATTATAAGTAAAAATCGACGCGACGCCCATAACTTCGGCGCCCGCTTCCCTTAAAGCCTTGACTGCCTCCAGACAGCTGCCGCCCGTGGAAATAAGATCCTCCACAAGCACAACCTTCTGTCCCTCGGCAAGACGGCCCTCTATCTTGTTCTGACGGCCGTGACTCTTGTTTTCGCCGCGCACATAACCCGTCGGCAGCTTCATGCGGTCGGCGACGAGAGCCGCGTGCGCAATGCCCGCCGTGGCCGTGCCGAACACAGCCTCCGCGCCGGGATACTCGCGCTTTATTAGCTCCGTCAAACCGTCCTCTATGACGTCCCGCGCCTCGGGATAACTTAAAACTATGCGGTTGTCGCAATAAATAGGCGATTTGATACCGCTTGCCCAGGTAAACGGCTCCTGCGGTCTTAAATAAACGGCCCTGATCTTAAGCAAACATTCGGCAGCCTTATTGTTCATATCAGTCTATCTCCTTGAAAATATAATTCGTCGTTATGCCGTTATCCGCAGAATTCGGACACGGCGCGGCGGTACGCGGCCAGCTTGTCCGCGGCGCCCGTAATCGCGCGTCCCATGACTATGTAATCGCTGCCAAGCTCCCGCGCCTTATCCGGAGTCACCACGCGCTTCTGATCGTCTGCGGAGCCGCCGGCAAACCGGATACCCGGCGTAACGGATATAAGCCCGAGCTTACTTACGTCAGGCGCCTCAAACGCGGAGCACACCACTCCGTCAAGCCCGGCGGACTTGGCGTTTTGCGCGTAAGAGCTCACCGCTTCGGTCATTGGCGCGTCTATCAGCAGCTCCTCGCGCAGCATTTGGGGCGACGTTGAGGTAAGCTGAGTAACCGCGATCACTTTGGTATCGGGAGAAATTTCCCGGACCGCCTGCGACGCGCGGCGCATCATCTCCCGTCCGCCCGCAGCGTGCACGTTGAGCATATCGGTTTTAAGCTCTGCGATAACTCGTGCCGCAGCCTCCACGGTATTGGGAATATCATGTAGCTTTAAATCGAGAAAAATTTTATAGCCTTCGTCCTTAAGCTTCCGCACCAGCTCGTAGCCGTAACGGTAATACATCTCCATACCTATTTTAAGATAAGGACGCTCTCCCTTAAGCTCCTTAAGAAGGGCGTCAAGCCCCGATCTGTCTTTAAAGTCGCATGCGATTATTACCTCGCGCATCTGTCCGTCCTCCCGATAATTGATTTTATATCGCTTACCCCGATTTCGCTTAATACGCCGGGAAGCTCCTCTATGATTTTCTTGCAGATAAACGGATCGGTAAGATTTTTGGAGCCTACCATAACCGCCGACGCGCCGACCGACATAAATTCTATTACGTCCCAGGCGCTTTCTATCCCGCCCATGCCTATTATCGGCAGATCCACCGCACCGGCGACCTCGTGCACCATTCTCAGCGCCACAGGTTTCACCGCCGCACCCGAAAGACCGGCATGAGGCACGGCGGTAATCGCCCTGCCTGTTTTACGATCGACGGCCATGCCTAAAAGAGTATTGATAAGCGTGATTCCGTCCGCGCCGGCGGCCGCGACGGCAAGCGCGACGTCAACGACGGAGGTCACGTTGGGCGACAGCTTGACGAAAACGGGTTTTTCCGAAACCGACTTGACCGCCGCGGTGATTTCCGCCGCCTTACCGGGATCGGTGCCGAACGCCATTCCTCCCTCCTTTACGTTGGGACAGCTTATATTAAGCTCCAGCGCGCAAACGATATCGTCCCGGGAAAGTATTTCGGCCGCCTTCATGTAGCTGACGACGTCGTGTCCGCCTACATTTGCAAAAACTTTTTTGCGGTAAACCTTTTTAAGCTTGGGGAAATACTCGTTTACCACCGCCTCGGCGCCGGGATTTTGCAGCCCCACGGAATTAAGCATTCCCGAAGGAGTTTCGGCGATGCGCGGCAACGGATTGCCGAAACGCTCGGCCGAAGTTGTGCCCTTTATGGAAAACGAACCAAGAATATTTATATCGTAGAGCTCGGCAAACTCCAATCCGTAGCCGAACGTGCCTGACGCCGGAATAACCGGATTGTCCAGTTTTATATCGCCGAGACTGACGCTTAAATCAATCATCTCATCTCCTTTGCCGTCATGACGGGGCCGTCCTTGCAGATACGCTTGTACCCTAACCGCGTTTTACAGCTGCAGCCCATGCACACGCCGAAGCCGCAAGCCATGCGCGCCTCGTAGGAAAGCTGACCGTCAAGCCCCGTTTTAAGCAGAGCTTCAAGCATGGGTTCAGGTCCGCAGGCGTAAAAGTAATCGAATTCACCCTTGCCCAAAAGCGAGGTTACAAAGCCTTTCGTCCCGAACGAGCCGTCAGCGGTTGCAATGCGCACGTCGCCGCACAACGCTCGGAAATTATCAGTATAATACATATCCGCCGCAGAATTAAAGCCTGCCAGTACGGAAAAGACCGCGCCCTTTTCTTTCAGACGTTTCGCAAGCCCGTATAAAGGGGGCAGACCGACTCCTCCGCCCACAAGCGCGATTTTCTTTGCGGCGGCGCCGTCGTCAAAGCCGTTGCCCAGTCCGCACAGCGCGTTCACGCTTTCTCCCGGCCTCATACGGCTTAAAGCCGCGGTGCCCTCTCCGACCACCTTATAAACGATCGTAAGCCCTTTTTCGTCATAGTCGCATACGGAAATAGGCCGCCTTAAATATTTACCCGTCACGGCTACGTCTATAAACTGTCCGCTGCGGCTGAGCGCGCCCGTATCGCCCTTAAGCCGCATTTCGTATATCGCGGAATTAAGAGCGACGTTGGATATAATGATATAATCGGTTTCTTTCATCCTACCGCACCAATTCTCCGTTCAGATATTTAACCGCGCCGTTAACGATAACGTCCGTTATAAGACCGTAAACCGAAAGACCGTTAAAGGGCGTATTTCTGCCCTTGGATACAAAATTCGCGCTGTCGATTACGTATCCCGCGTTGAGATCGGCAAGCGTCAGATTGGCTTTTTCTCCCTCCCGCAGTCTGCCGTCCAAACCCAGAATCTCACGCGGACGGACGCTTAAAAGCCTGTTAAGCTTTACGATATCTATCAACCCGGATTTTACAAGCACGCTGTAGCTTATCGCAAAAGCCGTCTCCAGACCGCTGATGCCGAAAGCCGCGCTGACGTAATCGGTATTCTTGTCAGAGGCGGAATGCGGCGCGTGGTCAGTTGCAATGACGTCGATAGTGCCGTCCATTATCCCCTCTATAACCGCGGTACGGTCGTCCTCCGTGCGTATGGGCGGATTGACCTTTGTATTGGTATCGAATTTTTCAATGCACTCGTCGTTGAGAGCGAAATAATGCGGACAGGTCTCCGCCGTAACCTTTACGCCCTTTTTCTTGAAAAATCTTATAAGCTCCACCGAGCCGCGCGTGCTTACATGGCAAAGGTGAACGGGCACGCCGAGCGTCTCGGCAAGTATCATTTCTCTTGCGACTGCCGCCTCCTCCGCTGCGCGGGTGATCCCCTTAAGACCGCAGATTTCTCCGGCAACGCCCTCGTTTACCACGCCGTCTGCAGACAGACTTTTATCCTCGCTGTGCGACAGCACGGGAAGCCCCACGGTAGAAGCGTATTCCAGCGCGAGGCGCATCATTCTGCCGTCGGAAACCGGTTTTCCGTCGTCGCTGACGGCGATAATCCCCGCATTTTTCATTGCGGACATTTCGCTCAGCTCCTTTCCGTCTGAACCCTTCGTAATCGCGCCCACGGGATAAACGTTGGCAAAACCTTCTTCGCGGGCGCGCCGTATTATATATTCGGTAACTACCTTATTGTCGTTTACGGGATTAGTGTTGGGCATACAGGCTATATCCGTAAAACCGCCCCTTACGGCAGCGCGCACACCGGAGGCAACGGTCTCCTTGCTCTCGAAACCAGGCTCTCTCAAATGAGCGTGCATATCGCAAAAGCCGTAAAACAGATGCTTTCCCTCTCCGTTCACGATTACATCCGCGCCGCGGTCAACCCGGCCTATTTTCGTAATAATACCGTCCTTTACAAACACGTCCGCTTCCTTTACGGAATCGCGCACCAAAGAAGCGTTTTTAATCAAAACTGTCGGCATCGTTATTAAACCTCCTGCAGCTCTTTGCCGATAAGGGACAAAACGGCCATGCGCACCGCCACGCCGTTGGTCACCTGCTCCAGCACAAGACTCTTTTCTCCATCCAATACTCCCGAGCCGATTTCAACTCCGCGGTTGACGGGGCCCGGGTGCATGACGACCGCATCCGGCCCCGCCAAAGAC
>ENA-UOJE01003582-UOJE01003582.1-human-gut-metagenome-genome-assembly--contig:-C23-NODE-3582-length-10394-cov-5.539124_pt1 | contig 10394 bp, 9 predicted proteins | sample MGYA00242341_ERZ723888 | MGnify/ENA metagenome assembly ERZ723888 | reverse complement strand
ATTCTTTAGAACGCAATTCATCATTTACATTATCCAGACCGATCTTATCCAGTTTATCTATAGCGACCGTAATATCGACAATCTTATCGGCTTCACCGATTATCTCGGCAATGCCGGAAAGAATCTTACGGTTGTTCATCTTGATACAGACACGGATTCCGAAACGGCGGAATACCTCATCCATAATCTGGATCAGCTCGACTTCATTTACCAACGAATCGGAACCTACCACATCTCCATCACATTGGTAAAACTCACGGTAACGACCTTTCTGCGGACGATCGGCACGCCATACCGGCTGTATCTGGTAACGCTTGAATGGGAAAGCGATATCATTACGGTGCTGTACCACATAACGGGCAAAAGGAACCGTCAGGTCATAACGCAAACCCTTCTCGCAAGCTTTCATTCCGAATCTTACGGCATTGCGCTCCGACAGTTCTTCATCCGTTATTCCGGAAAAGCAATCGCCGGAATTTAATATTTTGAAAAGCAACTTATCGCCTTCTTCTCCATACTTGCCCATCAGCGTAGACAGGTTTTCCATAGCCGGCGTTTCGATCTGCTGAAATCCGTACAGATGATATACTTCGCGGATAGTATTGAATATATAATTACGCTTCGCCATTTCTTCTGGCGAAAAATCTCTTGTTCCTTTAGGGATAGACGGCTTTTGCATGATTCACTAATTTATATTTATTTAGGCTGCAAAGGTAATGCTTCCTGTTTAATCCCGGCTTCTTCCCCCCAGGAAAATCATGATATAATATAATAATGTAGCAAGCGAACCCAAGGCAGCCACTACATACGTGTAAGCAGCAGAACGCAAAGCATCTTCAGCCTTGTCATGCGTATAGACATTTGTGATGCCGGCATTGCTCAACCAGACCAAAGCCCGCTGGCTGGCATTGATCTCGACCGGTAGTGTAATGAAACTGAATAAAGTCGTCGATGCAAAAAGAATAATACCAAACAGCATCAACTGGGGAAACGTATTAATCAACAGCATACCACCCAACAGCACCCATGTCATAATGTTGGAAGCAAAGCTGACGACCGGAACCAAAGCCGAACGCATCCGAAGAGGCGCATAAGCCGTAGCATGCTGGACAGCGTGTCCGCATTCATGAGCTGCAACGGCTGCGGCAGCAATACTGTTACTGTAATAAACCGATTCACTCAGATTGACGGTCTGGTTTGCCGGATTATAATGATCCGTCAAATGTCCGGGAGTGGAAATCACCTTTACGTCATAAATCCCGTTATCATGCAACATCTTTTCAGCCACATCCTTTCCTGTCATACCATTCGGCATAGGAATCTTGGAATATTTTTCAAACTTGTTCTGGAGTCTGGAAGAAACCAACCAGCTAAGAAGGGCAAAACCGATAAATATAATCCAATACATGCTCATATTTTTCTAATTTATAATAGTTATACTAAATCATAAACGACAAAAAGTCTGCCAAAAATAAAAATGGCAGGAGATCATCCTTCCGGGATGTGGTCTTCTGCCATTTTGTATTATTTTCAGGTTTTATTCTTCGGTATATCTGACAATTGTTTGCTCACGGTCAGGACCGACAGATACAATCTTGATCGGAACTTCCAGCTCTTCTTCCAAGAAAGAGATGTAAGCATTGAACTCTTCGGGAAATTCGTCTTCACTTTGCATTTTCGTCATATCGACATTCCAACCCGGCATTTCCACATATACGGGTTCGATGCCTTCATTGATTTCAAACGGAAACTCTGTTGTTTCTTCGCCATTGACTTTATAAGCAATGCAAGCCTTTACTGTTTCGAAGCCATCCAGCACATCGCTCTTCATCATGATCAGTTTCGTCACACCGTTGATCATGATCGCATATTTCAGCGCAACCAAGTCAATCCAGCCACAACGGCGTTCGCGCCCAGTTACAGCACCATATTCATGTCCGATCTGACGAATCTTGCTACCTGTTTCATCAAACAGTTCTGTCGGAAACGGACCGCTACCGACACGTGTACAATAAGCTTTGAAGATACCATACACTTCACCGATGTTACGCGGGGAAACCCCCAAACCTGTACAGCAACCTGCACAAATCGTATTGGAAGAAGTCACAAACGGATAAGAACCGAAATCAATATCCAGCATCGTGCCCTGTGCACCTTCGGCCAAAACAGACTTACCTTCTTTCAAATAGTTATTAATCACATGTTCGCTGTCGATCAAACGAAACTGTTTCAAATAATCCAAAGCCTTGAACCACTGTGCCTCCAATTCAGTAATATCATATTCATAATTCAGAGAACGCAGAATCGCTTCATGTCTTGCTTTTGCAGCTGCATACTTTTCATCGAAATTATGCAACAGGTCGCCTACGCGCAGACCGTTACGGCTGATCTTATCCGTATAAGTCGGACCGATACCTTTACCGGTCGTACCGATTTTGCCTGACCCTTTCGCAGCTTCGTAAGCAGCATCCAATATACGGTGAGTAGGCAAGATCAAATGAGCTTTCTTAGAGATACACAGTTGCTTGGTCAGGTCGTGCCCGCTGGCAGCAAGCACTTCCGCTTCCTGTTGGAACAACAACGGATCCAGTACGACACCGTTACCGATAACGTTTACCTTACCCCCTTGGAAAATACCAGAAGGGATGGAACGTAATACATACTTTTCACCGTTAAATTCCAAAGTATGTCCAGCATTGGGACCTCCCTGAAAACGAGTTATCACATCGTAATTCGGAGTCAAAACGTCAACAACTTTTCCTTTGCCTTCGTCACCCCACTGCAATCCTAATAGAACGTCAACTTTCATCGTTTATATATTATATAGATGTTAATATTCTTACTTCTTCCGCTGAAGCCGGTACTTACATTTGCTACATAAGCCATAAATGTAAAGCGCATGATATTCCGGAGTGAAACGCGATATCTTCAACGCTCCGACATCTTTCTTCAGTGTTGCATCCTTCTGCTCTCTGATTGCCCCGCATTTCATACAGATCAGATGCAAGTGTGTCTCCGCCAGCATCCGTAATTCATACTGTACAGCCTGGGCGTCAGCTGATGGCGCACAATCAAGCCGCTGTCTACCAAAACATCGACCGTGTTATAAACAGTAGCCCGACTGACATGAAAATTCATTTCCTCCAGTTTCTGATGAAGCAAACACATATCAAAATGACCGGGGAAACTGCATATACACTCCAATATGGCATATCGTTCCTCCGTCTTTCGTAGTTTTTTCTCAGCAAGATACCTGGTGAACAAGTCTTGCATCTCTGTGTACTTTTTTGCATCCATCTTCAAGTTGCGACTCCACGCGACCGACAAAGTTAGCGCATTTATTTTAAACGCAAAGCCTTAACGGCAATATTCAAATTCAAATTTTAAATCATTATATATTTCCTGCCCTTCGGGCGTCTGCATGAATTCAGGAAAATCATCGAACCCATCCAACATTTGCTGTGCCCGTTCAGCCGACTGTCTTCCATAAAATTTCATGGCTTTCACCGCAGCCTGCTTTTCTTTGAAGGACGCCTCGAAATCAGTCTGGGCAAGCGTCCGCATACATTCCGCGACAAATGCGGTCCTCACCGGTGCTATCAAATCCTTTCCTTCCTTAAACAGTTCGGCCCAGACTAGATAAGCCACCGTACGTGCATATTCGTCTTCCACATTAAAAATCAACCCGAGCAGCAAATCCTCCACATCCGGCAACTTATAAAACAAATTGTGGCTGCACTGCTCTGCAATTTCCAAATAAGGGATTTCTTTCACCCATTGCTTCGCCTCTTGGGACGAGAACTCGTCTACCGGCTGCAAGAAAGAAGCCAATATCTTGAATTCACGGATGTCTTCTTTCCACAAAGCAGCGGCCAGCTCAGAGTCCGGTTTATGTGTAGTGGCAATCTGCTTGATTTCAGGCAAAGGAACACCGAAATTCAGCTTATAGACAATACCCTTCTCGCGCATGCTGGTAGAGATCACCCCATTCATCGCCAGGCGAAGCTGGGTCCGTATTTCTTTTAATTCATTCTGTAACATACGCTTTATTATTCATTATAGGAAGGTAAAAACGAATACTCCTTGCTGTAACGAAGCATCTGATCGGTATACCCTTCAGTATAATCCAGCACAATATCCGTTACATCTCTCTTATCGTTCTTGACTTCCTTCATCACCGGGTTCACGAATCCCTTATACGGAGCCAGGTTCAATTTGGCATAGCGTTCGAACACTTCGGCATGAAGAGCCGGATCGACCTTTACGGCATACTCCTCCACCAGTTTCTTTCCGGCAGAAAAATCACCTTCACTCTTGATACGCTGCACTTCCGCCAACAAAGTTCCGAACAGTTCACGCAGCTTGGCATAGTCATTGACCACCACGTATGTCTTGCCATCCCGCTGTTTCAGTTCAATCACGTTATCGACCTTTCCTTTTTCATATACCCATTTGGCAATCAGCTGACGGTTGCGCATATGGGCTTCTTCGACATTCTTGCCCTGCTCGATCCGAACCAGCTGTGTCATCAGGCCATTCATTATATATTTATAGTATTCGGCCTTATAAGCCTCTGCATCCGGCACAAGTCCGAGTTCCACCAGCTTGGCATCTCCGAGATAGTACAAACCGAAAAGATCGGCACGTGCCTCTTCCAAAGTCGAACTGTAGGCCTTCAAAGCATCCGGATCGGTATCGGGAAGCAATTTACCGGAACCATGTCCCAAGCATTCATGCAAATCGGTATGCAGATTGTCGGTGATGAATCCGTATTTCTTCAATCCTTCGCGCTCCTTATCGCTCCAGACAAATTCATCATTGAAACCATTTCCCTGAGAAGCTTTGTCATATGCCTCAGTGATATTCTCGATCGTAACGGATTTCGAACCATGATCGCGGCGAATCCAGTCGGCATTCGGCAAGTTGATGCCAATCGGAGTTGCCGGATAGCAATCACCTCCCAACATGGAAACCGTAATTACTTTGGCACTGACTCCTTTTACTTTTTCTTTCTTAAACCGTTTATCTACAGGAGAATGATCTTCAAACCACTGCGCATTGTCGCTGATCACTTTTGTTCGCTTCGTCGCCTCCTTATTGATAAAGTTCACGGTCGACTCCCAGCTGGCTTTCATTCCTAACGGATCTCCGTATGTTTCGATAAAGCCGTTCACAAAGTCGACATCCGATACCGTATCTTCCACCCATAGGATCGAATAGGCATCGAAGATTTTCAAGTCGCCGGTCTGATAATATTCGATCAGTTTCCCGATGATTGACTTTTGCGCATCGTTCTCGGCAAAAGCCGTGGCTTTCTGCAATTCCGACACGATCTTTTCGATTGCCGGCGAATAGAGGCCGCCTACCTTCCACACTTTTTCGACCAGCTTGCCGTTCTCTTTTACCAAACGGCTGTTCAAGCCGTAAGAGATAGGAGAAATCGTGTCTTTCCCAGCTTTCATCCGGGCATAGAAATCCTCAACTTCTACTTGGGTAACCCCTTCGCCATAATAATTATTGGCCGAAGCCCGGATCAGGTCGACATCGCCACTCTGCACCGTACGCTTCGCCATCACGGCCGGATCAAAGATCACGGGACTGATCTCGGCGACAAACTGTTCCACCGTCTGCCCTTCACGTAACGGAAGTGCGGAAGCACCGACCTGAGAGATGCAAGTCTGGAAGAATTCGGGCGTAAAACCGGGAACAAATTTGTCTTCCGCATAATGATGATGAATGCCGTTGGCAAACCAAACCCGTTTCAGATAAGTCTCCAAAGCAACAAACTGCGGATCCGTACGATCTCCTTTATAGCCGGTATAAACAGCCTCCAGCGCACGGCGGATCGGCAGGTTATAACGGCAGTTCTGGTCGAACAAAATATCCCGGCCCATCAGGGCGGCTTCCGACAAATGATATAATAATTGTTTCTGCTTCAAAGAAAGGGATTCAAATCCCGGAACTCGATAACGCAGTATCTGAAGATCAGCAAACTGATCCACGACATAATTGAAATTATCCTGAGTAGCTTCCGCCTTCTCAGCCTTCTGCCCCGTACAGGCAGTCATAGCCATTGCAGTCATAAGCGATAACATTATATTTCTCATATACTAACTTTTAGCTTTTCCTATATTATTATTTAAAAGGTTTTCTCGCAAAGGTACAGATATTTCAGAAATTATACTAGTCATCTTCCTTTATTGCAATCTGAATACAGATAACTTATAAGGCAGAAATATGAGTAGATTTGATTTTTTTCTTCCAAGGACATAGAAAGAGAAGAAATTTAATAACTTTGCCTATAGTAACGTTGACATAAAACAAAACGCAATGAAAACAAACATTCCTGAACGTATTGCCGCCCTAAGGGAAGCAATGAAACAGCATAAAATCGATGCTTATATTATTCCGACTTCCGACCCTCACATGAGTGAATATCCTGCCGATTGCTGGAAATACCGCGAATGGATTTCCGGATTCACAGGTTCGGCCGGAACAGTTATAATCACAGCCGATAAAGCCGGGCTTTGGACCGACTCCCGATATTTCCTGCAAGCCTCTACCCAACTGGAAGGGACAGGTATCGAACTTTTCAAAATGATGTTGCCCGAAACCCCGACAATCCCGGAGTTCCTGACACACGAACTAAAAGATGGACAGACAGTCGGCCTGAACGGCGAGACATACAGCCTGGCAGATGCCCGCTCACTGGAAAAAGCGCTGGCGGAAAAAGAGATCAAACTGAATACAAACGCTTCGCTGATCGATCCGATCTGGAAAGAACGTCCCGCCATCCCTGAAGCTCCGATGTTTGAAATGCCGATTGAACTCAGCGGAAAATCAACAGAAGACAAACTACTCGATATCAACAAGATGTTGCATAAGGCTGGAGCCGACTGCACCATTCTCTCCGCATTGGACGAAGTGGCCTGGACCTTCAATATCAGGGGTACGGACGTTGCCTATAATCCGGTCGTCATCAGTTATGCATTCGTTTCCGAGAAGGAAAGCGTACTGTTCGTGAATCCGAAGAAGATACCCGCTGAAATAGCAGAACATCTAAAGAAAGAAGGAGTGACACTGGCCGACTACGGCATGTTGGCGACCTTCCTGTCACGACTGCCGGAACGGACACGGGTGTTCATCGACAGTAAACGGACCAACGTAGCCATTTACAATGCACTGCCCAAAAGCAGTATCCTGATAGAAGGAATCTCGCCCGCCAATCACTTGAAAAGCATCAAGAACGAGGCAGAGATAAAAGGATTCCGCAACGCTGTCCTGAAAGACGGCATCGCCATGACCAAATTCTATTTTTGGCTGGAAAAGATGCTTAAAGCCGGAGAAAAGGTGACGGAGCTGAGTGCCGCTGCCAAGTTGACGGCTCTGCGCTCCGAACAGCCCCAATATGTCATGGACAGCTTTGCCAGCATATCCAGCTACGGTCCTCACGGAGCGGTCGTACACTATTCTCCTACACCCGAAACGGACACGGAGTTGAAAACGGACAGTTTGTACCTGCTCGACTCCGGAGCCCAGTATTTGGACGGAACGACCGACATCACCCGTACGATCGCCCTTTGTGACGAGCCGAGCGAGCAGATGAAGAAGGACTTTACCCGCGCCCTGAAAGGCACTATCGGAATTGCCAAATGTAAATTTCCCGCAGGCATACGGGGCTGCCTGATCGACGCTTTCGCCCGTAAAGCCTTGTGGGATGCCGGCATCAACTATCTGCACGGAACCTGCCACGGCATCGGTCATTGCTTGAACGTACATGAAGGGCCGCAAAGCATCCGCATGGAAGAAAACCCGGTAATCCTGGAACCGGGCATGGTGATGAGTGACGAACCGGCCATGTACCGCCCCGGCGAATATGGCATCCGTACCGAGAATATGATCCTGATTCGTGAAGACAGTGAAACGGAATTCGGAAAGTTCCTCGGTTTCGAAACTTTGACGTTATGTTACATCGATACGAAGCTGGTTATCCCATCCATGCTCTCCGTACGCGAACATGCCTGGCTGAACAAATACCACCAGATGGTGTACGACTTGGTAAGCCCACATCTGAACGAGGAAGAGAAGGCTTGGTTAAAAGAGAAAACGGCAGAAATTTAATCAACGGACAATTGACAATGGACAATTGGTTTGCCGTTGTCCTCCTTAAATTGTCAATTGTCAATTATTAATTGTCAATTAAAAAGTTATGGCTTTAATAAAATCAGTAAGAGGCTTTACTCCTCAAATAGGTAAAGACACGTTTTTAGCAGACAACGCCACTATTATCGGCGATGTAGAGATAGGCGAAGGTTGCAGTATCTGGTTCGGGACTGTGTTGCGAGGCGATGTAAACTCCATCCGGATCGGCAACGGGGTGAATATACAGGATGGTTCCGTCCTGCACACCTTATACGAGAAATCGACGATTGAGATCGGCGACGATGTGTCGGTCGGTCATAACGTCACGATCCACGGGGCAAAGATATGCAACGGCGCCCTGATCGGGATGGGCTCGGTCGTACTGGACCATGCCGTGATCGGTGAAGGAGCGATCGTCGCTGCCGGCTCGGTCGTACTGAGCAAGACCATCGTTGAGCCGGGAAGCATCTACGCCGGCATACCGGCCAAGTTTGTAAAGAAGGTGGACCCGGAACAGGCAAAAGAGATCAACCAGAAGATAGCTAAGAACTATCACATGTACTCATCCTGGTATAAAGAAGAGCACTGACCTGCTACCACGGGACAGGATAAACAATACAATTGCAAATGAAAGAGTACAAATACATCCTGCTGGACCTGGACGGGACGATTACAGATCCGATGATCGGCATCACCCGATGCGTCGAATACGCATTGAATCATTTCAGCATACAAGTGAATGACCTTCGCGAGTTATGTCCTTTTATCGGTCCTCCTCTTCTGGACTCGTTCCGGGATTTCTATCATTTCACAGACGAACAGGCTAAAGAGGCTACAGAAAAATACCGGGAACGTTTTGCCGACACCGGCATTTATGAAAACAAACTGTATGACGGCATGAAAGACTTTCTTGAAGAGGCAACCCGGCAAGGGCGCATCTTAATGCTGGCGACATCCAAACCGACAGTCTTCGCCAAACGCATCCTGGACTATTTCGATATCGCCCGTTACTTCACTTTCGTCGCGGGCAGCGGCCTGGACGGTTCCTTCTATACAAAAGGAGATGTGATCCGTCATGTATTGGAAAGCAATAACCTGACGGACCATCCATCAGCCGTCATGATCGGCGACCGCAAACATGATATCATCGGGGCCAAAGAGAACAGGCTCGATTCGATCGGTGTGCTTTACGGTTACGGTGACCGGGAAGAGTTATCGCAAGCCGGGGCGGACTATATCGTAGAGGATATCGCCGGACTGCGCAATCTGCTGTTCCATCAATAGCACGCCCATTTTATCAGATAGCGGCAAAGCACATCTCCGCCGAAGATCCCCACGCAGTAGAGGATTCCCAATCTGTAACCTTTCAGGTTACAGGACACTTTCAATGCCTGGAACATCCAGACCAGTGCCCAGATCAAAAAGACAAAAGAGACAAGCGACAGCCATATTCCGACAAGGAATCCGGGCTGTTGCATGATCTCCGCCGGAGGCATGTTCACATCTATCTGTGTGAGTTTCTGCATAGGCGGCAAGAAGTTGAAAAGGTTCATGACAATCAACGGCAATTGTGCGAAAACGACCGTTCCCAACACATCGATCATCCGTATGCGTGAACGGGAAAGCAGCAATCCTCCCAAATAAAACATAACAGCCGGAATCAGCCAGACGGCAAGGTGTTCCACCGCATAGCACCACCACGCCGGATTCGGAGCCGGACCAAAATGCAGCAACCCGTGATAATGCCAGCCGGAATAATAAGAAAGAGCTGTCGATACCACCATTCCAGCCAGTCCCCAAAGCAATGCTTTCAGGCCGGCAATCCGTTCAAAAGGATTTATCAATCCATAAAGATGTTGTTTGTTCATAACCTATTCGATTTTATTTAGTTTATCAATCAGATCGTCTAATACATTCCGGACAGTAGGGTAACTGACTCCCATATTCTTCGCCATATCCTTCAGGCTTCCGCTGGATTTGATGAAGTCGATTACAAACTGTTGTTCCTTATCCGTCAGTTTTGCCAGCACGGGCAGTTCAAACGTTCCGCACACCTCCGTATCGCATCGCCCACAAAACATCCGGCCCACTTTCAGAGGCGCATCACAAGCCGGGCACTGCAAGGGGAGTCTTCTTTTGATCTCGTTATTCATAGGTTTCTTTCTTATTCTTGTTTACACTTGACTAAAAGATTACTTTACAACAAAAGTATTCAGTAATTTTGAAAGATGGCAGATCCAATAAATATTATT
>ENA-UOJE01003557-UOJE01003557.1-human-gut-metagenome-genome-assembly--contig:-C23-NODE-3557-length-10448-cov-6.029443_pt1 | contig 10448 bp, 11 predicted proteins | sample MGYA00242341_ERZ723888 | MGnify/ENA metagenome assembly ERZ723888 | reverse complement strand
TACGGTTGAACACGACAGGCGGCGCGCTCAAGTGAGCGCGCCGCCGTTTTGTTTTGTATTGCTTTATTTCGCCTGAATTTTCTTCAGCCTTGCGAAGCGGGGCAGGCCGTTTTCAAGGGGGCGATTTGGGGTTCCCTGAATGAGGGGCAGGGCGTAGTCAATGAATTCCTTGTTCACGTTGTTGCCCTCGCGGTTGATCCATTCAAGGGGAACCTTCTTTTCGGTGTTGGCAACGTCGGTAAGGTCCATGAGCTTTATGCCGCAGACGTAGCTGCCCTTTTCATCGTATTTGCGCTCAAAGCCTACCATCTTGTCGGTGGTGCCGGATATGGCCTCCAGTACGGCGGTCTTGCCGGAGAGGAAGGATTCTTGGATATCGGTGAGGGAGGCCAGGTGCGCGCCGCAGCGCTGCATCAGAGAGAACTCTATGCCGCGTACCTTGCAGCCCAGCGTGCCCTTGATGTAGTTGGCGAGGTAGGAGGCCAGGCCGCCCAGCTGTTTGTGGCCGAAGGCGTCCACGGGGGCGTTCTCCGCGCCGTATTCTGCGATGAGCTTGCCGGTGGAATCGTGTATACCCTCGGATACGGCGGCTATGCACTTGCCGCTCTTTTCGTATACGGCCTTTACGTCCTCCACGAACTTATTAAGGTCAAAGTCACGCTCCGGCAGGTAGATGAGGTCGGGACCTTCGCCGCTTATATTGGCAAGGGAGGAGGCTGCGGTGAGCCAGCCGGCGTGGCGGCCCATTATCTCGATGACGCATACCATTCCGGTGTCGTAAACGCGGGCGTCCCTGTATATCTCCATGCAGGTGGTGGCCACATACTTGGCGGCGGAAGCATAGCCGGGGCAGTGGTCGGTGCCGAACAGGTCGTTGTCTATTGTCTTAGGCACGCCCATTATGCGGCACTCGTAGCCCACGGACTGCATGTATTTGGATATCTTGTTGCAGGTGTCCATGGAGTCGTTGCCGCCGTTGTAGAAGAAGTAGCGCACGTCGTACTTCTTGAATATCTCCAGAATGCGCTTGTAATCAGAGTCGTCCTCGGCGCTGTCCTTGAGCTTGTAGCGGCAGGAGCCCAGAGCGGAGGATGGGGTGTAGAGCAGGTATTCGAGTTCCTTTGCATCCTCCTGACCCATATCGTAGAGCACGTCGTCCAACACGCCCTTTATGCCGTGGGCCGCGCCGTATACCTTGGTAATGCAGCCGGAATCAAGCGCGGTGCGGATAACGCCGTAAGCGCTGGCGTTTATTACAGAAGTGGGGCCGCCGGACTGGCCTATTATGCATGCGCCTTTAAGCTGTGACATTTATGATACCTCCAGAATTAAAATTCAAAAACTTTTCAGTCAGCATTATACCATAAAAAAAGCCCGGTGAGTATTGTGCTCCGGGCTTTTGACTATGATTTCACATTCGGTGTTTGCCGTGCAGGACAATTGCTTCAAAGCGGGCCTTATGCCCCGGCCTTTTCAGCCCTTTCGGCCTGCTTCTTCTGGAACCAGTCCTTGCCCTCGACGAAGCGGGCAACTATCATGGAGGCCACAGTGTCGCCGGAGGCATTTATGCAGGTAGCAGGAGGATCCACCAGCGCGCCGATGGTGGCGATTACGGGGAAGGCGATGCCCATCTGTTCGGGGAAGAACAGGGATACTATGACCATCTCCCCTACGAAGCCGCCGCCGGCCACGCCGGACATGGCTATTCCGGAGAATATGGCTATCATCAAGGCGGTCACATAGGTTCCTATACCCTCAAAGGGCATTCCGAAGAAGCCGAAGAGGAAGCTGATCTTGAGTATTGCGGAGAATACCGAGCCGTCCATGTGCATGGTAGCGCCAAGGGGCAGCACTATGTCGCTTACGTCACGGGGTATGCCTATCTCCTCTGCGGCCTCCATGTTCGCGGGTATGGTGGCTATGGAGCTGCAGGTGCCCAGGGAGGTGACAGCGGGCTTGAGTATGTGCTGGAAAAGCTTTTTGGCGGCGCCCTTACCCCCTGCGAAGCGGGCATATAGGGGGAAGGCTATAAAGAAGTACAGAACGCATAGAGGATAGTAGAGCAGCATGGCGCGGCCGAAGTTGCCTATGAGGGTGGGGCCGAACTCGCCTATGAGGGAGGCGAAGAAGGCGAAGAGACCTATGGGAGCATAGTACATCAGTATGCTTACGACCTTCATTATGATATCGGAAAGGTTGTTGAGCAGCTTTCCGACGGCGCATTCCGGGCCGCCGCAGATGGATACGCCAAAGCCGAAGATTATCGAGGCCACTATAAGGGGCAGCATATTGCTGCGGCTGAAGAGCAGCGGGAAGTCGCTCACGGTGAGGAAGCTGACGATAAGCTCGCCCACGGTCTTGGGCTCGCCCACTTCCTCGGCTGCTACCTCAAAGGGGGTAAGCACGGGAGGAAACAGCTTTACAGCGGCTATCATTATGATGCCGGCGATTATGCCGGTGACGATGAAGGTGACGAGAGTGGAGCCCAGTATTTTGCCCAGCCGTTTCATGTTGGACATATTGCCTACGGCGGAGGCTATGGAGATGAATACCATAGGTACCACCACCGTGAACATCGCGTTTACGAATATATCGCCAAGGGGAGCAAGCACGCCCGCCTTATCGCCCAGCAGCGCGCCTGCTATACAGCCCAGTACTATGGAGCCGAGCAGTATCAGCGGGAAACGGTAACTCTTCCATACGGTAGACTTTTTCAATTCCATTTTAGTTCTCCTTTTATAAAAAATCGATGACAACAGTCTTTATAACATGTTATCACCGAAAAGAAGGGTTTAGTATTGCAATTGCTGCTGTCGGTATTGCGTTTTATACGGTATGCGGATATTCTGCGGCTCTGACGCTCACCTCGCCGCTGTAAAGCTCCTCGGTGCATCCGTCATCAAAGCGGACGACCAGGTGTCCCTCGGGGGTGACGTCTATGGCTGTGGCCTCGGGCTCACCCTCCCGCATGAGCACGACCCGTTTTCCGGTAAGCATGCTGCCCTCACGGTATTCGCGGTATATGGAAGGGTCATGGCTGCCGCCATTTCGTCTATGGATACGGGAGGCTGGGAATCAGGATACAGGCTGCCCGCCTTTGCTGAAAGGCCGCCGGTAAATACAGGGCTCTGGTAGTTAAGCCCCACTCCCACCGCCGCGTACCTCAGCTCATTTTTGCAAAGGGCGCCCTCGGCAAGTATACCGCAGACCTTTTTACCTTCCCAGTATATGTCGTTCACCCACTTTATGGCGGGGTCGAGGTTCAGCTTGTCAACCATGGCCCTACGCACAGCTACCGCCGCCGCCATGGTCAGGCAAACGGGGTCTGTGGGGCGTACCAGCATTGTCATGTATATGCCCCCCTCGGGGCTTTCGAAGCTCCTGCCGATGCGGCCGCGGCCGGAAAACTGCCGCCTTGCGAATATGACGGCGCCTTCCCTTGTGGTACCCGCTATTTTCTTTGCCTCCAGGTTGGTGGAGGGGGATTCCTCAAGGAATATTATGTCTATATCCGATTTGATATAGCGTCTTATGCCCTGCTCCGTCAACATATCACAGCCCCATTATGATCTGGTATTCTTCCTCGGTTACGCCGCCCCTTTGCAGCGCCCCTTCGATCAGGTCGCGGCAGGCGCGGATATCCGGGTCCCGGAGGTACTTGTCGTATTTGCGCGTCCAGTCCTCCAGCGCCTCGTGATACTCTGCAAACAGCACGCTGCGCCTTCCGTATTTTTCCATGGTGTTCCACAGGGCATGTATGGCCATATTGCGCTCCTGCCTTGATACGGTGGGCTGTATTCCCTTGTACTGATACTTCTTTATATCCTCCGGCCCTACGCCGAAGCGATCCACCAGATTTTCGATGATAAGGGCGCAGCCCAGCGCATCGTCCAGGGAATCGTGGTGGTGCTCAAGGGGGAGCTTGAGCCCGGCGCAGAGGTCGTTGAGCTTATGGCTGCCGTAAAGCTCCTTGGGTATGTGCTTTTTGGATTTCTGCAATGAGCAGATATAGGTTATCTCGGGTATGGGCAGGCCGTATACCGCGAGGGACTTGCATATCACCCCAAGGTCGAAGGCAGCGCTGTGCGCCGCCATTATTCCGTGGAAAAACGGCTCGATCTCGGGCCATATTTCGGGGAACAGAGGGGCGTCAGCCACCATGCCGGGGGTTATGCCGTGTATCTTTATGTTGTAGTCGTCAAAGTGCTCCCGGGGATTCACAAGGAACTCCCGCCGGTAGACGGGAGCGCCGTATTCCATGTGTACTATGCCTATGGAGCATATGGAGTCGTTGTTGCGGTTCGGCGTCTCCACGTCTACCGCGGTGTACCTTTCAAGCAAAAGTCAAAATGCCTTTCAGTTAAGTATGATTATATGCGTATGAGCTCGTATTCGCTGCTGCCCAGGCCTATCTCCTCGCCGTGCTCTATCTGCACCCGCCAGTTGGTGTTGGGGTGGACGTTGATAAAGTGGTCGTGGCAGCGGCATTCCGCCTCGCTGAGCGCGCTCCTGGGGTTGGCGGGCATGGCGTTTACCGCGTCCGCCGCGGCCAGGTCTATCGCAACGGGGTCAAAGGAGGCGAACATACCTATATTGGGGACTATCGGCGCGTCGTTTTCGGGGTGGCAGTCGCAGTTGGGGGAAATATCCGCCGCGATGCTTATGTGGAAATTCGGCTTATCCTTTACCACGGCATAGGCGTATTCCGCGATGCGCCTGTTCAGGCTGGCCGCGCTGGAGCTGTTGTGGGGCTTTATGGCGTCGAAGCTGCATATGGCTATGCAGCGGCCGCAGCCCACACAGTTGTCGTAGTCTATAACGGCCTTGCTGCTTTCGTAGTGTATGCCGTCGTTGGCGCATATCGTCGCGCACTTGCGGCAGCCACGGCAGCGGTCGCGATCCACTACCGGCTTGCCGTCGTAGTGCATCTCCATCTTGCCCGCTCTTGAGCCTGAACCCATGCCGAGGTTTTTCAGCGCGCCGCCGAAGCCCGCATCCTCGTGGCCCTTAAAGTGGTTGAGGCTTATTATTATATCCGCGTCTGCTATGGCGCGGCCTATCTTTGCGGTCTTGACCTCCTCGCAGCCTATGGGTATATACGCCTCGTCTGTGCCGCGCACGCCGTCTGCTATTATCACCTGGCAGCCGGTAGCGTATGGAGTGTAGCCGTTTATGTACGCCGTCTCGATATGCTCGAGCGCGTTCTTGCGGGAGCCGACATAGAGCGTGTTGCAGTCGGTAAGGAAGGGCAGCCCGCCCCGCTCCTTTATGTATGCAGCGAGAGCCCTTGCGTACTGCGGCCTGAGGTATGCAAGGTTCCCCATCTCGCCGAAGTGTATCTTGATGGCGACGAACTTATGGTCGAAGTCTATGGTGCCCAGGCCGGCCCTGTCTATAAGGCGGGTCAGCTTCTTTGGCAGGTTTTCCGTGAAGGATGTGCGCATATCCGTAAAGTAGACCTTTGACATATCCGTTTCTCCTTATGTTTACTTTATCAGCTAAAGCAGCAGCTCGCGGAGCGCCGCTACGCTTTCGACTATGTATGCGGCCCCGGCATGCTCCAGCTCCTCACGGCTGCCGTAGCCGTAGAGCACGCCGGCACAGTCCAATCCGAAGGCCCTTGCTCCCTCCGCGTCGTATTTCCGGTCCCCTATCATCAGTGTGTTTTCCGGCGCTGCATCGGGGCAGGAGCGAAGCACATGGGCTATCACGTCCGCCTTTGTGGGTCTGCCCTCGTCCATGGTGTTGCCGCCTACGAAGTCAAAATACCGTGCTATATCGAAGTGCTCCAGTATCCTGTGGGTGAAGTCCTCCGGCTTTGAGGTGGCTACCATCACCCGCCTGCCCGCGGCCTTCAGGTCACTGAGAAGCTCCGCTATGCCGGGATATATCTCGTTTTCAAATATGCCCTTTTCGGAAAAGTATTCCCGATAGTGCTTCAGCGCCTCCAGCGCCTGAAGGTTGGTCATGCCAAAGCCCTCCTCAACGGAGCCTATGAGGGGCGGCCCTATCAGCCATGTAAGCGTTGTCCTGTCCGCAACCTCTATGCCCATCTTGCATAGAGCGTACTGGGCGGCGGAGGTAATGCCCAATGCGGGGTCCGTGAGCGTACCGTCAAGATCGAACAAAAGGTTCTTGAATACCGCGTTTTTATCCATTTGCTTCCCGCTCCTGGCGCCTGAGGTATTCCGCCGCCTTGAACAGGCCGAATACCGTCTTGCCGTCGGAAATCCGGTCATTCATTATCATATCTATAAGCTGGCACAGCGGCGTTTCCCGGTAGTCCAGAAACTCGTCCTCATCCGGGTGGGCATTGCCATAGCTCAGGCCTCTGGCAAGGTACACGTATATACGCTCCGAAAGTATGGCGGGGGAGGGTATGTATATGCCCAAAGGGATAAACTCCTTTGCCGTTACGCCTATTTCTTCTTTAAGCTCCCGCTTCGCCGCATCGAGAGGGTCTGTGTCGAAGGCCTCCAGCTTGCCTGCGGGTATCTCGGTCATCACCCTCTGCTGCGGGTAGCGGAACTGGCGCTCTATTATTACGCCGCCATTATCCGTGAGCGGCACCACGGCCACCGCGCCCCGGTGTTTAAGATAATCCCTCCGGGCGGTCTTTTTGTTGTAAAGCTCAACGGTATCGCTGTACACGTCGAATACCGGGCCGGAATACTGTATGGCGGAGGAAACCGTCCTTTCAAAAAGCCTGCTGTCGTCCATGTGACAACCCTCCTGCAATTCTCAGCAAAATCCATTATAGCATATCACGGCGGCGCCATAAAAGCAAATAACGGCACACTTTTTAACCTTTGGACAAAACCGGACAATAATTGTACCCGAGGAGGCAAATGCCTGCAAAAACAGCCAAATTTATTCCCTATCGCCGCGAAAATGGCGGTGCTAAAATCACAGCATACAGAAAACCGCATATACCGCAGGATAACCAAAAAATTACATTATTACGGAGGCACTATATGGCTAAATACCGCATACTTTTGGCAGACAGCAACAACCAGTTCCAGACCACCGTCAGGGATTACCTTACGGCTCAGGAAGGAATAGAAAGGGTGGACGCTGTGAGCGACGGTCAGTCCGCCCTGGACGCAATGAACAACAACCGCTACGATGTGCTCCTGTGCGATCTCATCATGCCGGGCATGGACGGCTTTGAGCTCCTTGAGAGGCTTAACAGCGGCCTCGTGAAGGACGTGCCTGCCGTCATAGTGATAAGCGCCCTGCGTCAGGAGGAGATGGTACGGCAGGCCTGCACACTTGGCGCAAAGTATTACATGGTCAAGCCCATCGACCCCGATACGCTGTACAAGCGCATAATGGACATGATGGAGAGCACCTACGCACAGCGCTCGCAGGTCTGCGCCATAAGCCCCAAACCCCAGACTCTGGACGAGAAAATCGCCTCGGTATTCCTCATGATAGGCATACCCGCCCACATAAAGGGCTACCATTACCTGCGGGAGGCGGTGCGCATGGTATACTTTGAGCCCGCCCTCTGCGGCCGCATAACCAAGGAGCTTTACCCCGGCATCGCTAAGAGGTTCCAGACCTCTGCCTCTAAAGTTGAGCGCGCCATACGCCACGCCATAGAGGTGGCCTGGACCCGCGGGAAAATAGAGAACATCAACCAGATATTTGGCTACAATATCTACAGCAAAAACGACAAGCCCACCAACGGTGAATTCATAGCCCTGGTTGCTGATAAGCTCATCATGGAGACTGCCCGGGAGAAAAACGGCAGAAGCGAGATTCAGAATGTGATATAGGTGTGCTATAATGAAGAAAAACCTCCGGAGGCGCCCATGCATACCCTCAAGCTTATCCGCCCGACTCAGGAATACGCAGATCAGGTAATGGCATACCGGCAGGAGATGCTGGACAACGGCGACAGCCTGGATGGATGTGCCGCTCTGGAGGATACCAGCAGCTACGCCGAATGGGCGGATTTTGAGGGGCGGCTCAGAGAGCGCTACGGCGAAGGCTATGTGCCATCCGATGTGTACCTGGCGGTGCGCAAAAGCGATGACAGGCTGGTTGGCATGATTGACTTCAGGCGGCCGTTGACTGAATTTCTGCTGCGCTTCGGGGGAAATATCGGCTACAGCGTGCGTCCTTCCGAGCGGGGAAAGGGCTACGCAGGCGAGATGCTTTCGCTGCTGCTGCCCAAGTGCCGAGAGGCGGGGGAGCACAGGTTGCTGCTCACATGCGACGCGGACAACGAGGCGTCCCGCCGGACTATAATAAAAAACGGCGGCGTGTTGGAAAACCGGGTTGAGTGTGATGCAGCTCTTAGCCGTTGCGGGATGATACAGAGGTACTGGATAACATTAAAGCCTTAAATCAAGGTGAAAAGGGGAGAGCCGGCCGGCTCCCCTTTTTTGTCCCCAAAAGGTAAACACGGAATTCGTCTTTATGTGTAAAATAGTATCATTTTACTGCCGGCGGCAAAGGGCAGGGCAATAATAAATATGCGTCAAGGTTTTATTCTTAACTTGTTGTTAACACTGAAACTGTCTTAAACGCGTTGAAATGTGGATAACTATGTTGATAATGTTAGCAACTCATGTTATTAACGCCCACGCATACTCATTTTTTTATGCAGTATCTTCGTACAAGCGGCCGGAGTAAGAAACATTAAATATTATCACCCGTGTGTTTTTTACCTTCGTTTTTCGGGTGAATGGCCACATAAGTGGCCCTTTTGCATAATTGGTATACTACCCTCGTATGATTATATAACGATAATCTGTGCGAGAGGAGCAGGCATATGGAACTGATCTGGAAAGAGCTTCCGGGGGAGCGGATAATATATACAGGAGTATCTCAGGGAACCGTCGAGGGCGGCATACCGCTGCCGGAGGGCCGCAGCGCAAAGGAGATACTCTCGTATACCGGCGAGGTGGCTATATCTTCATCCAGCGCCAGGGAGGGCGAAATAGCCATAGAGGGAGTTGTGAGAATTGACCTCATCTGCATGGATGACAAGGTGTTTGCCTTCACTTCAAGCGCCCCCTTCACCCACCGCATAGCCGCGGATGGCGTGCGGGAGGGCATGAGGACCGAGGTGCAGGCGGCGCTGCAATCCCTGGAAATAAACAAAGGGGAGGGCGGAATTACCCTCAACGCAGTAGCGGATATAAACGCAATGGTGACAGCATCAGGCGGGGCAAAGGTACTGGATGGAATAAGCGGCATAGAGGATGGGGAGCAGCAGCGGCAGGAGATGACACTCTACGAGCGGGCGGGGGAGAGCCGGGGCAGCTTCCGCCTGCGGGAGGAGATAGAGGCGCCCTTCGCCACAGAGGTGCTGTACAGCGAGGTACATGGGGCGCTGAGGGACGTATCTCCCGGCAAAGACGGAATATGCCTGGAGGGTACGCTGTACATATCGGCGCTGGTACAGAGCCGCACAGGGGCGATGAGCCAGTTAAGCCAGGCCATACCCTTCACTCAGACCGTGGACGGGGAGGCGCTGACTCCCATGTGGGGCGAGGTGAGGGTATCCGGCTGTCAGGTGCGGGGGGCTGAGGATTTTGGCGTAGTGATAGCGGATGTGGAGCTCACATACCGCACATGGGGCCGTGCCGGCGGCCATTCCGATGCTGTGACGGATACATTTTCCCCTACCGTGCCGTTCGAATGCACACATGGGCTTATACGCACCTCGTCATACTGCGGGCTGAGCACACAGCGGCAGTCCATAAGTGAAAACATAATGATACCCGATGGTATGCCCGAGGCGGCCAGGGTGGTATACGCCACCGCACGGCCCATGGTGACGGCATACGGCATAGAAAACGGGGTACTCACCGCTGAGGGGCTGCTGTTCACCCGCATATTATACACCGCCGAAAGCGGCTGCATATTCGCTTTCAATGAGGATATACCCTTCTCTGTGAACATGGAGGCCCAAGGCGCCACAGACGCCATGATATACGGAGTGGCGGCGGCCTCGGCGGCGGGAGGAGGCAGGAGCGTGGAACTGAACTGTACGCTCATACTCATTGCGGATCTGTACTGCACCGGCGGCTTTGAGGCGGTGACGGGCATTGAGGAGTGCCCCCAAAGACCCCCGCATCAGGGCATAACCGTGTACTTTGCCAGCGCCGGAGATACGCTGTACTCCATAGCCAGGGAGTACAATACCAGCCTGACCAACCTGCTGCGCATGAACGACCTGCCCGAGGTATTACAGGGCGGCGAACGGGTGGCATTTATGGGGTAAAAGGGGGGATATCCGTCTTCTTTCTGCTTTTCTTTTCATGAGAAAAGAAAAGCAGAAAGAAGCAAAGGCTATCGAAAAAGTGGCTGAACGCCACTTTTTCGAGTTTTCTCATTCGGTGCTTGCGCCTATGGCGCGGTCAGCACCTCATGCAGGGAACGAAAACCTCTGGGTTTTCATCCGTTCTGACGCACATGTCGTCAGAGCCGGA
>ENA-UOJE01003555-UOJE01003555.1-human-gut-metagenome-genome-assembly--contig:-C23-NODE-3555-length-10450-cov-11.116306_pt1 | contig 10450 bp, 14 predicted proteins | sample MGYA00242341_ERZ723888 | MGnify/ENA metagenome assembly ERZ723888 | reverse complement strand
GCGATTGCTCCGAAAAATTTCAATATCTGGAGAGTCCAGTCCTTCGACAGAAATTAGCCCCCAGTCTTCCCCGTGGTATTCAAACACTTGACCATCGCTTCTGACTGCCCGAATCTGTACATCCTTACTTCCCATATTATGCACCTGCCAATCCAAACTTCATTTGTCGCTTGATCGCCCGAGCCGTCTCAATCGGGCTGGATGTCGGCTGATTGATATTGATTTCCTGATTGATCACATTACCTCCAGACGCCTGAATGATAGCTTCCGCCATTTGATCAAATTTCTCCCACAGTTTATCCAAAGGAACAACCGCTTCACTGCCGGCTTCTCCAACCCCGATCACAGACGGATCGTTGAAAATACCACCAGTTTTATACCACGAAACACCAAAATCGGGGATTCCCGGAAGTCCCATCTTCTCTGCGATCTTTGCCAATGCGCCACTCCTTTTCCAGCTCACTGAAATATGAGGCAGCTTGATACCTTTGAATTTCAATGTGATATTAAAGTAGGACTTGATCTTATTGATTGCTGTCCTGATAGCATCTCTGGCTGTCTCAATCGGATGTGTGATGGCATACTTGACTTTCTCCATCTTCTGTCTCACACTTTCGGGAACGATGCCTTTTACAAATCCTGCTATCATTCCCGCCGCATATTTGACCATTATTCCCGGAAGTTTCATAAGCACTTGTATTATAACCAGGGATAATTTCGACATAGCAAGCTGGATCTCCGGTAGATGTTCAATAATGTACTTGGATAATTTACCTACTAATTCTCCCAGTTTTTCACCTATTGCGCCAGAGTTTTCATCCAGCCATGTTCCAATACTGCTTATCACCTGCCCCATGGATTCAAGCACTGCCGGTAAATTTTCAACAATACCTTTCACCAGCTGCAAAATCAGTTCTCCGCCTTTTTCAATAATCTTTGGTAGTGAATCAGAGAGTTTTCCCAGCCATTCATCTACCATTTGTGGAAATGTCTCGGCAAGTTGTGGTACATATGTACTGATTCCTTCCACCAGTCCTTCAATCAGAATTTTTCCCTGCTCTGCAATTTGTGGTATCGCAGTTTCTAAAAACGTTCCGATTGCTCCGGGTAAAGATTTTATAATATTACCTATAGCCGGCATCAGATTATCAAACAGGAATGTGCAGGCAGTTTCCACCAAAGTTTTCATAGCGTCTTTCACGGATTGCAGCTGGCCGCCTAAAACCAGTTCTCCCATGAAATTCTGCGCTGCAGCTTTCATGGAATTAAACGATCCGGATAATGTATGCTCTGCTTCTTTTGCCGTAGTTCCCGTAATATCAAGTTCACCCTGAATCACATGGATCGCTTCATAGACATCTGAGAGATTATTGATATCATATTTTACCCCTGTGATTTTCTGAGCATCAGCCAGCAAACGTTCCATTTCAGCTTTAGTGCCACCATATCCCAGCTTTAGGTTATCTAACATTGTGTAATTCTGTTTCGCAAATCCCTGGTAAGCCCACTGGATCGACTGCATGTCCGTACCCATTTTGTTGGCGTTATCGGACATATCGGTGATTGCCATCTGGGTATATTTCGCAGCCTGCTGCGTGTCACCCGATAGTGATTGCAACAACGAAGCTGAGAAGCTAGTTGCAAGTTCCATATAATTGTTGGCTGAAATTCCCGCCGTTTTCCATGCATTTACTGCATATTTTTCTATTGTCCCTGCGCTTTCCTTAAACAGAGTTTCAATCCCTCCTATGCTCTGTTCCAGGGCTGCTCCTTCCACAACTGCGTTTTTTAAAGCAATACCGATCCCAGCGTCTTCGATTGCGTCTTTGATCTTACTTCCAATGGTGGAACCAGCCTTTTCTCCGGCACTTGCAGACTCTCCATTCAGTACATTGGAAATGGAGCCGCTGATTCCCTGTGCCGAAGGCATGATCTGGACATACGCCTTTCCCAGTTCTGTTCCTGCCATTATTCCGTTCCTCCTTTCCACGCATTTTCAAATTCTTCTGGTGTATCAAATGTCACCACATCTTTTCTCACGTCTTCCATCTCAACTTTTCCAAGAAGCAGATTGACCAGTGATACAGGCTTTTCTGCAGATTTCTCACTCAATGCGTAACAGATCATACCCAGACGATCTGCTATTACAGCCTGCATAAACAGATCACGCGAGGTCTGTTCTCCACTAAGCTTCATTCTGATTCGCGATGTTTCTCTCATCCCGGCAGCAAAAATCGCCGCCCGTCTTGCAGGCAGCGATCTATAATCATAAATATGGTAGATTTCCGCAAAATCACAAATCAGCGAATCTTCATCTATATTTATCATACTGGCCAGGATCAGGAGTTTTTTAAGTCACCCGGAGAGTTGAAGATCTCCTGAATTGCATTTGTTGTAGCTTCAATCGGTACTCTGCCATCTTCGCTTCGAAGATGGTCATACAGTCTTTTTTTCTGCTCCTCTCCCAAGAGCATCTTGCAAAGCTTTGGCATAAGCAAAGGGTTTTCATCGATTTCTGCCATAATATCGACGAGTTCCATATCATCCAGACGTTCATCTTCAATATCAAATTCAAACCCCGTTGATGTTTTTCCTTTCATGATTCCTCCTATTCAATGTACTCATAATGAGTATTACCGTCTGTATCCGGAAAAGCTGCCACTGTCAGTTCATACCCGATCGGATCCCCATCGGTATATACAATGTCTCCGATTTCAGACACCTTCCCATTCGGAATGACAATACGCTTTTTCTTACTACTATTCATCACCATGTCAACAACCCAGGCCTGCGCCGTCAACTCCTTGGTATTTGCTTTCACGGAAATCTTTGAGCCTGTTACAGTCACATTTTCATCTCCATACACTGTTTTCAGTACATCTCCATTGAGAGATTCAATCAGTGTAAAGGTAAAGGTATCACTTTTTTCGGTCTGGTCCGTAAGTACGGTATCTCCACCCCATGCTTTGATTTCATCTGACTCCGGAGAGTTTTTATTGGTCAGTCCATCTTCTGAAATATACCCAAGTGCTACAAACGCCTCATTCAGTGCAGTCGTTGTATCTGTTGGGAGTGCCGTTCCAAGCGGAGCACGGCTCATCGCCCCTCCGATTTTCGGTTTTCCAGTAGAAACTTTAGTTGCATCTGCCGCCATAATCATACCTCCTGATAATATTTCAAATCATAAACCGCCTGATAGCGGTATTTCTTTGTTATAACATCCGTAAAATTATAATCGCTGTTCAGCGTTGATCTGGATATCTCATCCCGCTCTATGATCCGCTTCATCGCAGCTTTCACTTTTTCATTAAGTGCCGCAGCTTCATGCATACTGTCCGCTCTGGACTGTATCGCAAAAGTCGCTGACAAAATATGATTTGTTTCACTGCTTCCGGTCTTTTCTACCGTCACGTATTTTTCGGGAGCATCATCTGGGATTTCCAGATATACGGGAGCATCCAGCAATTCCTGCAGATGCTCCCGAACTATAATCTCAATCATCCTCTCACCGCCTTCAATATCATATTGCTCTCGGAGTTTTCTTTTTTCGCCTGATAGGATTTAGCAGATACCATCACATTGACACGGTTAGGGCCTACATATGTATCTGCTTCATAACCATCTCCCAAACGCTCCAAGGCTTTGCCAGCATAATCCCGACAAACATTCGTCATTGCCGGTGAGCGCATCAGTTCTCTGACGCCATTCTTGTTCAATTTGAACACCAGCTTTTTACTCATATGCTTCCACCTGCACTTTCATATTCCAGTCAAGCGGAATCAGATCATCGATTCCTTCATAAGGAAATCCTGACGTTTTCCAGACCCGACCGAAAAACTCCACTTTTTTGTCCTTCCAGTCATGTTGATCTCCTTTCGGGACCGCTAAAGTATAAACTGCTTTCTTTCCGTCCGGATTGATCGTATCCGGCAAAGAAGAACTAGAGACCGGGGCAACAAGGACATTCTCTACTTCCACAATAACTTCTTTATAGGTTTTCACTCCAAACGCATCAACCCCGGTCTCCACCTGTTCATGCAGTTTTACTGTAATTCCCTTAATCATCGTCATATGGTTCCATCACCCCATATCTCTGCCGACGCAGCCCTAGCCTGGCCAGCTCTGTTTTTTTAATAAACAGTCCGCCGCCTGGGACAAGATACGTTCCAGAATAAGAATATCCCATCGCCGATTCTGCCATCTGCGTCATTGGCTCCGCGTCTGTTGACGTCATCAAGGTTCTGGCCAGGACATCCACTGTAACCGACTTTACGACATTGGTCAGATAAACCTGAGCCTCGATCATTTTATCCAGGTCTTTGCCTACCTTTTCCGCTTCATATCGCAATGTGTCAGAAATAACGGGGAGCAGGTTTTCCGCCCGCTCCTGTTCATCAGCTGTCATTGGTCTCCAGAGTCCGACTGCATCCTGTACCGTTGCAAAGGGTTCCATTACTCGTCACTCTCTTTCACATCTTCGGAACTATCTGCAGATTCGGCAGATTCGGCAGATTCGGCAGATTCGGCAGATTCGCCAGATTCATCAACTTTTTCAGCTGTATCCTTTTTCCCACCTTTTCTGCCTCCGCCTCTTTTCTTTGGTTCTTCCACCAGCACCCAGTCACCGCCGCACTCTGACAGAACTTCAATTTCGATTCCAGTTTTTACGTTTCTATATTTCATGATTCCTCCTATTCAACGACCTTAGATCCGCCCTATGCACTTTCCTTGATAACAGAAAATGCCTCCGGCAGCAAGATCCCCCATCCCAGATAGATCTCTGCTCTAATATAAATCTGGTTATAGCCTTTCAAATCCTTGCCAGAATTATCTGGGTCACCATACTTGATTATCTCGATCGGGATTTCTTTGGAGTAGCCCCATTTAAATCCATTCTGGAAATCTCCAATAATAGCGCGATCCTTTGTGGCTCCTCCGCTTACAGTACTGTTAACACTCACGCCGATTCCATTCAGGCTTGTTGGCGATGCGCCGAAAGAAAATTCCGGATACACCTTTACCCCATTCGCTTTCACATTTGCCATCGCAGATCCAAATGTCTTCGACAGTGCCATTCCTGTTACGTCATTATCACCAATCTGAGCAATAGCAGATTCCAGATTGGCATCCGGTGTTGCAGCTGCATATGTTACAGTATTACCGGTCACCTTTCCATCAAAGTGATTCGTTCCTACAACAGTAGACGCTGTTCCGGAACGCGGATTTATACCGTGCATCGCTGCCAGGTCAAATCCTCTTGCAACCTTCTTTGCAAATCCATCATTAAACGCAGTCAGAATATCAATCTGTTCTTCCTCTGTAGCATAGAGAAATTCATCCGAAACACGTGCACCGTATTCAAACTTGATTGGATTGATCACCACTGGCGTCGCAGTGATTCCACCTTCCGATTTTTCTCCACCTTCCGCCACAATATCGATTTCCTTATCCATGCTGAAAATCATTTCCTTCATGCCATTGAACGGAATCGGCGTCTGTGCACACAATGCTGCCAGTGAAGACTTTCCCGTCACTTTACTCACCAGATCTTTTACCAATGTTGGATCAAATAAACTTCCTCTTGTTGTCGCCATTTTTAATCTTCTCCTTTCAGTCCGGCCAGTACATTTTTCATGGCCGCTCGTTTTCCATCAACATCTCCCGGTTCCGTGGATTTCAGAGGAGCCGGCTGCTGACCTGTTTTTAACAGTTTCGCCACCGTCTCTGCATCCTTTCGAATTGAATTCTCATCTTCTCCAGTTAACCGGCTTGCCAATTCATACGGGATTCCTGCTTCATGGGCGATTCGCGTTTTTACCGAGTCGGACTCGTACCCTTTCACTTTTGTCTGGAGCGCAGAAAGCTGCTGATCATAGTCAGCATATTTCTTCTCATTATCTTTGATCGACTTGTTCAGATCACCGATCTGCTTTTCATAATCAGAGACCCTTTCCTTAAGGTCATCATAATCACTGTACTTTTCCGTCAGCGTTTTCCGCTCTCTTTCAAGCCGATCCTTGATAACGGCATCCAGCTGCTCCTGTGTTGTAATTGCTTCAAATCCTGCCATGTTTGGCTCCTTTCTCCCACTTGCCCGGTGGTATCGGTAATATATAAAAAACATCCGCTTATTCGGATGCTCTTAATAACTGATTTTCTGTTTTCTCTTTTTCTTCTTTTTATTTTCACTGCAAATCCAGTACGCCAGGATTATACTGTCCAGCAATGCGATCTCAACACCTTCTTTGATGGATCGGTATCCGAATCCACCATTGGATCCAATCGCACGCTTTTCACAGTTTCCAACAGCATTGATAATAGACGGCTGACCGGCATGACGAATAGTTCTCTGAAACAGCCCCTGCTCAAACGCCGCATTGGCCACTATGATTTCCTTGACTGTAGGAAGCACCGGCTTGGATAGCCCCCATTCTTTCATTTCATCGGCGAGCAGTTTCTGTCCGTTGGCACCGTCGATCACAACTTTTGCATTACGCCAGTTGCTGAGATACTTCATGATCCATGCCGTTCCAGCTCTGACTTCCCGGCAATCAATCCCTTCTACGAATATTTCTCCGTCTTCGGTCCGCGCTGCAACTGACATAGCCACATTTTCGCCATCATGTCCATATTTGATCCCAACGAACAAATCTCCGGTAAGCTGCGGTGGTGGTTTGATTTGCAGCTCCTTCCACTCGTTCGGACTGATTGCAGATTTCTGATTATATCTGATCCATAGGCCCAGACGCTGGATGTTGAAGTCCAGATCATCGGATCCGATTTCATCGGTAACAGATCTTTCGGTGAATATCGTCCCTAGCGATGGATTGGTTTCATACCAGCATTCAATATCCCTGGGATCTACTTTATAATCCACTGACCACTCCGCCCACCCGGAATTCACTTTTAATCCAGCAAGCGTATCTTTTCTGTATTTTGTAAAGACCGTTCCTGAGCTGACCGGAGTCGGCGGTGTTCCACACAATATGGTCTGTGGATTATGACTATCTGTAACTACATACTTCAACGCAGATTCCTGATCATCCTGATATTCCTGTGCTTCATCGATGATAAGCAGATCAAATCCTTCCCCCAGTCCGCCTTTTGAGGTCCTGGTTCGGAATTCTATTTTACCTCCGCCTTCTACCTCGATATGCTCTTTTCCGTACGCCCGATACGAAGACAACACCTTCATCCCGGCTTTTTCAACTAGATCCAGCAATCGCTCCCACGCCGCATGAGTTGTCGTTGTTCGATGTGCTGTATGTAAAATTTTTTCTCCCTGTTTCAATCCAATCAGTTCCCGAATCACAACGATTTCATTTTTTCCGTTTCTCCGGGGAACCGAATATCCATATTTCGTATGGATCCAAAGACCATCCTCATTGTATGCCAGAATATCTGATACCAGCAACTCCTGCCATTCCTGCGCTGTTCTTCCCGTGGAATTGTAGATCTCAATAGCTTCGCCGCCCAGTGTAGAAGTATAGGGCAGTACGACAGATCGCGTTGGAGTCTGGCGTCCTTTCCTAACTTCTGTCATAATTTCCTCTCAGTCCTACTTATAAAATATACTCAACTACAGGTTTCTTTAATTTTTCCTCGTCACCCGTTTTTTCTTTGAAAAAATCTTCCGGAATAAAACTGCGGTTTATTGTAACCTCTGGCGGTTCATCCGGCTTGCCAGGTATAATATCAATACTGAGATGTGTTTGTGTTTTATATTCACCAGCAATCTCCTCTGCATAGTCTTGAACTGCCTGTGCACACATCTTAATTCTTGCTTTCAGTTCTTCTTTCCAATCCATTTAGTTCTCCTTTTTATTTGACATTTTCATAATTCAGGATATAATAAATATAGATATATCTAAAAGGGAATCGATACCCTGCCCCCATCTTTGGGCGGGGCCATCGATTCCTTTTTTATTTTCTATGATATGTATCTATGATCCTTCCATCTTTCACAATTATTATGTTTTTAACAAATAAGGTATGTCTTGATCTGTATATATTCTCGATTTGTCGCTTCACTTCCTCTTGCGATAATGGACACTTTGATATATCAAAAATAAAATTATCTGCTTGCCTTTTCTTTTTTGAAACCATATCAAACAGAGTATTCTTTCCTTTTCCTGTTGGAGACTTCAGATCATATCGTTCTTTTCCAATCAAATAATCTGGAGTACTGATACCCTTTGGACTCAATACTCTTGGAACTAAATATACAGACTCGTCCAAATGATCTGCGACAATCTGTGCAATAACTTTTTCATCCTTTGAATGATCCAGAAGAACATGCTTTCCATCTACCTCGTAACTTATTCCATCGGTCTCATAACTATTAAGCGAATGAACCTTCTTAGATCCAGATAGCTGTGCAATCAACACCCGAGGATCTTTTTTCAAAGTCTCTTTCAGTCCGATCAGCTTTCGCTTCTCCAACTCAGTCTCATTTTCCCAGATCTTTGTATGTGCATTCTGCTTTTTCCCGTTTCCAGGATGATAATCCACCAGGCATCTGCAATATGAATGCCTGCGCCAAACATTATTGCCCGTTTTCCTCACATCAGAATACTCGTATGTACCGGCCAGCTTGTCGCACCATTCGCAGCAATTTCCCGTCGATGTTCTGACGATTTTAGGAGATAATCCTGCTTTATATTGAAAGTCTGCATTAGAACGCACCGCTTCATCTACAATAGACTGTCCCAGGTTGATCAACGGCTCTTTCAGCATGTATTTGATTTTATCAAAATCATCTTTTCCTGAAACGATATCTACAATGCCATCGATCCTATCCTGTTTCAGCTCCGGAGTCATAGCATTTATCCCAATCTCCGCTTCTTTATTGAGAATCTGCTGCACATCTAAGCAATACCTGCTGACCTCTCCGTATATCCCGTTCTGACCCAGTGTTTCCTGCATCACACGCTGTGCGATATTATAATACATCTTCCCGTCCGGGAGCATGTCTGCAGATAAATTAGATAGTAAAGCCTCCGACATGAGCTCACTGACTTTGATGGCATATTCCTGTGCGTCCCGATAGGTTGCCGTCCGGTTTCGGATTTTCGCATTAAGGGCTTTGATTTTGGAGCTCCTAGTCATTTTTCTCTGAAACTCTTCAGAAATCATTTCTATCAATTCAGGTGCGATATCCTTAGTCATCTTCATTTCCCTCAATTCCAGTCAGCGCCCTGAGATTCTCTTTTCCAAAATATCCTGGAACCGCCTGATTGATCTTTATAGCTCCATCTCCAATAGATGACAACATCGCCGAATCCGGTTCAAATACTGGCTCCCACATTGCAGATGTCAGATACACCTGCCGTCGCAGATACGGATAATCATCTCTCAGGCAAGCCGCCAGATATCCAGCATTTAAAAATCCACTTCCGAAAGTTCTCTGGGCTTTTCGCGCTGCCAAGCGGAGATTTTCATGGGAAGCTTTGATAGCTTCTGCACTGGATGGGTTTTCTGTTGCAAACCCCAGATCATCCAGAGTCAGGCCCGTTTCTCCTGCAAAGAGTGCCGCAAACATTTTGAGCTGCTCTGTGTGTGGAGTCATGGACTGCTGTGCAAACTGCCCCAGATTCGGACTGTCTCCTTCTTCATCTTTTGTAAACGTCATGAAGCTCGACATAGTAGCACGCCATTTTTCCATTTTCTCTGCATCATCTGACAATCCCGTTATGTATTTCTGTGGGAAAGAGAAAAATTCCGCTGCAATTTCGGATCTTTTGGCTGTTCTGAGTGCAGATCCTGTGATTGACATACACGCTCTGCTGATCCTCGAATGCCCAAACACCCGCTTTGCATCCGGCCTGTACACAATTGGGACCAGCAGCGGCGCCGGAGCATCATTAGGGATCACCCACGGTTTCTGACCTTTCTGGTAATATTCTGTGCTTCCAGCTTTGAGATATGCTTCCAGTATCGGAGTCCCATTCTCATCACGATCCAGTACAGCATAGCCTTCATTCAACAGTCCTGTAATAGGATTCATGACTCCAGTTGCATTACCTCCGTCAATTACCTGCAGCTGTGGGTAATCGTCTTCATCTTTTGAGATATAAATAAAACAGCACGATGAAATCATTGCCGATAACACCGCGCTATCAAAGAGGATGTCTGGATTATTCATCCTGAAAATCTCATTTATTCCGAAATTGTCATTTTTAAATTCCCGAAAGACCAGACGATCCGCCAGACTGTCTACTGCTTTCGCACACCATCCGAGGACCGACATAAAATCTCGCAATCCTGGTGGTGTAGAGATATTAAAATCCCGGGTCATATTCTTCATTTCATAAAACCGATATCGCTTTTGCACACGAATCCGTTTTATATTCAATTTATTCTGCAGATATGCCATTCCTCTGTATTCTGTCATCAGTGCAATCCTTTCCGAACCCTGTATTTTCAATGGTAGCGTGTGTTTTTTTTCGTA
>ENA-UOJE01003550-UOJE01003550.1-human-gut-metagenome-genome-assembly--contig:-C23-NODE-3550-length-10460-cov-5.550985_pt1 | contig 10460 bp, 7 predicted proteins | sample MGYA00242341_ERZ723888 | MGnify/ENA metagenome assembly ERZ723888 | reverse complement strand
CGTCTTTGACCGTGTGGACGGAGCGATCTATAAAATCAGCGGAGTGGACCCCGGGAAGGGGATGAACTGGAAACAGTATGCCCTGGCTCTGCTGGGGACGAACGCCGTGATGGTGTTCATCGGGTATCTGATCCTGCGCGTGCAGAGCGCAGGGCTTTTCAACCCGAACAATATTGAGAATATGGAGCCCACGCTGGCATTCAATACCATTATCAGCTTCATGACGAACACGAATCTCCAGCACTATTCCGGTGAGTCCGGGCTTTCCTACCTGTCTCAGATGCTGGTCATCATTTTTATGATGTTCGTGTCCGCCGCAAGCGGATATGCTGCCTGCGTTGCGTTCATCCGCGGCCTTGCAGGCAGGACAAAAAACGACGTGGGCAATTTTTTTGCGGACCTGGTGCGCATCACCACCCGTATCCTGCTGCCGTTTTCCATTGTGGGCGGCCTGCTGCTGGTATGGCAGGGCGTGCCGCAGAATTTTGAAGGCAATGTTGTGGTGGAGACACTGGAGGGCACATTTCAGGTCATTGCCATGGGCCCCATCGCCGCGCTGGAGATCATCAAGCATCTGGGCACGAACGGCGGCGGCTTCCTGGGCGCAAACTCGTCTACGCCGCTGGAAAACCCCACGATGCTCTCAAACCTGATCGAGCTGTATTCCATGATGCTCCTGCCCGGCGCATGCGTCATCACCTTCGGTAAAATGGTGCACGCCCGCAGGCAGGAAGCGGCGGACGGCATGCAAAGGGCAGGCGGCCTGCGTGCGCGCGGCGGCCTTTCCGCGGCCATCTACGGCCGCGAGGGACGCAGCATTTTTTCCGCCATGGGCATCCTGTTCGTCATCGGCCTGAGCGTATGCTTCTGGGCCGAGAGCCAGGGCAACCCGGCGTTGGCGGATATCGGCCTGGACCAGGCCATGGGCAGTATGGAGGGCAAGGAGGTCCGCTTCGGTATTGCGCAGTCGGCGATGTTCACCACCGTCACGACCTCTTTTACGACCGGTACGGTGAACAATATGCACGACACCCTGACGCCGCTGGGCGGCATGATCCCTCTGCTGCACATGATGCTGAACGTAGTATTCGGCGGCAAGGGCGTCGGTCTGATGAATATGATCCTGTACGCCATTCTGGCAGTGTTCATCTGCGGCCTGATGATCGGGCGCACGCCGGAATACCTGGGCAAAAAGATCGAAGGCCGGGAAATGAAGCTCACCGCGCTGTGCATCATCATCCACCCGCTGCTCATCCTTGCGTTTTCCGCGCTGGCAGTGGGCACCGCAGCCGGGCGGGAGGGCATCACCAATCCGGGCTTTCACGGCCTGAGCCAGGTGCTGTATGAATATGCCTCCTCCGCCGCCAACAACGGTTCCGGTTTTGAGGGCCTGGCGGATAATACCTGTTTCTGGAATATCACCGCCGGTCTGGCCATGTTCTTCGGCCGGTACCTTTCCATCGTCATCCAGTTGGCCATTGCCGGGTCGCTGATGAAAAAGAACTTTGTCAATGAATCGGCCGGCACGCTGCGGACGGACACGGTTTCGTTTTCCGTTATCCTGGTTTTCGTCGTATACATTTTTGCCGCGCTGACATTTTTTCCAGCGCTGGCATTGGGCCCCGTTGCAGAGCATCTGGCTCTGTGGGGCTAAGAGCGGTTTGAAAAATCAAAAAAGCTGCCTTTCCCAACAGGAACTGACGTTTACTGCGTCCCAAATCCTCGGAATACAGCAGGTATTCCTGCGCTTTTGGCCTTGTAACTGCTCGATCCTTGCGGGAAATACAGCGTTCCTGCTATTTTCAAACAACCCCTAAGGAGGATTTTCAGAGCTATGAGTAAGAACCGCAAGCAAAAGATGATCACACCGGAGATCATGCGGCAGGCCGTGGTCGGGGCGTTTACAAAGCTGGACCCGCGCTATATGATGAAAAATCCGGTGATGTTCGTTGTGGAGATCGGGTTTGTGATCTCGCTGGTGCTCTCCTTCGCGCCCGGCCTGCTGGGAGACACGACGCCGAACGCGCGCGTTTACAACAGTATTGTGTCGGCCATTCTGTTCGTTACGGTGCTGTTTGCAAACTTAGCCGAATCAGTCGCGGAGGGGCGCGGAAAAGCGCAGGCCGCCAGCCTGAAGAAAACAAAAAAAGACACACAGGCACGCCTGCTTGGTGCAGACGGAGGCGAAAGGATGGTGCCGTCCAGCGAACTGAAGAAGGGCGATGTGGTGATGGTGTCCGCGGGCGGGGTCATCCCGGGCGACGGCGAGGTCATCGAGGGCATCGCCTCGGTGGATGAATCCGCCATCACCGGCGAATCCGCACCGGTGGTGCGCGAGGCAGGCGGCGATTTCAGCTCTGTAACCGGCGGCACCACGGTGGTGTCCGACTGGCTGAAGGTGCGCATCACGTCCGACCCAGGCGACAGCTTTCTGGACCGCATGATCGCTCTGGTGGAGGGCGCTTCCCGCAAAAAAACGCCCAATGAGATCGCGCTGAACACACTGCTGGTGTCGCTCACCGTTATTTTTCTGATCGTCATCGTCACACTGTATCCCATCGCCCTGTATTCCGGCGTGCAGCTCCAGACTTCCACACTGATCGCCCTGATGGTCTGCCTGATCCCGACCACCATCGGCGGCCTGCTGTCCGCCATCGGAATCGCCGGGATGGACCGCGTGACGCGCTTTAACGTCATCGCCATGTCCGGCAAAGCCGTGGAGGCATGCGGCGACGTGGACACGATGATTTTGGATAAGACCGGAACGATTACCTACGGCAACCGCCTTGCGGCGGACTTTTTCCCCGTGGGCGGCGCGTGCCGGGAGGAGCTGGTGCGCTGTGCCGCGCTGACGAGCCTGCACGACGGCACGCCGGAGGGTAAGTCCACACTGGCTCTGGCCCGCCTTCAGGGGGAGGACTGCGGGGAGCCGCAGGGCGCGCGCTTCATTGCGTTTACCGCTCAGACACGCATGAGCGGTGTGGACCTGCCCGGCGGCCGGAGCGTACGCAAGGGGGCGTCCGACGCCATTGAGAAATACGTTTGCGAAATGGGCGGCAAGGTGCCGGAGGACCTTGCCCGGCGCGTTGCCGAGGTGTCCGCTCTGGGCGGCACACCGCTGGCTGTCTGCGAGGACAGCCGGATTTTGGGCGTCATTTATTTAAAGGACTCGGTAAAGGCGGGCATGGCCGAGCGTTTTAAGCGCCTGCGTGCCATCGGCATCAAAACCATTATGTGCACGGGCGACAACCCGCTTACCGCCGCCACGATCGCCAAGGAGGCAGGCGTGGACGGCTTCATTGCCGAGTGCAAGCCCGAAGACAAGATCGCATTGATCAAAAAAGAACAGGCCGAGGGCAAGATCGTTGCCATGACGGGCGACGGCACCAACGACGCGCCCGCTCTGGCGCAGGCAAACGTAGGCCTTGCGATGAACAGCGGTACCGCCGCCGCCAAAGAGGCCGCAAATATGGTGGACCTGGACAGCGACCCCACGAAAATTTTGGAGGTGGTGGAGATCGGCAAGCAGCTGCTTATTACCCGCGGCAGCCTTACGACTTTTTCCATCGCCAACGACATCGCAAAATACTTCGCAATCATCCCCGCTATGTTTATGATGGCGATCCCGCAGCTGGGTGTGCTCAACATCATGGACCTGGCAACGCCGCACAGCGCCATTCTTTCCGCGCTCATTTTCAATGCCATCATCATTCCATGCCTGATACCGTTGGCGCTCAGGGGCGTAAAGTACCGCCCGATGTCATCCGGCAGGATGCTTGCCCGGAATATGATGCTTTACGGCCTGGGCGGTGTGATCGCTCCCTTCGCAGGCATCAAGCTCATAGATATGCTCATCCATCCGCTTTTGGCGCTTTGGGGCTTTTAAGGAGGAATATGCATGGACGCGAATAAAAAAGCAATGCTCCGCAATATCCGTCAGGCTCTCGTGGTCACGCTGGTCCTGCTGCTTTTGTGCGGATTTGTATTTCCGGTGCTTCTGAGCGGCCTTTCCGGCCTGCTTTTCCCGCATCAGGCGGGCGGCAGCCTGGTGACCGCCAACGGCAAGGCTGTGGGTGCGAAGCTGGTGGGACAGGAGTTCACCGAGGCCTATTTCATGAAGGGGCGGCCCTCCGCCTATCACTACAACACCTATTACACAGACGAACAGGGCAGCCGGTTCTACAACGACGGCAGCGAATTTGCGGGGCTGGGCTCCGGTTCCAACAATTACGCGCCCAGCAACCCTGCGCTGACACAGCGTGTGGAAGCCGACATCGAGGCGTTTTTGGCGGAAAATCCCGGCGTGGCGCGGGAGGATATCCGGGCCGAGCTGATGTCGGTCTCGGGCTCGGGCGTTGACCCGCACTTCTGGCCCGCCGGCGCGCAGGTGCAGCTTCCCGCTATTGCAGAGGCTTCAGGGCTCAGCCCGGAACGGCTTGCGCAGATCGTTGCGGACAACACCGAGGAAAAACTGCTGGGCGTGTTCGGGGAGGAGACCGTGAACGTGCTGGGCGTCAACCTGGACATCGCGCTGGCGATGGGGCTGATTTCGGAAACGGAAAAATAAACGCGGCAGAAGCAAAAAACCGCCGCCCCGAAACGGGGCGGCGGTTGCTGTATACGGCGCCCGCGGGGCGGCCGGTCACATCTCCTGGCAGAGCTGCCAGTACAGGCCCTTGCGCGCCAGCAGCTCCTCATGGGTTCCGCATTCCGCGATCTCGCCGTGGTCGATGTACATGATTTTGTTGCAGGCACGGATGGTGGAGAGCCGGTGTGCGACAATGAAGGAGGTGCGTCCCTTGAGCATGCGGTTCACACCCTCCTGCAGCTCGCGTTCCGTTTTGGTATCCACGCTGCTGGTGGCTTCGTCCAGGATGAGGATCTTCGGGTCGGACGCCATGGTGCGCGCCAGAGCAAGAAGCTGCTTTTCCCCCTGGGAGAGCATGGCCCCGCCCTCGGTGAGCACGGTGTCGTAGCCGTGAGGCAGCGCCCGGATAAAGCCGTCCGCGCACACAAGCTCGGCCGCGCGGATGAGCTCTTCGTCGCCGGCGGCAAGATTGCCGTAGCGCAGATTGTCCATCACGGTGCCTGTAAATACGAAGCTCTCCTGCATCATCAGCCCCATCTGGGCACGCAGCGAAGCCAGCGTCACGCCAGAGATATCCACGCCGTCAATGGTCACCCGGCCTTCGGTGCAGTTGTAGAAACGGCTGAGCAGGTTGATGATGGTTGTTTTTCCGCTGCCCGTGTGGCCCACCAGAGCCACGCTCTCGCCCTGCTTCACATGAAAATTCACATGCTTGAGCACAAGGATATCCTTTTCATAGGCGAAAGAGACGTCGTGGAACTCCACATCGCCGCGGATCTCCGGAAGCACTGCGGCGCCGGGGGCGTCCTGCACCTCGACCGGTTCGTCGATCATCTCAAAGATACGCTCCAGATATGCCACGTTGTTGATGAAGTTGTTGTAGATGTTGGCAAGCTGGTTGATGGGCCCCCAGAACTGGGAGGCGTAGTTCATCATGGCCAGCAGCACGCCCACGGTAACGGCGGGCTTGGCGGCAAAGATGCCGTATACGATGATGGCCACCGTCACGCTGCGGCTGATGAGATCGATAACAGGGGAAACGGCCATGGACGGCACGACGGCGCTGTACCAGGCGCGTTTGGAATCGCGCAGCAGGCCGTCGTACACGTCGGCGTTGTACTGCTCCCGCGCGAAAAGCTGGGTGATCTTCATGCAGGTGATGCTCTCGTTGAGGTAGGCATTCATATTGCTGCTTTTGTTGGAGTACGCCTGCCACCCTCTGCGCTGCATGGGCTTGATGAACAGGATGAACCCGACGGCGAACGGCAGCCCCGCCAGCACGACGCACGCCAGGCGCGCGTCCATGCGCAGCATGAAAACAACAATGAACACCAGGTTGAACATCTGCAGGAACAGGCTGATGAGCCCGTTGGACAGGATGTTGGCCACCGAGTTGACGTAGTTGATGACACGCACGAGAATTTTTCCGTGGGGACGGCTGTCGAAATAGGAGAAGGAAAGCTTCTGCAGGTGCTCGTACAGGTCGCGCCGCAGGTCATGGACGATGTTCTGGCCGATGACGTTGACGCACCGGCTGGACAATGTGGTGAACAGAATGTTGACGGCGATACACGCCAGCATGAGCGCGCAGCAGGCCAGCACCATGGGGATGTTCCCCGCGGGCACGGCCTCGTCCAGCACGCGGGCCGAGAACAGCGGCCCGCACAGGCCCGCCACCATGGCCAGCGCCTGCAGTACGAACGCGCGCAGGAACAGGCGTCCCTCCCGGCGGATGTACACAAAGCAGCGCCGGATCTTTTCCCAGCTGAAGGTGCTTTCCAGCGTTTCGTCCACGCCGAAGGTGTTCCGTTTTGCCATGGTCAGCGCACCTCCTTTGCCGGGGCGTTTGCCGCGGGCGCGTCGGGCATTCCCTGCACGCCCTGCAGCAGGCAGATGTCGCGGTAATAGCCCTCACAGGCCGCGAGCTGTTCATGGGTGCCGCGCTGCGCGATGCGCCCGTCCTGCAATACGAGTATCTGGTCTGCGCTGCGCACAGCGGAAATGCGCTGCGCAACAATGATCTTTGTACAGGGATAGGGAAGCTCCTGAAGATTTTTGCGCAGCTGCTTTTCGGTCTCCAGGTCGACCGCCGAGGTGGTGTCGTCCAGGATCAGGATCTCAGGCTGCTTTGCCAGCGCGCGGGCCAGGGCGATGCGCTGCTTCTGGCCGCCGGAAAGCCCGGTGCCCTGCTCGCCGATGATGGTGTCGAAGCCCTCGGGCAGCGAGCAGATGAAATCAGCGGCTGCGAGGCGGGCGTACAGGGCGACGTCGTCTTCGGAGATGTCGTCGGGCGCGCTGTACGCGATGTTGCTGCTGACGGTGTCGGAATAGAGCTGCACGCGCTGCGTCGCCATGCCGATGCGCCGCCGCAGCGCCTGAAGGTCCCACAGGCGCACGTCCACGCCGTCCACCAGCACCGTGCCGCCGCTGACGTCCAGCATGCGCGTGACGGCGTCCACCAGCGTGGTTTTGCCGCTGCCTGTGGCGCCCAGTATGGCCAGCGTCTGCCCCTGCGTTACGGAAAAGCTGACGTCCTTCAGCGTGGGGGCGCTGTTGTGGGGGTAAGCGACGGTAACGCCGCGGAACTCCACGCTGCCGCGGCATTCGCCCTCGGTGCGCCCGTGCTCGGGGTTCTCGATCCGCGTGCGGGCAAAATAAATTTCAATGACCTTTGCGGCGGAGGTGAGGAACCGCTGAAAATCGTTCAGGTAGGTGCCCAGCGCGCGCATCGGCTCCGACAGGCCCCAGGACATCAGCGAAAAGGCGGCGAGGTCGCCGGCCGTCATTTTTCCCTGGATGATGAACAGGCCGCCGAAGAGCACGGACAAAAGCCCCATAAGCTGGGCGCAGCGCTCGATGTAGGGAAGAATTTCCGCCAGTGAAAGTTGGCCTTGAGGTTTGCCTGGCGGTATTCTTCGTTGCAGTTCTCGAATTTTTCGTTTTCATAGGCCTCGCGCACGAACGCGCGCACCGTTTTGTTGCCCGCGATGTTTTCCTGCGCCACCGAGTTCATGCGGGACAGCTTTTCCCGAAGGGACGCATACAGAGGATACACTGTGCGTGAAAACAGGAACGAGCATGCAAGGATCACCGGGGCAACGGCCAGCAGAAGGAGCGTCAGCGCGGCGTTCACGCTGAACAGATATGTCATGGAAAACAGAAACAGGCAGGTGCTCTCCACCGCGTTGTACGAGATCCAGCACACCGTGTGGCGCACCATGTCCAGATCGCCCGTCAGGCGCGTCATCAGGTCGCCCGTGCGGTACCGCGTATAAAAGCCCGCGTCCTGGGTGCACAGGTTGTCGTACAAATGGCGGCGGATGTCCTGCTGGACGTTCTGGGACACATACTCCAGAGACGCCGTCATGCCGTAGCGTACGCACGAGCGCAAAAGCTGCGCGCCGATCATAACGCACACCAGCGGGACGAGCAGCTGTGTCTGGCGCTGCACGGAACCGTCCGGCAGCGTTTGTCCCACCAGCACCCGGTCCGTGATCTGCTGTGTGATGAACGGGAACACCACGCACAGCCCCGCCGAGACAACGGCCAGCGCCATCGCCAGCCAGAACCATTTCCGTTTGTCCTTCATGCAGCCGGAAAGCCATTGCAGCTGTTGCATTGTAAAGACCCTCTAACCTGTAAAATTCAAAAGCGCCGGACGACGAAAAATCATTCCGGTTTTTGTGCTTTATTTGGCTGTATTATATCATCCGGTATGATATAATACCGGACAGAAGGAATCGTTTTTTGGCCAAATATTGCGTTTTGGGGCATCCCGTGGGAGGCATATATGGAAAAACGAAAAGCCTATGCTTATTACGAGGAACGAAGCGGACGTGAGCTTCAGGTGGAGATGGGCAAACGGCTCAATTTCCCCTCCCATCTGCATGGTGAACTGGAACTTTTTCTGGTGCAGAGCGGCTGCGTCTGCGTCGGGATAGACGGGGAATTCCGTGAACTGAAGGCGGGAGAACTGGCGGTGGTGTTTCCCAACACGGTGCACAGCTACCAGTGCCGGGAAGCGGACAGCCGGTATATGATGGCCGTCTGCGGCACGTCTCTGCTGGGCGATTATTTCCCCAGCCTGACGCAGTGCCGCCCCCGCCGGCCGTACCTGTGCGGGAAAGCGCTGGACCCGGATGTGCTGTACGCCCTGCACAGCCTTTACCGCTGCCGGTGTACCGGGGCGGACAGCAGCATTTCCCGCGCGCTGCTCCATTTGATCCTGGCGCACGTTCTGCCCGAACTCTCACTGGAGCCGGCGCCGGAGCCAAAAGCCATGGACCTGACGAGCAGCGTGGTGCGCTATATCATGCGGAACTTCCGTCAGCCGCTCTCGCTGGAGCACATTGCAAAGGAGCTGGGCGTCAGCAAATATCACCTGTCGCACGTGTTCTCCGCGCGGCTGCACACCAGCTTCCGGGAATATGTGAACGCCCTGCGGCTGGACTGCGCCCGCGACCTGCTGGCTGCGACGGAGCTGAGCATGCTGGAGGTGAGCATGGAATCCGGCTTCGACAGCCTGCGGACGTTCAACCGTGTGTTTCAGGAACGGTTCTGGCAGACGCCGAGCCAGTATCGCAAAAGCCGCACCGGCGCCCTGTGGGGCGCACAGGACGGGCAGCGGCGCAAAGGCGCGTAACGCCCTGTGCGCTTGGTAAAAAAGCCATGGCTTTGGAAGTTTTTTGACGGGTTGTTTCTCCGCGCTTGCGCCGGAGCAAAAACTGTGTTACTGTGAATAAGCAAAATGCTGCAGGGTGCCCGGCCGCTTTGAGGCGGCCGGGAGAATAGGGAAACAGGTGCAAGACCTGTGCGGGACCGCCGCCGTAAGGGAACAGTTCCGGCTTCAAAACGTCACTGTGGGTACACACGGGAAGACGAAGCCGGGGCGCTGACGCCCAAGCCGGAAGACCTGCCCTGCGGCGATGCTGCCGGAAGGGCAGGGACGCGCGGCGGACGGACAAAACGCCTGCGCGGTAAAAATCAGGGTGCGCCGTTTTTTAGGACACTTTGTTTGACCGGGCCTTTCTCATAAATGAGAAAGGCCCGGTTTTTTTGCGGCGCACAACAAAAGAAACAGGAGGAATGTTCAATGACCAGGCGTGAAAAACGATTTTTGGCGTTTTCTGTGGTCATGGGCGGCGTTTTGTTTGTACCGCAAAGCGCCTATGCCATGCACATCATGGAAGGGTATCTTCCGCCGGCATACTGTGCGGCATGGGGGGCGCTGTGCCTTCCGTTCCTGGCGGCAGGCGTGGTCCGGCTGCGCCGCACGGTGCAAGCGCAGCGCAAAGCCCTGCTGCTGCTGGCGATGTCCGGCGCGTTTATTTTTGTCATCTCGTCGCTCAAGATCCCGTCCGTCACGGGCAGCTGCAGCCACATGACGGGCACCGGCCTGGCCGCCATTCTGTTTGGCCCGGCTTACGCTGCGGTGCTGGGGCTCATCGTGCTGGTGTTCCAGGCGGTGCTGCTGGCCCACGGCGGCCTCACCACGCTGGGGGCCAATACCTTCAGCATGGCCATCGCCGGGCCTCTGGTCTCCTGGGGTGTTTATGCCCTGTGCAAAAAGGCGCGTGTGAACCGTAAGCTGGCGATATTTCTGGCGGCGTCTCTGGGCGATCTGTTTACATACTGCGTTACAAGCCTGCAGCTTGCGATGGCCTATCCCGCCGCGGAAGGCGGCGCGGCAGCCAGCGCGGTGCGCTTTTTGGGCGTTTTCGCGCCCACGCAGCTGCCGCTGGCCGCGATCGAGGGCATCTTGACCGTTCTGGTGGTGATGGGGCTGGAAAGCTGTGCCAAGCCCGAGCTGCGGGAGATCGGCTTTTTGAAGGAGGGATTGCAGTGAGCAGGAATACAAAAACCGTTTTGGCGC
>ENA-UOJE01003539-UOJE01003539.1-human-gut-metagenome-genome-assembly--contig:-C23-NODE-3539-length-10485-cov-7.700479_pt1 | contig 10485 bp, 6 predicted proteins | sample MGYA00242341_ERZ723888 | MGnify/ENA metagenome assembly ERZ723888 | reverse complement strand
GCGCAACGATAACGCGCCCGGCGGCAACGGGCATGCAGTACTACACAAATCTCCCGAAGGTTCACGATTATCTTGCCGAGTTCAAGCGCGACGTGCTTGATTTTTACGACTGCTTCACCGTCGGCGAGGGACCGCGCATGGAGCCGGAGGTCGCGCTTAGCTATGTGCGCGAGGGCAAGGACAAGGTGCTCGACATGATGATAAACTTTGCCCACATGGAGGCCGACTGCTTCATCACCGACTTTCTCCAGCGTCCGTTTGACCTTATAAAGCTCAAAAAGGCCTTCACCAAATGGCAGACAAAGATGTACGGCAAGGGCTGGAACGCACTTTACATGGAAAACCACGACCATCCGCGCATCATAAGCCGCTACGGCAGCGAAAAATACCGCGTTGAAAGCGGCAAGAGCATCGCCGCAAGCTATCTTTTCCAGCGCGGCACACCGTTTGTATATCAGGGGCAGGAGATCGGCATGATAAACACGCCTCTTCCGAGCCTTGACGATTACAAGGATATCATGGTCAAAAACAACGCTCGCATAGCGCGCTCGCTCGGTCTTTCAAAGGAGACTGTGCTCAAGCTTGCGCAGAAGGCCTCGCGCGATAACGCGAGAACCTGCATGCAGTGGTCCGGCGCTCCAAACGCCGGATTTACAAGCGGCAAGCCCTGGTTCGTCGTAAATTCCAACTACAAGGACATAAACGTTGAAAGCCAGCTTGATGACCCGAACAGCGTATTAAACTTCTACCGCGACGCACTGCAATTCAGGCGCGATAATCCCGTCGTCATATACGGCGACTATGTTGAGCACATGCCCAAGAGCAAGGAGCTTTACGTCTACGAGCGCAACCTTGCCGGCAAGAAGCTGCTTGTCATCTGCTCATATTCCGAAAAATGCGTTCGCTTTGACGCACCTGATGGCATAACCCTTGACGAAACCAAGCAGGTTTTCGGAAACTACGACAACAATTTTGTTATATCAAACGGCTTTACAACAAGGCCGTATGAAATGAGGGTGTATCTGTTTTGATGAGAAAAGCAAACCGCGCGATAACGGATTTCGACGAGATAAAAGCGCTTATCGACAGCTGCGATACAATCCGTCTCGGCTTTGTTGACGGCAACGAGGCCTACATCGTGCCGCTCTCCTTCGGCTTCGAGGCCGAAAACGGCGAGTTTACGTTCTATGTTCACGGCGCAAAGGTCGGCAGGCGGCACACTCTTGCGGCGAAAAGCAGCCGCGTGTGCGTTGAGGCCGATGTGTGCTCGGGCTTTGTCGAGCTTGAGCAGGGCTCGCAGACCGCCGATTACAAAAGCTTCATAGGCTACGGCGAGATGAGCACCGTGACTGGCGAGGAAGCCGTAAAAGCTTTGACGCTTTTGTGCCGCCACTGCGGTTTTGACGAGATGGGCTGCCCCGAGGCGGTGGTCAGCGCAACGAGCGTTGAAAAAATCGTCGTCCGCGAATTTTCTGCAAAGCAGCGATTTAAATAATCAATCTTTATAAAACAAGCGGCAAGGTCAATTGACCTTGCCGTTTGCTTTTTGAGATTATTTTGAGAGGTTTGAGGTTTATCAGATAGCGCAGAAGCGCTGGATTATTGCTGCCATCTCGGCACGGCTTGCCGTCTTATCCGGAGCAAAGCTGCCGTCGGTGTAGCCCTGAACCACCTTGTTCTGGCATGCCCAGAGGATGGGGTTGACCGCCCAATCGCAGACGGAAGCTGCGTCGCTGAAGCTCAGCTCGCCGCTGACCTCGGGATTATCAGAATAACGATAGAGCATTGCAACAAGCTGCTCACGGGTTATTGCCTGCTTGGGCTTGAACTCGTCTGCGCTGAAGCCGTTGACTACGCCCTTGTTGAGCGCCCATGCTATTGCGTCGTATGCCCAGTAGCCTTCCGGGACGTCCTTGAAGCTTACGCTCAGGCCCTCGACGGAGGGGCTGCCTGCCATGCGGTAGAGAACGGTTGCGAACATTGCACGGGTCATGGTGCCGTCGGGAGTGAAGGTATCGTCGGTGGTACCGAGCATCAGCTTGTTCTCGTAAACGTACTTGACGCTGTCCTCGTACCATGCGCCGGCCTTAACATCCTTGAACGGAAGCTCGCTGCCGTCGTCGCCGGCTGCGCTGAAGTCGTCGCCGAGGAGATTGGAGAATGCGAAGTTGCTGATGAATGCGTACTCATCGCGCTGGTGCACCTTGTGAGTGAGGCTGTTTGCAAAGTAGACAACGTTTATCTCGTTCTGTGCATCTGCGGTGAGCTTGCCCTGGTAGGAAATTGCCTGGACAGAACCGTCGAGGTAGGACTTTGCCGCTGCGGTCTGATCTGCGTCGATCATCTTGATGAAGCCCTCGGTCGGGGTCTTGCTGCCATCCATCTTGACGAGCACCTGAGCGCCCTCGGGAACCTTGGAGAAGTAGCCGACGCCGTAGCCGTAGAGGACATCGTCGTTATCCATGACGTAGGATGCGTTGACGAGAGTGGTGCTCGGGTAAGTTACATAGCCGAGGCAGTCCATGCCGTCAGCCGAGCTGCGGGTAAGGTCAGCTCCGAAGATGTTGTTGCGTGTTGCGGAAGAGCCGTAGCCGATGTAGGGAGTGCCTGCAAGAATCTGCGCCTTTGCCGTATCATTGAGTGCGCTTGCGCCCATGATGAGGTCTGCCTGTGCAGGATCGCTGGTGGTCTCAAAGCCCATGAGTTCGAGAGCTACGCGGTCGTAGTTCCAGTTGCTGTGGCTCCAGTCGATGCGGCTGGTCCACTTGAAGCCTGCGTTGTCTGCGCCTACCTCGCCGGTGATATACACCTTGGGAGCCTTGGTGATGGTCTTTGCCGCAGGAACATCAGCCTTTGCAAGGCCGGTGCCGCTGAGGACATACTTTGCGGAAACGGCCTGCCAATCTGCATAGCTGCAAACGAAGTCGCCGTAGAAATCGCTTTCACTGTCGGTTACCATGCCGACGGACTTGCCTGCCTTGAGCAGTGCGTTGACCGCTGCGGTGGAGTCCTCGGAGGCGTTGGAGATGACGACGTACTCGCCAGTTTTGCCGGTGAAGTAAGAGCCGAGCTTATTTGCAATGTAGCTGAGGCAATCGTCGTGATCCATCCAGTCGCCGCATGCTGCCTTGATGGTCTTGTATGCGGCAGGCTCTGTGACGGTGACCATGTCAAAGCCACGGGTCTCGTTAAACGAGGTGATGCCTTCGGAGTAGAGAACGGTCCAGCTCGTTATGAGGGTGCCGTCGTACAGCACGCCGTTTGCAACGGAGCGCTTTGCCTGATACATCGAAACGATCATCGTTCCGGCAGGATAGGTAACGCCGTCGTAGGTGAATTCCTTATCGGTCACAAGAACCTTAACGTCGTTGCGGGACAGCCATTCCATCATGTCGCCGGCCGCCTGGAGGTTGGTCTGGTTCACGCCGTCAAGAGGAATGATGTAGCACTCGGGATAGAAGTTTCCGTTTTCGCCTTCGCCGTCATACTCGGGACGGAACAGATCGGATTCGGCGCCTTCGACATCGTTCTGGTCGCACAGCCACTGACCTACGAGGTCGTATGCATCGGAGTTTGCGTTGTTTACGCCGCGGCTGAAAATCTCGGTCTGAGACTCGAGGTAGCCGAGCTTTTCGTCTGCTATGTAGTTTGCCTGGCCGAGGCAGCCGTACTGAACGAGCTGAGCGCCTGCGTCGTTGTAGCCGGGAAGCTCAACGGTGTAAGCAACGGTGCCCTGGAGCATTGCAAACTGCGGAGTGTAGGATGTGGACATATCGTCCCAGGGATCGGCCCAGTAGGTGGTGCCGTCGCCGTTATCGGTGAGGTAATCGCGCTGGGGGATGACGTAGCTGTTGTAGGTATCGTTATTTGCAACGGCTGCAATGCCGATAGCCTCGCCGCCTGCGATCAGGTGATCTGCCAGCAGGTCGTACTCAAAGTTCGGCTCGTGAGGGGGATCGCAGGGCTCGCACTGGAACGCGGAGACGCGGCCGTGGAACTCGGTGAGGGATACGGGGTTAAAGGTTGCGATAAGCTTCTGCATGTTCTGAGTTTCCTCAGTGGTCTGGAAGGAGTTATCGCGGTTGAGGTCGTAGCCGTTGGAGGCTTCACGGGTGATGTAGGTACGTCCTTCGACGTTTTCCTCGGGAACGAGGATGAAGAACACTCCGTCGAGCAGCTCGTCGATAGTGGTGTTGACGGTCTCCTGAGTGTAGTACTTATCGAGGTCAACAACGCCGGAACCGCTGTTTTCGTCGGTCAGCCAACCGAGGTAGGTCGCGCTGTCCTTGACAAGGTCGGGAACGGCCATTTTGTTTGCGGCCTTCTCGCTTTCAAATTCGGTCTGGCCCTCGGCAGTGAAGCCGGTGAGGTTATTGTAGCTGAGCTTGCCGTCGCCGGCTGCGGCGTTGACGAGCATCCATGCAAACTCCATGATGCCGTCGCTTGCTGCGACTTCGTTCGCGTGGATGTTGGAGAACATCACGGGAACCTTTATATCGTCATACTTGCCGGCCTTTATATCCGCAAGCACCTGATCGGGCTGAGTTTCTGCCTTCTGGGTGAACTCAAGCCATTTGGTCACGGTTGCCTGATCTTTTGCGACAATGAGGTAGGGCATGTCGAGCGCGTCATAGATATCGCCCGAGGACTTGCCCATGGAATACTTCTGCACAAAGACACCGGAATCCTTTGCAGCTGCTACCATCTCATCAAGCTCGGTGTAGATCTCGGGGGTGGGGGGGAAGATGTCGTAGGGAGCGATCGTCACGGGAACAGAGCCGATAACGTTGCCCTGTGCGTCGGTCGCGGTGAGATTGAAGTAGCCGCAGGAATCGAGGTAAGCGCCGCCTTCATCGTGGGGAGCGCTGTTGTCGGGGTAAGCTTCGCCCGTCCACCAGTCGTAGCCATAGAAGAAGTCGTTGGTGCTGAACTCGGCAACGAGTGTCTTCTGGCCGTTTGAATCCGAAACGCTGGTCTTGACTTCGTTGAAAAACGGGGTCTTGCCGTCGTCGCAGATCCAGGTGCTCAGCGCGCCGCCTTCGGTCTGGTTCGGGAAGAGCTCCTTGCTGACATAGCTCTTGGAGCTGTCCTTGACCATCGTCCATGTTATCGTGGACGGGTCAACGTCTGCGCTGATTGGGATGCTTGCTTTGTATTCGCGTCCTTCCGCAAGAGATATTATATCTTTGCCTTCACCGGACACATTTTCAAAGCTTGCGCTTGCCGGGTCCGCCGAGGCCGTGATCGGAACGATCGACACGAGCATCAGCACAACAAGCAGCATGGAAATGAATTTCGTGAAATTGTTGTTTGTCTTTGCCTTATGCATGTTTTCCACCTTGTCGCCTTTCTGTTAGGTTTTTTATTCATTGACAGTGGCTATTATACATTTTTATTCACAATTATGCAATAGTTTTGAATAAAAATTTGCTCGTTATTTTGAACAAATTATCGTTTCTCAGCCGCCCTCGCTTGTATAAATCGAACAATCGGCGGCAAATATGCATAAATCCCTGCAAAATTCACGAATTTTGCAGGGATTTTGAATAATTATTCTTATGCAGTTATTATGCGTGCAAGTGAATACTTATCACACCAGTGTTCCGATGTGGATAACGCCGTATGTGAGCACCAGAACTATAAGGCCGGCAACGGCAACGCCCATGCCGATGGCAGGCAGCGCCCTTTTAAGGCGCATATCAAGCAGCGAGGCGACAAGCGCGCCCGTCCATGCGCCGGTTCCGGGCAGAGGTATAGCAACGAGTATAAAAAGCCCCCAGAAGCTGTATGCCTGAACGGTTTTGGCCTTTTCCTTTCCCTTGCGCTCTACAAAGGTCGTCAGCTTATCGAGAATATGGTGCTTTTTCATCCACTCTATCACTTTTCGGGCAAGCAGGATCAGAAACGGCACAGGCAGCATATTGCCCACAAAGCCTATTGCAAATGCCGTCCACGGATCCATTCCGGCCGCAACGCCGACGGGTATCGCGCCACGTATCTCAAGTATCGGCAGCATCGCCGTAACGAGCGTCTTTAGTATGTCTTCAAGCATTAGGTTCTCCGGTTGTAAGCTCAGAAATTTGCCATTGCCTCGCGGCAGTAGTGATTGAAGCGGCGCTCACGCTCGAGCGTGGAGCTGTCCATATGGCCGGGATATACCTCATAGTCGCCGGGCAGCATGCAGAGCTTTTTGACCGATCTCAGCTCGGTTTCGGTATCGCCGCCGGGAAGATCCGTTCTGCCGCAGCTCCCACGGAACAGCGTATCGCCCGTGAAAAGTGCGTTTTCGCAGATAAGGCTCACGCCGCCGGGGGTGTGTCCCGGAGTTGCGATGACCTTGAACTCAAGGCCGGCCTCGGTGATAACGTCGCCGTCGTCATAGTATTTGCCGCCCTCGGGGAGCTTGAACATCATGCCGCTCATGCCGACCTTATAGCCCTCGTCGCGCTTATTTATATACACCGGGCAGCCGGTCTGCTCGGCGACGGCGTTGACGGCTCCGACATGGTCAAAATGGCCGTGAGTGAGCATGATCGCCTTACATTTTAAATTATTCGACTCGATATAGTCCATGATGGTGTTGCTCTCGTCGCCCGGGTCTATCACGACGCACTCGAGGGTATCCTCGTTTATGACGACATAGCAGTTTGTTTCAAGCTGCCCTACGGGCAGAGTTTTAATATTCATTTTCAAAGCTCCCTTGTGTCAAGAATAATGGTGACAGGTCCGTCGTTTATCGATTCGACCTTCATTTCCGCGCCGAACTCGCCTGTTCCGACCTCAAAGCCGCGGCTGCGGCACTCGGCTATGACCTTTTCGTACAGCGGTATGGCTTTTTCGGGGCGCGCGGCCTTGGAAAAGCCGGGACGGCGCGATTTGCAGTCGGCAAAAAGTGTGAACTGGCTGATTATAAGCAGCTGAGCGCCTGCGTCGGCAGGATTTACGTTCATCTTCCCTGCCTCGTCCTCGAATATTCTAAGGCCGCAGATCTTGTCGGCGATCTTCAGCGCTTCCTTTTCCTCGTCGTCCTCGTGAACTCCGAGCAGGATAAGAAAGCCCTTGCCGATGCTGCTTTTGACCTTTCCGCTTATCGCGACGGACGCACTGTCCACCCTCGTTACTACGGCTCTCATCGTTTACCTCCGTTTCTGTTAACCTCAACGACACCGGGCAGCGCGCTTATACGGTTGACTACCGCGCGCAGCTCGTCGATGCCGGAGGTTTCAAGCGTTATATTGACTATGGACTTATCGCCCGTATCGCGCGCGTTTATCGTGCGCACCTTGGTGTTGAGCGTATTGAATATACTGGCGATATCCATGATAAGTCCGTTGCGCTCGCGCGAGACGACGGTTATCGCCGTTGCGTAGCTTTCTTTTATCTCATCGGCCCAGCTGACGTTTATCCAGCGGCCGATATCCTCGGGCTTAAATTCGCGCCGGGCATAGTTTGCGCAGTCGGTGCGGTGGATGGAAACGCCCTGGCCGCGCGTTATATAGCCGACTATATCGTCGCCGGGTATCGGAGTGCAGCAGCGCGAGAATTTGATTAGGCAGTTATCCAGTCCCTCGACCAGAACACCGTGCACGGGCTTGACCTTTTTCTGCGCCTGCTGCTCGCGTCGCTCGGCGGCCTCGGTGACCTTCTCGAGAACGGTCTTTTTGCCGCTTGCATGGTGCAGGCGCGCAAGCTCGTCCTTCATGCGGTTTACAGCGCGCGTCGCCGCCATACCGCCGTAGCCTATGGCGGCGTACATCTCGTCAAGGCTCGTGTACGAGACCTTTTTCAGCAGCTGAGGCAGGACCTCCTCGTCGGTGATATCGTCCATGCGCAGGCCCTTGTTTTTAAGCTCGGACTCGAACATTGCGCGGCCGCGCTCGATATTCTCCTCGCGGCGCTCCTTTTTGAACCATTGCTTTATCTTCGTGCGCGCAGAGCCGCTTTTTGCGATATTGAGCCAGTCGCGGCTCGGCCCGGCGGCGTTTTTCGAGGTTCTGACCTCGACGATATCGCCGTTTTGCAGCACATAGTCGAAGTTAACGATCCTGCCGTTTACGGACGCTCCGATCATGCTGTTGCCGACTGCGGAATGGATGCTGTAAGCAAAGTCTATGGGCGTTGCACCGGCCGGAAGATTTATAACGTCGCCCTTTGGTGAGAACACGAACACCTCGTCGGCGAACATGTCGATCTTCAGATTGTGGAAGAAGTCCGTTGCGTCGGATTCCTGCTGACTTTCCAGCAGTCGCCTTACCCACGCGAATTTCTCCTCGTCGCCGTCCTTGACGACGGTTTCGGCAGCCGAGCCTATTTTATACTTCCAGTGCGCGGCAATGCCGTATTCTGCGGTGCGGTGCATTTCCCATGTGCGTATCTGCACCTCAAACGGTATGCCCTCGGAGCCGATGACAGTAGTGTGAACGCTCTGATACATGTTCGGCTTCGGGGTCGAGATATAGTCCTTGAATCTGCCCGGAACTGGCTTGAACATATCGTGGATTGTGCCCAGCACATTATAGCAGTCGGGTATCGTATCGACTATAACGCGGAACGCACACAGGTCAAATATACCATTGATATCGAGCTTTTGCGCGTACATTTTGCGATAGATGCTGTAAATGTGCTTTATACGGCTGTAAACCGTGACCTGAAGCCCCTCGTCGGCAAGGCGCTTTTTTATCTTCATCTCAACGTTTGACATGAAGGTTTTGAGCGTATCCATGCGGTCGTTGAGCGTGTCGGTTATCTCCTTATAGCCGGCCGGGTCGAGGTACATAAGTGCCAGATCCTCAAGCTCCCACTTGGCTCTCTGCATACCGAGGCGGTGCGCGATGGGGGCGTATATCTCCATCGTTTCAAGCGACTTCTGACGCTGCTTTTCCTCTGTCTGATACGCCATGGTGCGCATATTGTGCAGACGGTCGGCGATCTTTATGAGAATGACGCGGATGTCCTTGGCCATGGCCATGAGCATCTTGCGCAGATTTTCCATCTGCTCGTCTTCCTTGCTGGTGTACTGCACACGCGTGAGCTTCGTGACGCCCTCAACGATGTTGGCCACCGGCTCGCCGAACTGCTTTGCAATGTCGCTGTGGGTAAGATCCGTATCCTCAATAACATCGTGCAGCAGCGCAGCAACTATCGAGTCCTCGTCAAGCCCCATATCGGCCGCTATATCCGCCGCCGCGACGCAATGGGTGACATAGGGAGAGCCGTCCTTGCGAAGCTGCCCGGAATGGGCTAGCTTTGCCATGTTGTATGCCGCTTCTATTCTGCCCATGTCCATATCCATGCCGCTGTCGGATATTTTTTTGCTGAGCGCGGCAAACATCTCGTCGGGATCAAGTTTTCTGTTTTCTGTTTCTGCCATTATGACCGTCTCGCTTTCAAGCGTTTTATAAGCTCCGAGCTTTCAAGATTGACCTTTGCGCTGCCCGACACCATCTTTGCGCCGAACACCGAACCGGGCTTCACCGTTTTCAGCAGTCCCAGCTCGCACAGCACCATCAGGCATATGCAGAACCTCTCCGGCTCTATTCCGTGCGGACATTGGCGTATAACGCCGTCAAGGTCGGCCGCGACCGAGCCGCCCAGCGCCTGAAGTCTGCGCCACGCCTTCACAAAGGCGCTGCGATCCGGGCAATAGGATGACGCCTCCGTCACGGGTAGCTCGTCCTCGAGTATCATGCCGCACAGCGGCTTAGGATCATGCAGGCGCATCGCCGTTATCTGAAGCTGAACGCTGCGCCGCAGGCGAAATTCGTTTATCTGCGGAGTGAATGCAATATCCACCTTGTCGCCTGCCTTGAGGTCGAGATCGGCCTCCGAGTGTGAGAAGAAAACGCACTCAAACTCCGCGCCCTTGTAGCTTACCGAAAGGCGCAGGTGCTTTCCGCCGCCGATCGGCGTTACCTTATCGAGCCTTGCGCCGAGGATGCACAGCGTAGGCTTCGGGTTTCCGCTTCCGTATGGCTCAAGGCGCGAGAGCGCGTCCACGCCCTTCATGTCAAGAACTCCGGGGTCTGTTACGCAGATATCGCAGCTCAGCGTCGGAAGCTCCGTGGGCTTGTTGTTTTCGTAATACTCGCTGAACGCACGGCAGAACTGTCTGAGCTTATCGCGCTTGATGTTAAGCCCGGCCGCGAGCGCGTGTCCGCCGAAGCCCTCGAGATATTCCGAGCACGCCGACAACGCGTCAAAGAGGTTAAATCCGCCGTAGCTGCGGCACGAGCCCTTGCCCTTGTCGCCATCGAGGCAGATCATGATCGTCGGCTTTGAATACTGCTCGGCAAGCTTGGAGGCCGCAATGCCGATAACCCCCTGATGCCACTTTTCGCTCGCGAGAACTATGGGCGTTGACGGCGTTTTCCCGTCCATCATGCCGGAGGCATCGTCCCATATCTCGGTTTCGAGATGCTGGCGGCGGCGGTTGAGCTCGCAAAGCTCTCCGGCGAGGGTGCTTGCCTCCTTACTGTCATGCGTCAT
>ENA-UOJE01003537-UOJE01003537.1-human-gut-metagenome-genome-assembly--contig:-C23-NODE-3537-length-10491-cov-7.792737_pt1 | contig 10491 bp, 6 predicted proteins | sample MGYA00242341_ERZ723888 | MGnify/ENA metagenome assembly ERZ723888 | reverse complement strand
GGCGGAACAGACCCGGTATTGGAATTTTATCCAGGAATGGCGAAAAATGGCGGCTGCCGGAGAATTCGGCAAAATCTACTACGCCGAAGGCGAATATCTGCATTATGAACCCGTTTGGGATATGCTGCGGGATAAAAAGACCAATTATGCCGTTTATCCCAAAACACCCGAGGAGATGAACAATCCCGACTGTGTTCCCTCCTGGCGGTATTATACTTTCCAGGAGCCGATCTTCTATATGCCTCACGAGCTTTCCCCTCTGCTGTCCATCACCGGCGGCCGGATTGCTAAGGTCAGCTGTATCGGTACTCGCCGGGGCAGCTATGCGGAGCCCAGCTTTGATGTGTGTGATCTGCAGACTGCGCTGATGTACAACACCAACGATGCCATTTTCTCCCTCCGGGCGGGATTCACCGCGCCCAGCGGTCCCAAAAATGATATTTTTGCCCACTGGTATCAGATCAAGGGCTCCAAAGCTTCAGCGGAGACCAGCCGCAGCACACTGGATACCATGAAGCTGTACCGGGCTGGCGGCGAATGGGAAAGCAAGGATTGGGGAACAGCGGATCCCAACGCGCCGGAATACATTCGCCAGGCGGCTCACGGCGGCGCAGATTTCTATCCTATCCAGTATTTTGTGGAATCCATTCTGCAGGATACAACCCCGCCCATGGATGTGTACAAAGCGGTGGAGACAGCGGCGCCTGCGATTATGGCTGCCGAGTCGGCCCGCAAAGGCGGTGTGCTGCTGGATGTACCTGATTTCCGGGAGGAAAGGTAATGCAGTTTATTTACCTTGCTCTGGCGGTGCTGACTTCCGGTTACAGCGGCGTCTCCTATAAGAAGCTGTCCGTCTGTTCAGGAAACCATTCCACCTCCTTTTTGCTGCCGGTATTCTGGTACATACCGCTGACCCTGGTGTTCGGGGTCTGCGCCTTGTGTTCCGGCGAGAGTTTCCATTGGGGTGTGGTGCTGCCAGCGCTGTTGGCTGGTGTTGCCTATACTGCTTGTGCGTTCTCTTTGCTGGAAAGTATGAAAGCCAATTCCTTTTCTTTAACCATCATCATCACCAACCTGAGTTTCATTTTCCCGGTGGTACTCTCTCTTGTGTTTTTGCAGGAAAGCGCCCACCCTCTTCAGCTCATCGGCATGCTCCTGGCCGTTGCAGTCATCGTGATGATGAACGTGGGAAAGAAGGAGGGAAAAAGCTCCCTGCCCTCCATCCTGCTGGCAGTAGTTTCCTCTTTGGGAAACGGCGTGATTAATTTCGCTATCAAAATCCAGCAGCATTATATGCCGGGAGAGGGCCGGAACTCCTTTTTCTTTTTCTCCTATTTGTTTGCTTCCATTTTTTGCTGCGGTGTCTATTTGCTGTACCATTGTCGGGGCCAGCGGATGGAGATCAGCCGGGACCATCGACGGATTGTGCTGTTCAACGCCGCCGCCTTGGCGGTGTGCAACGGTGTGTGTTTTTTCGCCACCGGTATGCTCACCGGGATGATGAACGCAGCCGCGGAATTTACCGTTATCACCAGCTTGTCTATTGTGGTTTCCCTCGCCATCGGCTATGTGCAGATGCACAAGCGCCTGACCAAACGAGAGGTTTCCAGCTTGCTGATCTGTACCGTAGCGATTGCCTGTCAGTATTTCAACCTGCTTTAATGAACTGTAAATTCAGGGAATAGGGTGGATGAGGATGAAACTGTACTATTATCACGATTTATCCGCGCATGAACAGAGAAACGCTGCCGGAGCGGATTATACGCCGGCGTATCTGCCGGTGATGCTGAAAAACAGCGGATTTTCCGCTCAGGAACTTACCGCCGAAGCGCTGCTGCGTTATCGGCCGGAAGAGGGGGACGCTTTGCTGATAGGCGCGGAAGCCCTGACAGCGGCGCAGTGCCAGGCGCTGGTTGCGGCGGCGGAAGGAGGATGCGCCGTCATCGCCTTTGCCACCAAAGCTTCCGGCCTCTTTCCCGATTTTGTTTCGGAAAAGCAGAGCGATGATGATTACGATATCGTTGGCTATTTCCATTTTTCGGATACAGAGGAACTGCTGCCGGTGCTTGGCGGCTTCGGATCCCTGCCGGAGACAGGCGGCGAGGTACTGGGTTGGCTGAAGGATCAGGAGGGTGACTCCCATGCGGCCTTGATCCGGCTGCGGGAAGGGATTTGGTATTGGAGTTTTGATCTGCCCGCTACCTTGTGGCATGCGGCGGACGGCCGTCCCACCTTGGAGTTATGCAACGGTTTTTCCAAGCCCCGGATCCCGGACGGATATGTGCTGGGCCAGGAGGATAATTATGCCGTCCCCTACGCGGACAGCTACATGCGGGTTGTGGAAAATCTGCTGGAGACCCGGGGCTTTCCCCGGCTGTATCCCCTGCCTGTCCACGATGAGAAGGTCTGTGACTTAGCCCTCTATTTTGCCGGGGATGATGACGCTACTTCGGAGGAAAACGATATGGCCGCCGCTGAGGCTATGTTCCAGAGAGGGCTGCCCTATCATCTCAATCTGATGCCGGTGGATGAGGAAGGACGGTTCCGCATCAGCCGGGAGCAGCTGGAACAACTGCATGCCCAGGGCTGCGAAACGGCGCTGCATTATAATTTCCTTATGTTTCCTTACAGCGAAGAGGGATATAAGCTTCAAAGCGATATGTATGAACAGGCTTTTGGGGAAGTGAGCATCGGGCCGGTGAACCACTGCCTGATTCAAGTCGGCACCGCCGGAGAGCGCTACCGGATGGAGGCGGCCTGCGGTGCACTGGGCGACAACAATCGCCTTCAGGCACAGATGGATCCCCAAGACATCAACGCCTTTAATCTCAGCGGTTTCGCCAGCGGCACCGCCTTCCCGCGGTTTGTGCTCTGCGACGCGGCCCACGGCAACCGGGAACTGGATTTCTGCGAGGTGTACAGTTCCTTTTACGAGCCCCGGCTATACACGGAGGAACCGGAGGAATGCCGGAAAATCGAGAACTATCTGGAGGATGGTTTTGCCTATGGCCGGCCCCTGCAGCTCTTCTTGCATCCCCATTATATTTCCGGCGTGTGGTGCGACCCGCTTCCGGCACTGAAGGCATTGGACCACGCCATGGATTATGTCCGGGAAAAAGGGTGGAATGTGTGGACCTGCGGGCCGGACGCTCTGATTCACTGGTGGCACGACCGCGCAGCCTGTCAGGTGGCAAGCCTCTCTCCGCGGGAATTTACGGTGAACAATCCCACTGATTGGGGGATCACGGTGGTGCTGCCGGAAGATACGCAATCCGTGACGGTGGACAACCAGCCCGGGGTGCTGCAGACCAAAATCGTGGCTGGAAAACAATGCAAGCTGCTGAATCTGGGAAGCGGAACCTTCCGGGTATCCTGCAACTGATCTGCGTAAGCCGTGGCCGTCAGGCCGGAACATAAATCGATTGTCGCTAGGAGGATCGAGATGAAAAAACGTGTAATTTCCCTGCTCCTGACAATCTGCCTGAGCTGCTGCCTGCTGGCGGCGGGCGGATGGCAGACTTCGGCCGCCCCCGTGCGTTATGGTCTGACCCTGGATGCCCAGGGCAATTTTATGCTCAATGGCCAGAAGTTTTATGGCTACGGCGTCAACGCTGCGGCGGGTGATGTGTGGCGTGATCCCTTTGACGATACATACCGGGTATGTCTGGAAACCCTGAAAAAGTTTGGGATTCCCTTTACCCGTACCATCATCACTTATGGCTCTATAGAGGATTATAAGTGGTATCTGGAGGATCCGGACGCCTATTTCGCCACTTCCCAGCAGATGCTGGACATGGCGGCAGAAGCCCACATTGGGGTGATCGTTACCGTTATCAGTTCCTGTCGGTATACCAGCATGCTGGGGGAAAAGCCCTCCGCTGTCGGGGACATAAACAGCAAATCCATGGCCTTCCAGAAGAAATGGACCAAGGATATGGTGGAACGGTTTGTGAATCATCCGGCGGTTTGGGGCTGGGAGATCGGCAATGAACGCAATTTGGAATCCGATTTGATGTTTACCGAACACGCAGGTCAACTGGACATGGTATACGGTGATCTGGTGGGAGAATTTAACGGCTACGATTCGGTCACGGCTGAGGAGTTTGCCGTCATGAAGCGGGAGATCGCCAAAAGCATCCGGGAAGTGGATCCCTACCGGTTCATTTCCAGCGGCGACGCGATTATGAGAGAGTCCGCCTATCATCTTCATCAGTCCTCCCAGAAGATGAACAGCAATCATGAATGGACGGTGGACTGGACCCGGGATACCCTGGAGCAATGGCGGTATATGAATCTTTACGCCACCCCCGACCCGGTTAATGCCATCTCCACTCATTTCGCCATGACCTATGACGATTTTGGCTACGTTTTGGCGGATACTACCCTGAATATGGAACAGCTGCTAAAGGAGTATGTGGCCCAGGCCAAGGCCGCGAAAAAGGGCTTCTATTTTGGAGAATTCGGCGATTTGGGCGATACCGACATCGATCCGGCGCAGGGAAAGGAATTGGCGACCAAGAATCTCAACGCCATGGTGAGTGCCGGGGTACAGCTGGCCTCTCTGTGGCAGCGTAACAAGAACAATTCCGTGGTGACGGATGAAGACAATCTGGCTGTCACCATCCGGGAAATTCAGAAGGCCAATCAGAAATTTCAGTCTGCAGGGCTGCAGAACACGGAAAAATATTGGGCGGCGGCGGACAACGCTGACCCATCCAAGCCCACCGATCCCGTCAAGCCCACCAATCCGGTCACACCCACATCGCCTTCTGTCATCGAACCCGGCAGCAGCACGGTCCCCACATCGCCCGCCGGGGAGGATGAAGTCAGCCAGTATATGCTCAGCCAGTCCACCAAATTATCCATCTCCGGAACGGATAACAGGATAACCATCCAGGAGCCGGTGAGTTTGGATATCTTCCAACGGAGCATCGCCCTGCGGGAGGGTTACACCCTCAGCGTGGCGGATGGATCAGGCAACATCCTTACGTCGCCGGACGCCCAGGTGGACGCTGGCTGCACCGTGACGGTGCGGGATCCGGAAGGGGCCACGGTACGCCTGTTCACCGTGGCGGTTGCCCAGCCGGCATCTAATACCACCGCCCCCGCGTCCACATCCTCGGCGGGAGAACAGAATACCGGAGGTTCCGGCTGGTGGATCTGGCTGATCGTGGTCCTGGTGATTGTGGTCCTGGCAGGCGGCGCAGCGGCCTTTTACTTCCTGTATTTGAGAAAGAAACGCGCATTGCGCAAGGAGGAAAACAAGGAATGAGCCACGGGATTACAGTGGATAAAAATGGTAATTTTATGATGAACGGCAAGCCTTTCCATGGGTATGGGGTCAACGCCTACACCATGATTTTCAACCGGCAGCTGGATCCCAAGGACGAGTCGTATAAAGACGGGTTTGCCATGCTGAAGAAATACAACATCCCCTTTATCCGCACGCCGGTGACCTATGAGCCGGTGGAGTACTATGAGCAGTATCTGAAGGATCCCGATGCTTTTTTTGAAGGGGCGGACAAGATCCTGGAGGAAGCCCGGAGATCCCATATCGGTGTGATTGTCATTATCATGAATTCCAGCCGGTACAGCAGCATGCTGGGAGAGAAACCCAGCGCCGTCCATGAGCTAAACAGCCGGTCCATGGCCTATCAGAAAAAGCTTGCCGCCGATCTTGTTAATCGGTATAAGGATAATCCTGCCGTATGGGGCTGGGAAATCCGCAATGAAGGGAATCTGGAGGCGGATCTGTTCCGCACAGCCTATGGCGATTACCATCGGGATGTTTACGGCCCCCAGGTTGGAGAGTTCAACGGCTATGATTCGGTCACATCGGCGGAAATGTCGCTTTATAAGCGAGAGATCGCTAAGGTTGTACGAGAGCTGGATCCTTACCGCCTGATTTCCAGCGGTGATGCCATTATGCGGGAACCCGCCTATCACCTCCATCAGGCGGCGATGCAGATGGATGATCAGCATTGCTGGACGGAGAACTGGACGCCGGATACCCTGGAGGAATTCAGGGAGATCATCCGCTATTCCACTCCCGATCCGGTGGATACGGTATCCACCCACATTGCTATGCCGCCGGCCGATTTCCTTTACAGACTCAGTGGAGCGGATCTCTCCTATGAAGAGCTGATAAAGGAATATGTCTCCGTGGCGAAAGCCGCAAATAAGGGTTTCTATTATGGTGAATTCGGCGATATGGGCACCACCGAGGATCTGCCGTTTGTTGAGGAGCAGATTCAAAGGAATCTGCGGATCATGGTGGAAAACGACGTGCAGCTGGCCACCCTGTGGCAGTTCAACGGGGCCAATAATGTTTTTAACGACGAAGGCAAAATGGGCTGTATGTTCCGGGAGATATCCAAGGTGAACGATTGGTTCCAAAAATCCGGCTTGCAGGATATGACGGATGTTTGGTGAGCAAGCGGATGATAGACTGAAAGGGCGGATTGAATGGTGTTGGGAAAAGTTCATTCCATAAAACGGCGGCTGCTGGCAGCGGGTATGAGCGTCCTTTTTCTGGTGGGCGGCATCCTGCCGGCGGCCGGTGAAGCCGGAAAGCGGACGGCGGCTTCCTTTTCCCCAACCGGGGACAGCTGGAAAGAGATTCTGACCACAAAGTATACCGAGGACAGCTATGTCCGCAGTCTTCAAGCCTATCCCAACGCTGTCCGGCACCAAAAAGGACCGGTGCTGGACGGCGAAGCCCTGCTCCCGGAAAGCCAGAACGTGCGGCAGGAAACAGGGGAAAAGGGAGAAAAAGCGGTCTGTTTCGATCAGGAGGGACGGGCGGTCTACCAAGTGGAGATCGCCGCCGATGGGTTTTATCAGCTGGGTATCTCCTATGACTATACCGATACCCAGACGGAGGATAACAGCGATCTCTCCATTGAGATCGACGGACGGCCGCCCTTTTATCAGGCGAAGGAACTGGCGTTGCCCCGGGTTTGGACCCAAGAGGAAATCGTGCATCTGACCGGAGGCAATGACCTGCAGCCGGATACGCTGCAGGTGAAAGAAAAAGCGGTGTACTTCCCCGCCGACGAAAGCGGCATGAACGGCCGGTATTGGTTTTACTTCACTGAGGGGGCACATCACCTGACCCTTTATTCCTCTCGCGGGGGATTCCGTGTGTATAAGGTGGAGCTGGGGATGGAAGAAACCGGTGAGGAAGAGGGCGATGCCTATTCTTATACCGGCGATGTGATTCAGATAGAGGGAGAGGAATTCTTCCGTAAAAACGACCGGCGCATCGTTGGGGGAACCGACCGGACGGATGCCCGTACCTCCCCCAATGATCCCATGTACAAAAAGGTCAATATCCTGGCGGGCAGCAAATATCTGAAGCCGAATCAGTCGGTGAGCTGGACCTTTATTGTGAAGGAAAAAGGACGCTACCGGCTGAATGTCCGCTATATGCAGGAAAGCCTGCCGGGACTCTTTGCATCCCGGAACCTTTACATAGATGGTAAGCCCATCGCTTTTGAAGAGGACGCCGTCCGGTTTCCCTACACCGATACCTGGAAGCTGGCGACGGCGGCGGATGCCCAGGGAGATGAGCTGTTGCTGGATCTGGACGCCGGGGAGCACACCCTCACCATGGAGGTGACCCTGGGGGCACTGCAAAACTATGTGCTGCGCCTGGACGACGTGATCTTCGCCATGAACTACCTGTACCGCAAGATCATTATGATTACCAGCACTACCCCCGATCCTTATCGGGATTATCATCTGGAGGAGGAGATCCCCTACCTCATTCCCTATTTTCGGGAGCTAGAGGGAGAGATCAGCGCCATCAGCGACGGCCTGCGGGAACTGGGCGCTGAGGGCGGCATGCTCAGCGTGCTGAATCAGACGGCGGAACAGTTGCGGGAATTCAGCGAGGATTCCTATCGTCTGCAGGACCGCCTGAGCCATTATGTGAGCAATATTTCTTCCCTGTCCGCTTTGGTGATGGAAATGCAGGAAGGTCCCCTGAGCATTGACTGTCTCTGGCTGGAAAGCACCCCGGAGCGGAGTGTGAAATGGAAAGCCGGATTTTGGGAATCCATGCTTTTCCATATTCAGGCATTTTTCGGCTCCTTTTTCTGTGATTATTCCACCTTCGGCAGCGAGCTGGGCGGCGACCGGGAAAGCATCACCGCCTGGTTCAGCGGCAGCCGTGAGCAGTCCGAGCTGCTGCAGGATATGATTAACGAGGATTTCGGCGCGGCGGAACCGGGAATTTCCGTCAGCCTGCGGCTGGTGACCCTGCCTTTAACCCAGGCCATCCTGGCGGGCACAGCGCCGGATGTCTGTCTCGCTGTGGCCCGCAATCAGCCCATCAATCTGGGCTGCAGGGGCGTGCTGGAAGATTTGTCCGCCTATGAAGGCTTTGCCAAGCAGCGGGAGATTTTCGGAGACAATCTGCTGACGCCCTACTCATATGAAGGGGCTGTTTACGGGCTGCCGGTTACGCTGGATTACCACATGATGTTCTACCGCCGGGATATTCTGGAGGAACTGGGCGTCCAGCCGCCGGAGGATTGGGAGGCGTTTTACGCCCTGATTCCCCTGATGCAGCGCAACAATTTATACATCGGCCTGCCCTATACCATGGTGGGCGCCACAGAGGGCAGTCTGGGCGTCAAGGATATTTTCGCCACTCTGCTGCTTCAAAACGGCGCGCAGCTCTATACCGAGGACCTGTCCGCCGTTCGGCTGGACGATCCTGAAATAACCGCCGTATTCCGGGAATGGACCGAGTTTTACAGCAAGTACCAGTTCAGCCTGGAGTATAACCTTTACAACCGTTTCCGCACAGGGGAGATGCCCCTGGCAATCGCCTCCTATTCGGTTTACAGCCAGCTTTCGGGGGCGGCTCCGGAAATCAAGGGGATGTGGGGAATGACCCAGATCCCGGGCACCCGCCGGGAGGACGGTTCCATCGACCGCACTCAGGCCGCGTCCGGCACGGCGGCGATTATGTTGCGGGGAAGCGAACATAAGGAGGCCGCCTGGAAATTCCTTCAGTGGTGGACCTCCGCCGAGGCGCAGGGAGCCTACGGCAATGCGGTGGAGGATCTGATGGGAGAAGCGGCCCGCTATACTCCGGCCAATCCGGACGCGGTGAAGCTGCTGCCATGGGACGAAGAAAATTATAACGCCCTCATGGAGCAGCGCAGCAGGATTCAGGAGCTGCCGGAGGTGCTGGGAGGCTATTACGTAGTGCGCAGCATTGATAATGCCTTCCGCACGGTGCTGTACAACGGCGCCAACTACAAAGAGGCTCTCCTGACGCAGAATGTCATCATCAACACGGAGCTGGAGAGAAAGCAGCGGGAATTCAAAGACTAGAGCCGCACCGGAAGAGCCGCTCTTCGGCGCCATCCGGATTTCGAACAAGTCCGCACCATCGGAACACTGGATAGGGAGAAACGCGATCATGAAAAAAGCAAAACCGGTTCGGTCGAGAACCAGATCCACGACCCTCAGCAGCTATCTTTTCCTCACGCCGTTTTTTCTGTCGTTTTTGCTGTTTACCGTCCTTCCCATCGGTTGCGCCGTCGTCCTGAGTTTTACCGATTTCAACATGGTTTCTCTTCCCAGCTGGGCGGGGCTGTCCAATTATGCCCGGATGTTTCTGGACGACGATGTATTCGGTACCGTTATCCGCAATACCCTGGTGTTTGCCATCGTCACCGGTCCTGTCAGCTATTTCCTTTGCCTGCTGCTGGCCTGGCTGATCAATGAAATGAACCGGGTGCTGCGGGTGATTATGACGGCGGTGTTTTATCTTCCCTCCACCCTGGTGAGCGCCGTGGGAATTTTCACCTATGTGTTCAGTGGGGATTCCTACGGCCTGGTGAACAGCGTTCTTATGCGGTTCGGCTTTATACAGGACCCGGTTATGTGGCTCAGCGACCCTACCTATAACCTGGGAGTGGTGATTTTTGTTCAGCTGTGGATCAGCCTGGGCGTGGGCTTCCTGTCCTTTATCGCCGGTTTTCAGGCTATCGATTCCAGCATTTATGAATCGGGAGCCATCGATGGGGTCCACAACCGGTTTCAGGAGTTCTATTATCTCACCCTTCCCAGCATGCGGCCCCAGCTGATGTTCGGCGCGATTATGCAGATTACCGCCTCCTTTTCCGTTTCCGCAGTGCCTATCGCGCTCACCGGCTTCCCAAGCACCAACAACTCCACCACCACTATCGTCACCCATATCATGGACATGAGCACCAACCGTATCGAACTCGGCTATGCCTGTTCCATCGCCGTGTTCCTTTTTCTCATGATGCTCATCACGCGGGATATTGTTTCCCGTATTATTAAGAGCGATTAACCGGTAGCGGTTGTCCAGGAAAGGATACGAGTAATCGATGAGATTAAGCGCGAAAAAAATCAGCCGTTCCAACGGCGGCACGGCGGTTATACTGTTTTTTCTGTTTCTGCTGTCCTTGTTGATGGTGGTGCCGCTGGTGTATGCGCTTCTGCAAT
>ENA-UOJE01003534-UOJE01003534.1-human-gut-metagenome-genome-assembly--contig:-C23-NODE-3534-length-10494-cov-7.139669_pt1 | contig 10494 bp, 8 predicted proteins | sample MGYA00242341_ERZ723888 | MGnify/ENA metagenome assembly ERZ723888 | reverse complement strand
CGTCGTGGATGGGCTGACCGCCGCCGCCGGCGCAGCCGCCGGGACAGGCCATGATCTCCACGAAGTCATAGCGCACCTCGCCCCGCTCCAGGGCGGTCATGAGCTTGCGGGTGTTCAGCAGGCCGCTGGCCACCGCCACGGACACCGGTCCGGCCCCGGGGATATCGAACTTGGCTTCCTTCCAGCCGTCCATGCCCCGGACGTCACGGAAGGCGTCGGGATCGGGATTTTGGCCGGTGACAAGGTAGTAGGCGCTGCGCAGGGCCGCGTCCATGACGCCGCCGGTGGCGCCGAAGATCACCGCCGCGCCGGTGCCGCTGCCCAGAGGACTGTCAAAGGGCGTCTCATCCAGGACGGCGGGGTTGATCTGCTCACCCCGGAACATCCGGACGATCTCACGGGTGGTCAGCACCACGTCCACGTCCGGGTCGCCGCAGGCGTCCCGCATGGTGGGCAGGGCCGCCTCGCTCTTTTTGGCGGTGCAGGGCATGATGGACACCACGAAGATGTCGTGGGGGTCCACCCCCAGCTTCTTGGCGAAGTAGCTCTTGGCCACGGCACCGAACATCTGTTGGGGACTTTTGGCGGTGGACAGATGGCTGACATACTTGGGGAACTGGGTCTTGACGAACCGCACCCAGCCGGGACAGCAGGAGGTGAACATGGGCCAGGTGTACTGATCCCGGTGGGTGAAGCGCTCCACAAACTCGCTGCCCTCCTCCATGATGGTCAGGTCGGCGGTGAAATTGGTGTCGAACACATAGTCAAAGCCCATCTGCTTCAGGGCGGTGACCATGCGCTGGGCAGTGGCGTACTCGGGCTTCAGGTGGTAGTATTCCGCCCAGGCGGCCCGGACCGCCGGGGCCATCTGGACCACGGTGATCTTCTTGGGGTTGGCCAGGGCGTCGAACACCCGGCCGGTGTCGTCGTGCTCCTGCAGACCGCCCACGGGACAGTGGGTCATGCACTGGCCGCAGAAGGTGCAGTCGGAGTCTGCCAACGTCCTGGCCCCGGACACACCGATGGTAGTGCGGGTACCGGTGCCCATCAGGTCCCAGATGTGCATACCCTGGATCTTGTCGCAGACCTGGATGCAGCGCATACAGCGGATGCAGCGGTTTTCAAACCGCACCACGGGGGTGCTGAAATCCGGCTCGATGGGCCGCAGGTCCTTGATATAGTGGTTGCCCAGCAGGTTATAGTCGTTGGTGAGCTGCTGGAGCTTGCAGTTGCCGCTGCGGGTGCACTTGGGACAGCGGATGTCGTGCTGGGCCAGCAGCAGCCGCAGGTTCACCCGGCGGGCCTCACGGACCCGGGGGGAGTTGGTGTGGACCACGATGCCCTCGGCCACCTGGGTGTCGCAGGCGGCCACCAAGCGCTGTTCCCCCTCCACCTCCACCATGCAGATGCGGCAGGCGCCGATCTCGTTGATGTCCTTCAGGTAGCACAGGGTGGGAATATCCAGGCGCACGGAGCGGGCGGCCTCTAAAATGGTGGTGCCCTCCGGCACGGTGACGGTTCTGTTGTCGATGGTCAGCGTTACCATTTGATATCTCGACCTCCTCTGAAAATGCCGTAGCCAAAGTGATCGCACCGCAGGCAGCGGGAGGCCTCGGTGACGGCGCCCTCCTCGGTGAGACCGCACTCGATGTCCTCAAAGTCGCACTTGCGCTCACAGGCCTGGCGCTCGGTGGTGTTGATGCGCCCGTGGGGCGGGCGGTTGTTCAGCCGGGGAGCCGGGATGTCCACGTCCACCCGGATCTCATGGTGGAAGCCCAGGTGCTCGTCGATGTTGGCGGCAGCCACCTTTCCGGCGGCAATGGCCCGGATGGCGGTGGCGGGGCCGGTGACGCAGTCGCCGCCGGCAAAAATGTTGTCCATATCGTTGACCTGACCGGACAGGGCGGCCACCAGCCGTCCGCCGCGGGTAATGGGCACGCCGGCCTGGTCAAAGCCCTGGATCTCGATGCCCTGGCCGATGGCCACCACGATGATATCCGCCGGGATGCGCACCTGGTCCAGAGCGGCCTTGTTGGGCTTGGGACGCCCGGAGCTGTCCACATCGCCGATGATCTGGGGCTGGACCCACAGAGCCCGGGCCACGCCGTCCTCGTCGGCTTCAATGCGGACGGGAGCTGCCAGGGTCATCATCTCCGCCCCCTCGGCGGTGGCTCCTGCCACCTCGTCGGGCAGGGCCGTCATATCCTCCAGGCGGCGGCGGTACACACAGGTGACCTTGCCGGCTCCCAGGCGGATGGAGCTGCGGGTGACGTCCATGGCCACGTTGCCGCCGCCGATGACCACCACCTGCTTGCCGGTGAAGTCGGGCATCACGTCGTCGCCGATGGCCTTGAGCATCTCCACGGCGGACAAGACGTTCCTGCTGTCCTCGCCGGGAATGCCGGTTTTCTTGTCCTGGTGGGCGCCGATGGCGATGTAGATGCAGTCGAACTGCTTTTCCAGCTCCTCCAGCCAGATATCACGGCCAATGCGGACGTTGGTGCGGACCTCGATGCCCAGGGACAGGATGGAGTCGATCTCGGCGTCCAGCTTCTCCCGGGGGAAGCGGTAGCTGGGGATGCCGTAGCGCAGCATGCCGCCCAGCTTGCTGCATTCCTCGAAAATGGTGACCTTATGGCCCATCAGGGCCAGGTAATAGGCGCAGCTGAGGCCGCTGGGGCCGCCGCCCACGATGGCCACGGTCTTGCCGGTGGCCGGGGCGCAGGGGGGATTGGGCACCACGCCTGCGTGGTCCACGGCATACCGCTTCAGGCCCCGGATGTTGATGGGATCGTCGATCATATTCCGGCGGCAGCGGGCCTCGCAGGGATGCTCACAGATGTAGGCGCAGGCGGTGGGCATGGGGTTGTCCTTGCGGATCAGGCGCACGGCGTCGGCGTAGCGCCCGACCCCCACCAGGGCCATGTAGCCCGGGATATCCACCCCCGCCGGACACAGGGCAACGCAGGGCACGGGATTCTGGAGGCTTGCCAGGCACCGGTGGTGCTGCACGTGCTCCTCATAGTCGTCCCGGAAGCCCTCCAGGCCATCCACCACCAGGCGGGCGGCGTCCCGGCCGATGGCGCAGTCGGCGGTGTCCACGATGCTGCGGGCGGTTTTCTCGATGATGCGGACGGTGTCCATGTTGGCGGTGCCGTCCAGCACCTGGGAAATGAGCTTGGTCAGCTGGCCCAGGCCGATGCGGCAGGGAACGCACTTGCCGCAGGTCTGGGCGTGGCACAGCTGCAGAAACGACAGAGACATTTCCACCGGGCACAGGCCCGGAGGGCTGGCGGCGATCCGGCGCTCCACATCGCGGTAAAGACCCTCTACCACGGTCTGAGCCCTGCTGGGGGTTTTGATGTCAAGTCTGCTCAAAACAGTTCCACTCCTTCCGTCCGCTTGCGGCGACTGACTGTGCGCCCCAGGCGGACTGATATTGGTTACAGGTACAGAATGCCACAATTGCCTTCAAAAGTCAATTGTTTCAGAAAAGTTGTCTATCCGATGAGAAATTTTCATAATTGATGAGAAAACATTGCAGAAAAATTCACGGAACCATAGGGCGGCCTGAAATTTTGAAATCTTCGGAAACGGCGGAAAACCGGGAACGTTTCCCACTCCATTGCCAAGATTGTGACGAAAATTGTTTCGTATAAATGCAATAAATTTCGGCACACGAAAATCATTCCGGGACAAAGTGTTGCATTTGCATATTGCGGACGGGGCCTGTACATGTTATAGTGAGTGTACAAATCAGAAAGGAGGCGCGCCATGAAGGTTCGGCTCAACGAGGACCGGCAGGTGGTGGACGCCATCCGGGAGGGGTTAAAGCGCACCGGCGGGTACTGCCCGTGCCGCCTGGCCCGGACGGAGGAAAACCGCTGCATGTGCAAGGAATTCAAAGACCAGATCGCAGACCCCGACTTTGAGGGGTACTGCCACTGCCGTCTGTATTATAAGGAGAAGTAAGACCTGAGACTGTCAAAAAATCCGGAAATCTTTCGCCATCGGAAAGGAAGATAGTTACGAAAGAAACCCATCAGGGGTGTCTTTCGTTTGCAATCACAGGTTTTTCAGAACTTTCTAAGTTCTGAAAAACCGCAAGCAGCTTGTCAAAAAGACTTTTTGACAAGCTGCCTGTCCCCCGGTTCACATTGAACCGGGGGATTTTTTCGCCCGGCGGAGGAGTGCATCATGCCGGTATAATTCCAGCAAATGACAGGGATGTTTGTCGATAATGACATAATTTAGCGCAATTCTGCGTTTTTATGCATTATAGACGATTATAAACGGTATGTTTTGTTGAATTCACAGAAAGCTAACAAATTGATCAAATTTTTGTTGCATGGTACAATATTTGCGAGTAAAGTAGTGAAGTACCCGGCAGGAATCCGGAAAAAAAGAAGGAGAAAAGCATATGGAAATTCAAATTCTGCCCCTGATTATCGTTGTCGCATATCTGGTGGGCATGCTGACCGTGGGCGCCGTGGTCAGCAAGGTCCAGATCAAGAACGCCAAGGACTACATGGTGGCCGGACGCCGCATGGGCCTGTTTATGGTGGCGTTCTCCCTGTCCGCCAACAACATCGGCGGCGGCTGCACCACGGGCCTGGCCCAGAAGGCCTTCGGCGACTGGGGCCTCAGCGCCGTGTGGTACGTCCTGGCGGCTTCCATTGCCATGATTCCCCTGGCCTACTTCGCTCCCAAGATCCGCAAGACCATGGCCGTGACCATCCCCGAGGTGGTGGGCCGCCGGTTCGGCAAGTTCTCCAGCAACTTCACGGCTATCCTGTCCGTGCTGTCGCTGTTCTGCCTGACCTCCTCCCAGATCGCCGCCTCCGGCGGCGTCATCAACGCCCTGATCCCCTCCATTCCCCTGAATGTGTGCCTGATCTTCGCGGGTATCGTCATCATTCTGTACACCACCATGGGCGGCATGATCGCCGACCAGATCTCCGACCTGGTGCAGTTCGGCATCATCCTGGTGGGCCTGGCCATCGCCACTCCCATCGTGCTGAACCATGCCGGCGGCTGGAGCGCCATCTCTGCGGCTCTGCCCGGTGAGAAGCTGAACCTGACCCAGATCGGCTGGGCTTCCATCATCGGCTACATCTTCAACTACTTCTGCACCTTCCTGGCCGGTCCCGAGATGGTCTCCCGCTTTGAGACCGCCAAGGACGAAAAGACCGCCAAGAACGCCGCGTTTGTGTCCGCCATCCTCATGGCCGCCATGTCCATCTTCCCCACCCTGCTGGGTCTGGCTGCCTTCGCTCTGCAGGATCAGCTGCCCGGCCTGGCCGAGAACGGCAGCAACGCCATGATGATCGTCACCGGTCATTATGCCCCCGGTGTGGTGACGGGCCTGATCTCCGCCGCCATCATCTGCGCCACCATGTCCTCCGCCGACTCCAACCTGCTGTGCATGTCCACCATGATCATCAACGACCTGTACACCGGTCTGGGCGGCAAGAAGCAGCTGACGGACAAGCAGACCATCTTCTATACCCGGGCCTGCAACGTGCTGTCCGCCGTTGTGGCCATGCTGATCTCTCTGTTCGGCGTGTCTATCGTGGCCATGAACACCTTCGCCTTCGGCATTCGCTGCGCCGGTCCCTTCGCCGCATATGGCCTGGGCCTGGCAGTGCCCAAGGCCACCAAGAACTCCGGTATCATCTCCATCATCTGCGGCACCATCGCCTTTGTGGTGTGGCAGATCGTGGGCGGCGGCGGCACCTGGATGTTCCTGATGCCGGTGGTGGCCGGATGCCTGGTGAGCACCATCTCCTTCTTTGTGGTCAACTGGATCGAGTGGGGCCGCGGCGTGGCCCCCGCCCCCAGCGCCTATCTGACTGACGAGGAAGTCGCCAGAAAGATCGCTGAGGAGTCTGCCGGCCGGTAAAGCATCCCAAATCGAACAACAGCCCTTGCGGGAAAATCCCGCAGAGGCTGTCTAACATAAGGGGCAGTTTTTAGATTTCAAGATATCCCTTGAGCACCTTCAGGGTGTTCCACACGCCGTCGATATGGCTGCGCTCATAGCCGTGGCTGGCGTAGACGCCGGCACCGATAAGCCCGTGGCGCAGGTCGTTTCCGGCAGACAGGGTGGCCTCCACATCAGAGCCGTAGTGGGGGTACACATCCACGGCGTAGTCGGCCTTTTCCCGCCGGGCGGCGTCCATGAGCCTGCCCACTACCTCATAGCTGTAGGGGCCGCCGGAGTCCTTGGCGCAGATGGACACCTGCCGCTCGGTGCAGCGCAGACCGTCGCCTACGCAGCCCATGTCCACGCTGATGGCCTCGGTGACGCCCTGGGGCACGCTGGCGGCTCCGCCGTGGCCCACCTCCTCATACACCGTCACATGGGCATATACCCGGCGGCGGGGCGTGAGCCCCCGGTCCTTCATATACTTGCCCAGGCCCAGCAGAATACCAACGGACAGCTTATCGTCCAGGAACCGGCTCTTGATAAATCCGGAGCCGGTGATCCGGGTCCGGGGCTCGAAGCAGACGACGTCACCCACCTCCACACCCAGAGCGCGGGTGTCGTCGGCGGACTTCACGTCCTCGTCCAGCACCACCTCGCAGGTGTCATAGCTGCGCTTGGCGTCGGCATATTCGCCGTTGACGTGGACGGAGGCGTTGCACAGCTGGAAGGTGCCCTCGATGACCCGGCCGGAGCGGGTGTAGACCCGGACGTTCTCCGCCTCGCCGTTTTCCGGACGCATACCGCCCAGAGCCGTCAGCCGCAGGCGGCCGCTACCCTTGATCTCCGCCACCATGCCGCCCAGGGTGTCGGCATGGGCCTCCAGCAGCAGGCCGTCATTCTCGTCGCTGCCGCCCAGGTCGATGAGAACGCCGCCCTTGACGGTGGTCCGGGCCTCATAGCCCAGGGACCGGAAGGCGTTCAGCACCCACTCCGCCGCCTGCCGGGTGAAGCCCGTGGGGCTGTCGATGGCCAGCAGCTCCACCGCCTGGTGGGCGGCGTATTCCGCATAGGTACGTTCCATAGTTGAATCCTCCTGTTATTTGATCTTTTCCCAGCAGCCGGACCGCAGGGAACCGGCAGCCACCGGGCAGTCCAGCCGCTCCGCCAGCTGCCGGGCCAGGGGACGCTCCTCCTCCTGGTCCACCTGGTTCACGAAAACCTGGTCATGAAATCCCTCCCGGGCGGCCACCCGGGCCGCGATGGCCGGGGTCACAGGCCGGTTTTCCGGCACACCGGCCAGCCGGGCATACAGGGCCGGACGATGGGCCGCAACGCTGATGGGACGGCCGAAGCCGTCGGCTCCCAGCACCAGAATGGTGGTGTTGCGCCGGGGCGGCAGCACCGGCTCGTGTTTTTCGTGGCCCTTGAAGGGCTTTCCGGCGGAGCCGTCCGCCTCCACCAGGGTATAGTCCGCCAGGGCGTCCCAGCCCTCAAAGCCCGGGGACACCAGCTTGCCCTGGGCCGACGGGACCCCCAGGCACACCAGGCCCTCCCGGGCCAGAATTTCCCGGGCGGTATCCGGGTCCCGGGCCACGGTGATGCCGGTGGGGGGCCAGATCTTGGTGGTGGTGGTCACCGCCACGGTACCCCGCTCCCGCAGCTCCCGGGCCAGGTGATACATCAGGGTGGTCTTGCCGCCGCCGCCGATCAGGGCGGTGACGCCCGGCCGGATGTCCAGCAGCTCGCATAGCTTATCCATTTTCTCACTCTCCCTTTGCGCCGCGTGTGCGGCAGGGCCATTGTATCACAGGGCGGTGGAAAAATCCACCTATATTTCCGCCTATTGACGCCGGGCGGTGCGGTATTCGTCGCCGGGCCGCCAGTAGGGGCAGTCCCCCCGTCCGGACAGGAACCGCACCATCTCGTCCTCGTCCAGGTCCACGTCGCAGATGTATTCGTCGTATTCCTCGTCGTAGTTATAAAAGCAGCAGGCTTCGCACTGGGTCATGTGCCGGGCCTCCTTTCGTCAGGATGATTATACGTCCATCTGGGGTGCTGCGTCAATAACCAGCTTGTCAAAAAAGTCTTTTTGACAAGCTGCGTGCGGTTTTTCAGAACTGAAAAGTTCTGAAAAACCTGCGATTGCAAACGAAAAACACCACTGATGGGTTTCTTTCGTAAGTATCTTCCTTTCCGATGGCGGAAGATTTCCGGTTTTTCCGACAGCCTCCAGAATATTTATCAACAGAAAGTTTACAATTATTCGAATTATGCACTTGACGAAAATATGAAAATCAAATATAATCATGAGTGGAGAGGGTCTTACCTCCCGTGCCTATGAAGTGAGCGTGCATCCGGGTAAAGAGGGCGGATGCACGCTCATTTCCTTTATTTTCTCAGCTCCCGCAGCTGAAGCTCCACGTCTCCGATGAGGTACAAGGACCCGTAGCACAGCACCGTGCCGTCAGGCCCCGCCTGCTCCAGGGCCAGGGCCACCCCCTCCCGGATGGTGCCGCAGGCCGTGGCGGAACAGCTCAGCTCCCGGATATAGGCCGCCAGCTCACCGGCAGGCAGGGACCGGGGGTTATCCGGCGTCACCGTGATGAAGGAGTTGGCGTAGCGCGCCACGCCCCGGTACATGCAGTGGTAGTCCTTGTCCTGCATGACCCCGGTCAGCACCGTCAGGGGCCGCCCGGGCAGATAGTCCCGGATGTTCTGCTCCAGGGCCTGGATGCACTGGGGATTGTGGCCGCCGTCGATGATGAACAGAGGATCATGGCCGATGATCTGGAACCGGCCGGGCCAGTCGGTGGAGGCCAGCCCCCGGCGGATGTGGGCATCGGTAATGGCCCAGCCCCGGGCCTGAAGCACCCGGATGGCCGTCAGGGCCACGGCGGCATTGCACAGCTGGTGCCGTCCCAGCAGCGGCAGGCGCAGGCCGTCCAGGTCCTCCCAATCGAAAACCTGGCCCTCCAACCCGGCGCTTTCCGGCCGGATGCCGTCGAAATCCGCCAGGTGCAGGGGAACACCCAGACGCTCGCACCGCTGGCGGATGATCTCCTCCACGGCGGCGGACTGGCGATACAGCACCGCGTCACAGCCGGGCTTGATAATCCCGGCCTTGGTGGCGGCGATTTTTTCAATGGTGTCCCCCAGATACTGGGTGTGGTCCAGGCCGATGTTGCAGAACACGGCGGCCTCCGGGGCGGGGATCACGTTGGTGGCGTCAAATTCGCCGCCCATGCCCACCTCGCACACCACGATATCGCAGTTGTGCCGGGCGAAATAGGCGAAGGCGATGGCCGTGACCATCTCAAACTCCGTAGGGTGAGGGTCCAGGGAGTCCGCCAGAGGGCGAACCTGGGCCGTGATTTCGCACAGCTCGTCGTCGGTGATCTGCTGGCCGTCCACCTGCATGCGCTCGTTGAACCGGATCAGGAAGGGCGAGGTGTACAGGCCCGTGCGATAGCCCGCCGCCTGGAGGATGCTGGCCATCATGGCACAGGTGGAGCCCTTGCCGTTGGTGCCGGTGACGTGGATGAACTCCAGGCCCTTCTGGGGGTCCCCCATCAGCGCCAGCAGCGCCCGGATGCGCTCCAGCCCCGGGATGCTGCTGCGCCAGCAGACGGCGTGGATATAAGACAGGGTTTCGTCAATGTTCACTGTATATCATTTCCTTTCGACTGCACCGGCGGCAGGCCCACGGCCCGCAGAGCGCCGGAACGCTGCAGAAGCCACACCACCAGCACGTCCAGCACGCCGGTAATGGCAAACTGCACGCTGCGGGCCGCCAGCCGGGTGAGAAAGTACGCGGCTTTCGCGCCGCCGCCATAGATCATGGCCAAGGCGAAGCTCTGGTACAGCACCGACCCCAGGACCAGCGGCGGCAGGAACGCCAGAGCCAGCCGCAGGGGGCTGCATCTGCGGGTCAGCCAGGGCCGGAAAAGCCCGGCGCACAGGCCGTACAGGATCGGGGGCACGCAGAAAATCGGGTTGTAGCCAGAGGGGGAGAACAGGCAGCCGATGAAATCGGCGGCGAAGCCTGTCAGGGCCCCGGGCAGCGGCCCGAACAGCATCCCGGCCAGGAAGATGGGCACCGCCTCCAGGGAGAAGCGGGTCACCTCGTTGGGGGTGGGGATCAGGAACCGGGCCAGCACCACGCTGACGGCGGTCAGCAGGGCGCAGGTGACCATGGCCCGCACGGGCCACTTGGGTCTGCCGTGGGCAGATGCATGGGTGTGACGTTCAGACATAAAAAATACCTCCTAATTCGGGTAAAAATTGGGAGGAGGTTGGGGAGTATGCACTTGTCAGGGCGCGAACCCCCGGGCCGGCTGCCAAAGCGGATGCGAAGACGGCACCGCGGAGACAGGTCTCCTTCGTCCGGCGGCAACCTCCCATCCGACCGGCACTTAACGCGCCGCTTCTACTCTTGCAGCAAAAGCCAGTCATGATTATACAGAAGCCGCCGGGAAAAAGCAAGGGAAATCGGAAAAAATGCAGAATCCTTAGGGGAAGGAAAGATAGGGGTTGCATTCCCGGGAATATTTGATATAATTACAGCA
>ENA-UOJE01003531-UOJE01003531.1-human-gut-metagenome-genome-assembly--contig:-C23-NODE-3531-length-10496-cov-7.767168_pt1 | contig 10496 bp, 7 predicted proteins | sample MGYA00242341_ERZ723888 | MGnify/ENA metagenome assembly ERZ723888 | reverse complement strand
AGGGTCATTGCGATGCCGATAATCAGGTCCTTCGGCGTGCGCTCGAACGTTTTTTCCGCCACTGCGGCTCCTTCCCCTTCACTGTTCGCTCATCGCACACCGTACACGCCGCATGTGTCTTGCAGTGGCAGCCGCTCACAGACTGTCCGCGGGCGCGCTGAGGAAGTCGAGAATCTTGTCCACATACGGTCCGACCACCGTGTTCGGCATGGAGAAGATCTCGTGCAACGACTTGCCGTACCGTATTTTTTCGATTGATCCGCCACCTTCGCGCACGCGTTCCACGAAATCGTCCTGCGGTCCGTTGAGCACCCAAATGTCGCGTCCGGCTTGGAACAGCAGCATCGGGGTTTCGATTGCGCCGCACATGTCCGGTTTGAGTATGGCGCGGGACAGCGCCATCGCCTGATGCGCCCATTCGAAGGTGGCCGCGTTGGTCTGGCATGCCACGTCGTCGACGCGCTGCTTGTGGAACCAGCGAACGCGCGCCTCGGACGCGCCCTTATGCTCGTCGAGATCGAGTTCGGGGGAAAAATCGGTGTGACCGAATACGCGCGCTTTGCCGAATCCCAAGCCGCACAACGCGCCTGTAGCGATGCGTGCGATCCATGTCGGCATGCCGACGACGGGGGCGATCATGGGTGCGGACAGCACGGCCTTGTCGAACAGGCTCGGATAGTGTTCCATCACGGCCGCGCCGATGCCGCCGCCCATCGAATGGCAGTACAGGTTCAGTGGCTCGCCGCACGCGTATTCGCGGCCCACAGTGTCGGCGAAGGCTGCGAAATCGGCCACGTACCGACGCCAATCGTCGATCCACACCAGGCTGGGATTGCTCACGTCGTGTGCGGAATGGCCGTGCCCGCGGTGTTCGAGGATGCATACGGAATAGCCGGACAGCAGGAAGTACCATGCCATCTCGCTGTATTTTCGCGCGAATTCGGTGAATCCATGCGAGATGACCACCACGCCACGGAAGATGCCCGAAGCGCCGTCCTCACGCAGCACGTCGAATTTGTGCGCGTCGTAACAGCAATAGTGCAACCGGCCGGGTTCGTCCAGTTTGGGCAGCGCGTCGCCGTTCCAGTCAACGGTGGCTGGATCCATCCATCCTTCCGTCATGCAGGCGTCCAGCGCGGGCAGCACCTTGCTTTCCATTTCGGCGTCGTAATTCACCTCGTCGAGCAGCCTAAGAGTCATGCTTTCATCATACGAATCCCACATGAACAGCCTTCAGAGCCCCACGCTTCGGCTCCACGGATCGAACGCGCCTCCTCACTCGTGGACGCGCTCCCCCGTACAATGTCGGTATGAAAATCATGTCATTCTGTGTGTCATTCGTCATGCTCTGCACCATGCAGCCAGCCGGAACGATGGCCCCTTCCAACGGGAAGGCTGCCATCTTCGCCGACGCGGCGAGAGGAACCGCATCCGCCATCATCGACTGCCCGCCGCCGCTTTACTGGCTGTGTGGAAAGTGAGCCATGCGATGAATCCCACGAAATCCGCAGCTCCCATACCCAAAGTCCACCGTGTGGCGCTGGTCGACAACGATCCGCGCGCGTTGGAATCGCTGAGCCTTCTCATCGAAGCGAAGGTCCCCACGGCCTACGTGGTGTGGACGGCCACTTCCGGCGACGAAGCGATCGAACGTTGCCAAAGGAACGACGACAATCTCAACCTGCTTGTATTGGACATGTCCATGGAGGGCTTGCAGGGGCCAGCCATCTGCCATCGGATCCGTCTCATGGACAGGCATCTGCCGATTCTGGGCATCACCAGCTTCTCCATCAACAGCTACCGTAGCAGGCTGATGGAAGCCGGAGCGCAGGGACTGATCGGCAAGGAGGATTCCGATCAGCTGGCGAAGGCCATCGAGCGGCTCTGTGGAGGCAACGTTATGGAGGGATTCGAACCTCCCGCCCTGGCCAACGTGCGCATCAGACGCGAGGAGGAGACCTCACCGCGGCTCACCGTGCGCGAGGAGCAAATCATCTCCCTGTGCGCCGACGGCATGCTGGACAGGGAGATCGCCGAACGACTGGACATCTCCGAAAGCACCGTGCGCAAGCATATGCAGGGCATTCTCAAGAAGCTGAACTGCAAGACGGCACGCCAGGCAGTGGCATTGTGGGTAAGATCGCATGCACGCTGAACCCACAAAACCCAGACCCGTAAGCGCCTTCCGCTCCTGGCACAACCATATGCGTGCCGACCATCCGAAACTCTGGCATCCGATCCGCATAACCATCGTGGTCATCACCGTATGGTGGATCCTGTTCTGCCTGCTGCTCGCCCCGACCGACAATCCCGCGGCGATCGTCTGGACCATCATCGAAATCGCGGTGCTGCTGCTGTCACCGTTCTTTCCGAAATCGATGTCGCTGCTGTTTCTGATCATGAGCCAGTCGGGACCTTGGCTCATACCCGGAGCCGACGTCAATTCGCTGCCGGGAATCCTCTACACGTTCGGCATGCTCGCCTACGAAACCAACAACCTTGTGGCGCTGCTGCTGCTCGCTTATTCCATAGGCGACCAGCTGTTCCGTCAACTGGTCCTCGGCACGAGCAACAGCAATCCCGTGGCCATCATCGCCATGGTCAGCCTGGTACTGATGCTCGGATGCGGTTTGCGATGGAACGCGACCATGACCGCCAGCCGCGCGGAGGCGGAGCAGGCGAAGACGCGATTACGGGAGATGGAAAGCCGCAACCACATCGCGGAAGCCATACACGACGCCGTGACGGGAGATCTGTCCGCCGCGGCTTTCGTCGCGCAACGTCGCATCGATGCATTGTCCGGCGGAGACGATGGCGATGGCAGCGCCTCGACGGATGGTGACGACGGCAAGAACGCGGACGAAAGACGCGATGAGCTCGACAAATGGACGCAGGTCAACGATTACATCCTGTCCGCCCTGACCAACGTGCATCGCGTCATCGACGAACTGGATATGGACGTCACCGTCCTTGAGGAGGATGCGGACGGCAAGGCCTTCTCCGACCTGCTCAAAGCCACGATGGCCGACGGCGACCGGCGTCTACGCGCGCTCGGCTTCGACATCACCTCGATCCTCCATGTGGCGGGCGGTGCGCCAAGCGCCTCCCCGAGCCTGGCCGGAATCGCCAATGATCTGCTTCGCGAGACCTACGCCAACATCGCGTGTCCTGCCCAGTCCGGCAGCAACGCCGACCTGTCGGTGATACTCACGCCGAACGCCGTCGAAATCACGCAGATCAACCAGGCGAGGACCACCGAAACGGATCGCACGCAGCCGGGAGGCCACGGCCTCGCGTATTTCAGCAAACAGCTCGAATCGCATGGCGGCAAACTCGAGACAACGCTGCGCGACGGCGAATGGACGCTGTTCGCCTATCTGCCGATTCCGGTGCCCGAAACCCTGCCACCCCTTGCCGGACACCCCGAATCGTGACTGGCTCCGACGGTCGCGAGAAACGAAAGGGTACTACAAAAGGTGCTACACAGATGTGGTACACCCTTACTTGCAGGGGTGTTCACGCCATCCTATCTTCCCTATTGAGAAGGGTTACGCGTCTCCCTGTGACCCGACGGATACTTGGCAGTCCGTCGAATCGCAGGGGGACGCGTTCTTTTTTTCTTCGGTTGTATCGGAACGTCAGTTCCGCCGGCACACCGTCAGACCAGCGCGTCGGCGAGGAAATCGCGCTGCAGCAGCAACAGGTTGCGCGCCACCGTCTCGTCGTTGGTCATGTGCGTGATGCCGTTGAGCGGCAGGAACGTGTGCTTCCTGCCGGCCGCCATCAGCGCCTGGCTCAATCGCAGACTGTTGGCGATCGTCACGTTGTCGTCGGCGAAACCATGGATGAGCATGAGCGGACGGCTGAGCTTCGGCGCGTCCGCGATGATGCTGTTGCGCTCGTACGCCGCCGGGTCGAGCCCGAGGTAGCGCTCGGTGTAATGCGTGTCGTACAGCGTCCAATCGGTGGGCGGGGCGCCGGCGCATGCCGCCTTGACCACGTCCGGGGCGTCCAGCACCGCGAGCGCCGACAGGAAACCGCCGTACGACCAGCCGATCATGCACACCTTGTCGAGGTCCGGGGCGGGGATGCGCGACGCGTCGCCGTCCTGCGCGGTGCCGCGGTTCAGCTCCTCGACGGTCTGGGCCAACGCATGCACCGCCTCCACCTGGTCGGCAAGCGTGACGTCCTTCATGTTCTCGAAGATCTCACGGTCCCATCGCGGCCCGCGGCCTGTGGTGCCGCGGCCATCGGCGGTGACGACCAGGAAGCCCTGGTCGGCCCACCACTGCGCGTCCCAGTAGTACGCCTGGTTGAACACGACCTGCTGGAATCCGGGGCCGCCGTACGGCTTGAGCAGCACCGGCAGCTTGTCGGCCTTCGCGTACGGGCTATCGGCGCTCGGCGCGATGATGGCCGTGTACAGGCGATGCTCGCCGAGCCGGGCGAAGCGCACGTTCGGCGCGAAACCGGGTTCGGCGGCATGGTTGTCGATCGGGCAGACGAGCGTGCTCATCGCGGCGGAGCCATCGCCATCGTTTTCCGGCGCGGCTCCCCCGTCGACCGGGCGCATCGTGAAGGAGTGCGACATCACGGATTTCGCCGAGTCCATGTCGCGCCCGGAGACCACCAGGCCCTCGCCGCGCCGGCTGGCCGACCAGGAGCCGGGCCGTGCGGTCATCGGCAGCACATTGCCATCATAATCGAAGCTCACCACGTCGAAGCTGCGGGCGTCATGGCCATCGGCGTTGCCTCGCCACGGGCTCAGTCCGTCGGGCGCCTCGTATCCGTCCAGTTCCGGGGTGCGCTGCACGACCGCCAGCACGTCCTCATCGGTGACGTCGAGCACCTCTCGCACCTGCCAGCCGGCGGGCGTGAACGGGCGGCCGTCCACCGTCAGCCGGTTGGTGTCGGCGTCCATGTCGTTGAGCGCGCAGACCAGGCGTCCGTCCGGCGTGAAGGCCGGCGTGCCCTGGATGATGTCGAGCCACTGATCGTTGGCATGCTCCTCCAGCACGGTCGTGGAGCCGACCGGCGCCGAGCCCGCAGAGGCCTCGGAGCCGAGATGCACCGAGAGCACCTGGTCACGCGTCTGTCGGCGGTTCTGCACCAGCAGCAATGGCTCATGGCCGGCGGACCAGTGCACCGCGGCGACATATTCATAGTCCTTGCGGTTCCAGGAGATCTGCTGGATGCCCAGTCCCGCATACTCGTCATGCCCGTCGTACGCGAGCTCCGCCAGCGTCAGGCGCACATCGGCGTTGCTGGTGAGCGCACGCGCGTATCGACGGCCGGAGGCCGGCGTCTGCGGGTTCGCCGGGTCGCTGATGTACCACATCGGCTCAGGTGCCGCGTTGAACGTCTCGAAGATGATGTGACGGGAGTCCGGCCCCCACCAGAAGCCGTCGTAACGGTCCATCTCCTCGCCGGCGACGAATTCGGCCAGACCGATCTTCCACGTGTTCTCGTCGGCGTCATCGTCCGGATACACGCTCCACAGCGTGCTGAGCTTGTCGGCGGAGGGGTCGTAGGGGGCGCCCGACTCCTCGTCGCCGCAGCGGTGGCCGTGCGCGTGCGGCGCCGGCTGGCCGTCGCAGTCGTCGTCGGTGGCGTCATCATGACGACTGTCAGACGGCCACTGCGGCGCGATGTCGACCAGCATCAGATGTTCGCCGGTCGTGTACGCCACATGCCTGCCGTCCGGCGATATGCGCGGATTAAGCACCGGCGTGGCACCCTCTCCTGCGGCGATGTCATCCGCCGCCAGCATACGGGTGCGACCGCTGCCGTCTTCGGCGATCTCGGTCAGGAACAGCTGACCGTTGATCGTGAAGACCACACGGCGGCCAGCCGCATCCACCGAATACGAGACAATGCCCGAGCCGCCTTCACGGGCGCGCTCGCGACGGGCCTTCTCCTCGGCAGGCACGTCCTCGTCATCAGCGTCCGCAAGCAGCACACGCGGGTCGGCCAGCAGCACCTCCCGATGTGTGCCGTCCGCGTCGAACACGCTCAGCCACAGCGAGGTCACCAGGTCCTCAGGGCCGTCGGAACGCAGGAACAGCACGCGGGAACCGTCGCCAATCGCGGTCGCGGAACGCGGGGCACCGCAGGAGAACCGCAACGTCTGCGCCTTGCGGCGGGGAAAATCGCCGATTGCATCATGAAGAGTCGTCATATCGTTCATGCCCACCACGGTAGCCACCGCACTGGGCAAACCACGCCGGCCGCCCTCCCCCTTGCCTCCCCCATGATCGCCCCGCGGGCTGGCGCATCAGGCGGACGGCATCGGTCCAAATAGGTCTCACGCCCCACAACACCGTGTCAGAAGTGGAAATTTTGCGCTCAAACAGGCTTTTTCCTCAGAAATCACAATTGACTTCCCCACTGACGTATAGGATGGGTAAGGATATAGAAAGGGATCACCATGAGCGTTCTCGACCGTTTTGAGAAAAGTGTAGAAGGCGCGGTCAACGGAGTCTTTTCCAAGTTCGGCTCCAAAGACCTGAAGCCTGTCGACCTTTCCAGCGCCCTGGAGCGCGAGATCGACGCCGAAGCCATGCCGGTCGGCCGCGACCGCACGGTAGCCCCGAACGAATACCGTTTCAAGCTCAGCACGGCTGACTTCGATCGCATCGAACAGTGGGGCAGCGAAGTGCTCGCCAACGAGCTGGCGGACAACCTCACGCAATACGCCAAGAGCCAGCATTATGCGTTCGTCGGCCCCGTGATGGTCATCTTCGAGGAGGACCTCGACCTGCCCAAGGGCAGCTTCAACCTGAGCTCCGAATCCGTGCAGGGCAACGCGGTCCCCGTGACCACCACCGACCAGGCCGAGGACCATCCGATGCTTGACATCAACGGCAACCCCTACCTGCTCACCGAGAGCAAGACGGTGATCGGCCGCGGCTCCGGCTGCGCCATCGTCATCGACGATCCCGGCATCTCCCGCCAGCACCGGGAAATTGACCTGCCCCCCAACGGCGTCATCGCGCGCGATCTGGGCTCGACCAACGGCACGTACGTCGAAGGCCATCAGGTGCCGGCCGCGACGCTGCTGGACGGCAATACCATCACCATCGGCCGCACCCGCATCCTGTTCTGGGCTTCCTCACGAGAGCAGGAGTGACCCCGAGCCAGGAGTCGACTTTCCGTTATGACCGAACTGACATTTGCGATCCTCAAGTATGGATTCCTGATCCTGCTGTGGGTCTTTGTCTGGCTTGCGGTGCGATCGCTGCACAAAGACATCGAAGCGTTCAGCCCGCAGCCGTCGCGGGCCCGACGCCGCCGAGACAAGCGCGCGATGAAATCCTCTGACGGCCCGGCACCGTCCGGCCCGGCCGCCGCACAGACCGCGCCCGTTACGCCGCCGCGCCAAAGCCAGCAGCGCACGCCGCAATCCGGTCCCACACTGCTGGTCATCATCGATGGCCCGAAGGCCGGCGCCTCCGTGCCGCTGACCAGCGAATCCATCACGCTGGGACGCGCCGCGTCCAACACCGTGGTGCTCGACGACGAATTCGTCTCCTCGCATCACGCCCGCATATATAAGGATCCCGCCTCCGGTCAATGGGCGATCGAGGATTTGGGAAGCACCAACGGCACCATCGTCAACCAGCAGCGGCTGAACATGCCCATGCTGCTGCCCCCGCGCATGCCGGTGCGCATTGGCGCCACCACCTTCGAATTGAGGTGACGGCTCATGCCAAATTCCGTTGCATCACAGACCTTGTTCCTGTACTCGACCACGGTGTCCGACGTCGGCACCGTGCGCTCCAACAACCAGGATTCCGCGTTCGCCGGGGAGCACCTCATCGCGATCTGCGACGGCATGGGTGGCCATGCCGGCGGCGACACCGCCTCGACCATCGCCATCCGTTCACTCGCCCACATCGAGCACGATGACGTCAACGGCGATGTGAGCACCGTCGCCCGGATGATGGAAACGTCCGTCATGGCCGCGCACGACGCGATCGTCGGCAAGGCGAAGCGCGAGCGCAAGCTCGCCGGCATGGGCACCACGGTGACCGCCGTGGCGCTGGTCGCAGGCTACTGGGTGCTCGCGCACATCGGCGACTCGCGCGCGTACCTGCTGCGCGACGGTCGCCTGACCCGCATGACGCAGGACCACAGCTACGTTCAGCATCTCATCGACACAGGCCGCATCAGCCCCGCGGAGGCGCGCAACCATCCGCAGCGCAACGTCGTCATGCGCGTGCTCGGCGACTTCGACATCGATCCGCACCCCGACATCGCCATTCGGGCCGCCCATCCAACCGACCGTTGGATGCTGTGCTCCGACGGCCTGTGCGGCGTGCTGGAGGATTCCACCATCGAGCAGACGCTCACCGCCTACTCCGATCAGGAGGAATGCGCCCAGCAGCTGGTTTCGATGGCCTTGAAGGCCGGCAGCACCGACAACGTGACCGCGGTCATCGCCGACGCCACGCTGGCTCTCGACGCGGATGCCTTCGACCTGCCCCACCAGACCCCACTGGTCGCCGGAGCGGCGAGCGCCAGCCTGGAGCCCATCGCAGACATCCTCAACGAGCCTGTCGCCACCGCGCCCATGCTGCGCGACGCGAACGCATCGCCAGCGCAACGCGCCGCCGCGCTGATACAGAGCCAGCCCGCCTCGCAGCCGTCGCCGCGCGTCGCGCAGCCGTCGGCCGTGCGCGAGGAGAACGGCGAACGCGCCAACCCCGACACCGGCGAGATACCGGTCATCCAGAAGCGTGACGGCCATGTCACCGACGATCCCAACGATCCCGACGTCGCCAAGGCCATCCATCACGAGCGGCAGACGCAGCGCAAGGAGACGCGCAAGCGCGGCCGCCGCAATCGTCTGATCGCAATCCTCATCGTGATCGCCGCGCTCGCGCTTGCCACGGGCGGCGCTTTCGGCGCCTACCGCTGGAGCCAGACGAAATACTTCATCGGCAACGCAGACGGCGTGGTGGCCGTGTACCAAGGCGTGAACACCAACGTGTTCGGCCTGGCGCTGTCGCACGAGGTCAAGCGCACGAACATCGACACCGACTCGCTGCCGCAGGCGTGGCGCGACCAGCTGCAGGACGGCATCACCTTCAACAGCTATGACGAGGCCATCCAGCACGTGCAGGTCATCCGTCAGGAGAAAAGCAACTTCAACGACAATTCCAACACGTCCAAGTCGTCCGGCGACGCGGGCAACGGCACGTCCGACTCATCCGACTCATCCGACTCATCCGGGTCGAACGGCACGGACGCATCGTCCACCGGCACAGACGGCGGTGACGCCCAATGATCCCCATACGTCTCCGTCAGGCGTCGCTGCTGCTGTTCGCCATGCTGATCAGCGTCGTCGCCTTCTACCAGATGTTCCTGCGCGTCTACGGCCACTTCCCCGCCAACTACATCGGCCTGCTGGCCGTGGTCGGCGCGCTGTTCCTCGTGCTGTGGGGACTGCTGCTGCGGTTCAAGCCGTACGCCAGCCAGGCGATTCTGCCATGCGTGCTGATGCTGACCGCGATCGGCGTGGTGATGATCGCGCGCATCGACAAGTCCGGTAATTCCTCGGTCGGCTCAAGGCAGCTGATCTGGTTGTGCATAGCCCTGACGCTGTGTGGCATCCTCGTGGCGGTCATGCGCGACTATCGTGTGCTGCGCAAATACTCGTACGTGAACATGGTGATAGGCCTGATACTGCTGCTGTCGCCCATGATCCCCGGTCTGGGGCGCAACATCAACGGCGCCAAGATCTGGATCCGCATCGGCGGATATTCGCTGCAGCCCGCCGAATTCGCCAAGCTGTTCCTCGCGTTCTTCTTCGCCGCCTACCTGTTCGACCACCGCGACCAGCTCGCCGTGGGAGGCAAGAAGGTGCTGGGACTCCAGCTGCCCCGCATCAAGGACCTCGGTCCGATCATCATGGTGTGGCTGATCTCGATGGGCGTGCTCATCATGCAGCGCGATCTGGGCACGTCGCTGATGTTCTTCGCGATGTTCGTCGCGATGCTGTACGCGGCCACCGGGCGCAGAAGCTGGATCGTCATCGGCTTCATCGCGTTCGCCGTAGGCGCGGTCGCCGCGGCCAGCGTGTTCAGCCACGTCGGCCAGCGCGTGGACTCATGGCTGCACCCGTTCAGCGACGAGCAGTACAACCGCATAGGCGGCTCGTGGCAGCTGGTCACGGGCATCTTCGGCATGGCCTCCGGCGGCATGACCGGCACCGGCCTGGGTCACGGGCAGCCGGGTCTGACCACGTTCGCGAATTCCGACTTCATCTATTCGTCGGTCGGCGAGGAGCTGGGCTTGACCGGTCTGATGGCCGTTCTGGTGCTGTACCTGCTGATCATCGCGTCCGGGTTCATCACCGCCATGAAGATCAAGGACGGGTTCGGCAAGCTGCTGGCCTCCGGACTGGTGTTCACGATGGCCTTCCAGGTATTCACCGTGGTCGGCGGCATCACGCTGGTAATCCCGCTGACCGGCATGACCATGCCGTACATGGC
>ENA-UOJE01003524-UOJE01003524.1-human-gut-metagenome-genome-assembly--contig:-C23-NODE-3524-length-10502-cov-6.730449_pt1 | contig 10502 bp, 5 predicted proteins | sample MGYA00242341_ERZ723888 | MGnify/ENA metagenome assembly ERZ723888 | reverse complement strand
GTGAAACTGCGCCAGCCAAAGGCAGCAATCTTTTGACGTTTTCTGATTCCTTCAACCAACGCGACGACCGCTGGGGATGGAAATCCGGTTATAATTTCCAAGGCGTCAGCGAGGATGAACGCCGGGAATTGAAACAAAAGGGAAAGCCTTACTTCCATGCATCCGCTGGGAAAACGCTGACAGTCACGACTGACGATGCCGCCGCAAAATTCTTGAATGCGAAAGGGGATCCGCAGATGACCAATGCCCTTTGGCGGCAGTTCAAGTTCGCTACCCCAGGCAGCTACATGATCGAGTTCAAAGTCAAAGGGAGGCTTGCGAAAGGTCCGGGAGTCTGTACCGGCAGGTACACGGTGTCAATGCTGGATGAGAAAAACCGCAGGATCATCCCGGATTTCACCGGCAAGATCACGCCAACCGAGAATTTCACAGTGCAGCAGATCAAAATCAATATTCCGGAAAAAGTAAAATCGATCCAGACAGCGTTTTTCGTTTATGGGATGGGGCATCTGGAGATTCAGGATCTTGCCATGTACCCTGTCACAGAGAAACATGAAATCGCAATCCGCCTGTATCCGCAGACCCACTTCGGCAATGTCTACCATGCGCCGTCACGACGGCCCGCATTCATCTATTTTGTGCAGAACAACGGGCAGCTCAAACCGGACCATCCGGAATTGCATTTGCGTCTTCCTGCCGGAGTGAAATGTCTTGGAGCGGCCCGCAACCTCGGACATACACCGAAACAGGAGGGCGACAATCTCATTTTTTCCATGAAGAACTCCTGGTTCAGGGGACAGGATTACTGGACCGGTCCTGTTGTCGTCTACGCGGATGCGGAGCCGTCCGACCGGAAAATGAAAATTGAATACTGGACCCGCAATGGGGGGAAAGACGGAACGCATCACAGCTTTGATCTTGTTGTGGTTGAACCTGTTTCAGCCGCTCCCCAGCCGAAAAAGTTCTATGCGGGCATGAAATCGACCAGTCTGGAAAACTTTGCAGACGATTTGATGAAAACCGCAGCCAATTACTACAAGGAATGCGGATTCAATATTATCTGCGGCGGCTATTTCACCCCCAATACCGGAGATATTCTGAAAGATGCGGGTTTTGCGACTGCGTGGTGGCCCACTTCTCCGGGGCCGAACGACGGCTATGACATGGGGGCAAAAGACAAACCGGAATCAGTAAGATACAAACTAATTGACGGAAGTTACATGAAAGCCAGACGCAACGGCTGGATGATCTGTCCCGAAGAAGCGGCATCCAACGGCGAACACTTCCGGACAGAGGTGACCGATAAGCTGCAGAAGATTCTGGTTGAAAAAAAATACAACTTTCTGATGTCGAACTGGGAACCGCAGGACGGACTGCGCGGATGCTGGTGCGACCGCTGCCGGGAAGCATTTATCCTCGACAGCAAACTTCCGGCCAATGAAGTTCGTGCGGCATGGCCGCATCAGATTTTGCAGAAATGGAAAGAACGGTGGCAGGTTTTCCGTGCCAGGCAGCATGGGAAAGTGCTCAAGAACACCAATGAAGCAGTCAAGGCGGCGGGAACCGGAGCTTTTTTCCTGCCGGATGTAACAAGCGACTGTCTCTGGGAAACGACTTGGCAGAGATACCGTGAGTATGGCGGACCAGAATTCATTGACAAACTGGATTGGATAAACGTTTGGGGTCCATATGTCTACTACGACATCGACGAACCGTTTGTCCAGCAGACCGGCTGCATGCTGAAGACATTCTTCAATGCACGCATGGTGAAGGATTTCATTGCAAAACGGATTTCCGATCCGAAAAAACAACCGAAACTGGCCTCTTATCCTCAGCAGTTGCAGTGCATGACCTGGCTCACTTTTCCGGAAGCATCCGCCATGGAAGCCATGAGTCAATATCTTTGCGGGTGGAATGCCTATCTGCTCTATTTCTTCCCCATGGGAAGCGACTACCGGCTGTTCCGTGCCATGACAGAGGTCAATCGCGTCATTGCGGAAACCGAAGACATTATTCATGGAGGCACACCTCTGCCCGATCCCGAAGTAAAAACGGTCACTCCACTGCCCAAGAGTTATTTCCATGGGGGGCAGGACGTCAGAATGCCTGCGCTGGACAAGGCGGAAATGATCCAAAGTGTCGCCTGGAAAAACGGGGACAAATACCTTCTTGCGGTCGGCAACTTCTGGGAAAATGCGGAATGCTTCTTCACTCTTTCCTTCCCCGGACTGAAAAAAGATACAGCATACACCTTGCGGACGGCCGGCAGCGGGGAGACTTTTGCGTTCACCGGCAAGGAGCTGGCTGACGGGGTTCTGCTCCAATGCGGCGCAATGCGCTGGAGAGTGTATACTTTGACGGAAGGAAAGCCGAGCGGAAAGTGTTATACGCGTTCCGACATGGAGGCACTGATGAAAAGCCGGCTTCCGGGGATTCGGGAATGCGCGAATAAAGAAAATCTGCGCCGTCAGCAGGAAGCCGCGGGCGACACGGTTCCAGACTACAAGGGGAACTCCGGTTCGTCGAATGCCGGAATTACCCTGAATGCAAACGACGCCGGGGTCTTGAGCGTGACGGGTCCGCAATATGTCATGAAGCTGGATCTCGCCCATGGCGCAGGTATCACTTCCTGGAAAATCAAAGGAGAGGAATTCAGCGGGAAATACCCGCTTGCCTGTGACGGTTTCCTTGGAACGGGGGGCTTTGTCAGTGGCGGTCCGTACATCTTAAAGGACATCCGCAAGGTGTCCGGCGGTCTGGAACTTTGTCTGGAACGTAAAATATCATTGAAAGACAGTAAAACGCTGAACGGGCTTCTGATCAGGAAAAGCATCATTTTTCTTGCCGATCGCGCCAGCATATCGACGACAATAGTCAATCCTTCCGGAAGCAGCCAGAGCTTTGTCTTCCGCTTCCATTCCATGCCGGCTTTTGACGAGGTCTTTTGGAACGGGAAAAAAATGCCGCGCCATTACGAGACGGAAAGCAAAGCCGTCGGCAGTGTTGAATGGAAAGGAAAGCATCTCTCCGTCATTGCAGAGGCGGGACCGAAAGCTCTCCTCCGGGAATTTGTCTTCTGGGATGGCACTACGTGTCCAACCAGGACATTCGAACCTGTTTACCATGAAGTTTCCCTGACAGCGGGAACGTCACATAAATTCACTTTGGAGTTCCGGATAAAATGATCTATTTTGACGAAGACAGCGATGCCCGCTATTTTCAAGTGGAAGCCGGCACCATGACCCACAAACACCTTGACAATATTCTGGCAAACCTGAGTAAGACGTCCATCGAGGTATATATTGTGGGAATCAACGCGCAGTTTGCCTGTTTCCGCAACCATGCCATTGAATCATATCTGGATGACTTCGACATCCGTCTGGGAATGAATCAGCCGGCGTTGCGGGGCAATCAAGAGGCATGGGCTTACCGCCGCCGCGCCAACATGGCTGTTTTGGAAGCGCAGGGCATTGATTCCAATGCTTATTTGATTGAGGGAACCCGGAAACTTGGAAAAGCGGCATGGATCGACATCCGCATGAACGATATGCACGATGGTCATGATGAGAATTCACAGCTGCATACCAATTTCTGGAGGAATCATCCGGAACTCCGGATTCCCGGCAATATCCCCTGCGAAAACGGTTTTGATTATTCTCATGCCCGCGTGCGCAGCATGTTCACAGATTTTATTGTCGAGGCATTTGAAAAATATCATCCGGACAATATTCTCCTTGACTGGATGAGGTGGCCGACCTTTTTCCCGCGGGGGACCGGCAGGAAACGGGCGCATCTCATTACGGAAATGCTGAAGGACATCCGAAGCCGTATCGGCCGTCCTCTGGCCTGCCGAGTCCCGATCACCCAAAAATCTGCGGAACAGCTTGGACTTGATGTTTCCGCCTGGGTAAAGGAAGGCATTCTGTCTCATTTGTTCCTCGGAAATTTTTCCCTCGCGAGCACTTATGATGTCCCTGTCGAACAATGGCGTCAAACCGTTGGAAGAATTCCGATCATCGTCACTCTTGACAACTCCTGGATGGAAGGTCTGGATATTCCCCATGAAAGCAATCATTTTTCCGTTGAAGAGGCTCGCGGGATAGCCGCTGCCGCTTATTGGCGCGGAGCAGACGGGATTCAGCTTTTCAATGTCATGATCATGTTAGGGGAACTTCCCCCGGAACAGCGAAAAGGAATGTATCTTCATTCCGATACGAACTTTGAAGCAGTCAAATGGGGACAAGTCGTACTGAATGAGCTGCAGGATCCCCGGAAACTTTATTCTTTGCCCAGAAGAGTGCGCCCGGGCTGGAATGATTCCGAAATTCCACTGGGGGATTTGGATCAGATTTTCAGAGTTCCCGGCTATTTGGAGAAATGGCGGAAGACACATAGCGCCCCGGAAGGAACTTTGCCTCAAACAAAACCGACGACATGGAAACTGTGGACAGCCAAGGCGCCGGACCACGATGTGCGGCTGGTCACGGATGCGGCGGGCAGAATTCTTGTGAACGGACACGAGGTTTTCGGCACATCTCCAATCCGGATTCCGGCAGAATACCTGCGGAACGGAGTTACGGAAATTCAAACGGAATCATTTGTTTCCAAACTATACATGGAGCTGCAAGGATGATCACTTTTGATGTTTTTACTCCCGGAAAAGGGCTTTCCGATTCTGCGGCGGCTTTGGACCGTCAACTTGTCAATGAAGATCCTGATATGACATACTCGCAAATGATGCGTTTCAGGCTTTCCGGACAAGCGGCTTCCGAATGCACGGACACTTATTTTATTGCGACACAAGCCGGTCGGTATGTCGCACGGTTATGGCATGGTTGGGGAAAGCATGTGAATTCCATTGGAAATTTTGGGAACTTCAAGACATTGGAAAGTTTTCAGCGACAAGGAATCGGACGGAAACTTCTGGCGATGTGGCACAATGATCTCACAGGGCGTCCGGATATTCCGCTTGCATTGTTCTGCACTTCATCCCAGCCACATCTGGTGCGGCTCTATGGCGAGTACGGTTTCCGCCCGGCTCTGCGCTGCGCGGAAGGTGGGCCTCTCTACAGTCCGCTGGGGAACAGCCCCGACTCTTTCCAGGAGTTCTGCGCCCGTTATTATTCTCCGGCAGAATCTCTGATACTCCGTCCAGCCTCAATCGGCTGGCGGCACGAAATTGACTGTCTGCTGAAATTTTACCTGCTGGATCATCAGCGGAACGCAAGTCTTCCCGGTGCGGTCAATTTGGAATATGCCCTGCTGCATCCCGAAGCGGGAAAAGCGGAATTGTTTTTCACGGATGCGGGGTATTGTGTCGGCTGGGCGTTTACTCCTGCCGGCGGCGTCCGGTACTGCTGTCTTCATCCGGACTATCAAGGGCTGCCTGTCCGCGGAGGGAAATTGCCCGGAGAAAGAAAAGATGACTTGCCATGAATATCTCTCAGGAATTATTGGAATCAATTTGTCGCAGGGCGCGGGAAATGCAGCCGGAAATTGAGGCATTGGGGGAAGCGGTGTGGCGGAATCCGGAAACAGGTTACCGCGAAATTCATACCGGGGAACTTTTGGCGGAGAAACTGGAAATGCTGGGACTGCCGGTGCATCGGCATCTGGCTCTGACCGGATTGCGGGCTGAACTGGACTCCGGCCGGCCGGGTCCGGTTGTCGGGATTGTCGGTGAACTGGATGCACTGCTGCAGCCGAGTCATCCGGCAGCCCGGTGCGGGGTTGTTCATGCGTGCGGCCATCATACTCATGCAGCCGCCTTGTATGGAGCGGCGGCAATCCTCAGGAATCCGGAAATTCTGGAGAAACTATGCGGAAAGATGGTATTTATCGCAGCCCCTGCCGAGGAGGCGATTGAAACGGATTTCCGCCGGGAGCTGATGGATTCCGGCCGGCTCCGGATGCTGTGCGGCAAATCGCAGCTGATCCGGGAGGGAGTTTTTGATGATATCGACATCGCTTTTATGAATCATATCGGCTGCGGAGATCAATTCGGAGCCAAGGACTGTAACGGATTTGTTTCCAAGCAGATCATCTTTACTGGCAAGGCGGCACATGCGGCTTATCCTGCACAGGGAATCAATGCGTTGAACGGCTGTGAACTGGCACGTCATGCCATTGCTTTGCTGAGGGAGTCAGTCTCGACCGATCCGACCGTCCGGATCCACGGAATCATCAGTGAAGGAGGAAAATCGGTCAGCACACTGCCGGAATCGGCAGTAATGGACTACATGATCCGGGCCGGCTCCATCGAAAGGCTGCATTTAGTGTCGGAGAGTTTTGATGATGCGGTGCTGTATAGTGCCAGGGCACTCGGAGTGAAAGCGGAGATCCGGACTTTTTACGGTGCAATGCCGCTGAAGAATTCCGATGCACTGGCGGATGTTGTCCGTGAACTGCTGGAGAAAGTCTTTCCCGGCAAAGAATTTCGTTACCGGAACGGCCATGATTACGGATGTACGGATATGGGGGATGTATCACAGATCAAATGCGCATTGCATTTGGGCGTTCCTGGAGGCGGAGGACAGGCGCATCAGGATTCTTTCCATATTGCGGATCCCGTTGCCGCTTATTCCGGTAATGCGCAAGTGCTGGCTTTACTGACTGCGGAATTGCTCTGCTGTCAGGGCCGGACCGGATATGGAGTCTGCTCGAAGGAAAGCCGCCATTTGAGCATTTCTGAGTATTTGCAGTATGCGGACCGTATGAACAGCCGGAAAATGAACGCCATCAGCAGGTTTTAAGGCTTTCCGGCGCGGAACTTTCGGCAATGGAGGACAGAACCTTTATGTGTCGGCGGCAGGCGGCCGGAATTCCGAAGTTCCGGAAACGCTTTGAGCGGGATTCAAGTGCAACCGCTCCGGGATTCTATTTTCCGGAAGTTTTGATTTTCTGCATCCGCCGCAGAAAAACAGCGGTCTGCTTCCGGAAAGTCTGCAAATCATCATCCGACGGCTCTTCCGGGGCATAGCGCAGACGTTCATAATCACGGCACAAATCCGCCGCGGAAGTCGAACCGTAAAAATCCATCAGCGGCTGATGCTCCGGACGTTTTCCACCGGCGACTGCGGCATAACGACGTTCAAAACGTGCGATAGATTCCGCCAGCCGTTTTCTGTTTCCGGCAAGACCGCCGCACGGACTGTGCCGGAGACGGAAATTCCGCCGTATGCGGACGCCCAGCAGGATACAGGCAATCAGTCCCGCTGCCATACCGGGCGGAGTCAACAGTATTCATTTGTATCGTTTTTCAGATTTTTTCCGTGGGAAAAAACATTCCGCACTGAAATCAGACATCCTTTATTCAATATAACAGTCATTCATATATTATCAAATGAAAACGCGATTGTTTTGACAATATTTCATAAGTATCTGTTGAAAAAGCAGCCGGACGCCGCTGTCCGGCGGCAGTCATATTGCCAACCTGACGGCAAACAGCGGGAAACGCAAATGATAACGGGAAAAGCTGTCTTGTCCGTTTCATTTTTTGTCCCGGTTGTATTTTTTACGGCTGCGCCCTTCGAATACAGCATAAAGCATCCGGACATCCGTCTTTCAGCAGTGCCGTCTTAAAGAAAAATGCGGTCAATATCCGCGTATTTCCCGGATTTTCGCCATTTTGTCCGAAAAAATTCAATTTTTTTGCATTCAACCTCTTGACAAATTCATTTTTTTGAGTTATAATCTATTATGTTCAACATAATCAACAAAAAAAAGACGAGGAGGTGAATTCCGCAGTATCATGTGAAATCATTGCCGTCCCTGCATTGATTCTGAAATCATCCAAAAAAAACGAATAGAAGGGAGAGCCGAACCATGAACAAACAGCAGCCGTGGCATCTTTGGACCGCGAAAGCGCCGGACCACGATGTCGAACTCTATACGAATGCAACGGGCACGATCGAAGTCAACGGACATCCCGTCACAGGACCGGAACCGATCCGGATTCCGAAGGAATGGCTGAAAGACGGAGAAACTGTGGTCAAAACAAATTCTCCACTCACTTATCTCAGAATGGAAGTGTGATGTTTTATGAAAAAGCAATGGGTTACTGCAGGTTTTGAGGCTTTCCGGCGCGGAACTTTCGGCAATGGAGGACAGAACCTTTATGTGTCGGCGGCGGGCGTTCTTCAGCGGATTTATCAATACGACCTGACCCGGAACGGTTATTTTGACCTGGTTTTCGCCAACTGCCAGAATCATCACGAATCCGCCCCCAGTTTTCTGTATGATATGGACGGCAATTCAACGCTGCTTCCCGGGCAGGGCAGCATCGCCGGACTGGCTGTCGATCTCTATGACCGGGGCTATACCGATCTCATTATCTGCGGACGCTATGACATGGTTGCGCCGTTCGCCTCCACAGATATTTATTTCGGCTCGGAACAGCCGTATTCCGAAGATAATCACATCCGCATTCCGACTCCCTGGGCGGAGAGTACGGCAGCCGGCCGTTTCAATGGGAAAAAACTTGCGCTGGCGTTTGCCATGCCGTCCTATGATCAGGTCCGCATTTTTTATCAGACGGATATCGGGTTCGAATGGGACGGATACAGGGATCTGCCCATCCCGGCGGATCAGGTGATTGCCGCGGATCTTGACGGAGACGGTTTTGATGAACTGATCGCAGTCCGCAATGATTTTTCATCTGCGGCTGTCTATTGGGGCGGACCTGATGGCATTCAGGCAGAAAACAGTTCGATGATTCCGTTACCCGCGTTTGAAGAAATCCTTCAGCCCCGGAAATGCAATTCGTTTGAAAGCAATACTGAACGCAAAATCCAGGTGTTCCCGCAGATTCGATGCATATCAGTCAACGGACGCAATGAACTGGTCTGGTGCACCGGAAAAAAAGCTGTATTTTTCTGCGCGAAGAACCGGACCGTCAAACGCGTCCGGGAACAGGATTTTGACGGAGCCATCGCATTCGCCTGCGATGAAAAACAGGGCATTGCCGCTGTTGCCGCACGTCCGGAAAGTTTCATCATCAAAGCAGACGGTTCGACCGTAACGGTCTCGACGCCGCAGGCGTCCGATGTCGCTGTTTCTCCGAATGGGATATTCTTTGCCTCAAACGGCAATTCAATGAACTACCGCTGCAAAACGTATCAATGCGACGTGAATGGAAAAATTCTGCGATGTTTTGAGGGAGAGGATACCCGGCGCGTTTTCCCCGTTCACAATCCGGGACGCTCGCCAGAAGTCCTGCTGGTGAGCCATTTCTCCCGTTCCCCGGTCGGTTTTGACAAGAGCTACATCTATCCCGGCAGCGCGGACGGTTTTTCCGCGGACCGCAGGATTGAGGTTCCCTCATGGTGTGCCGTGGATGCGCTCTGTGCCGACCTTGATGACGACGGCTGGACGGAACTGCTGATCGGCAACAATTCGGAGAACTCGCTTCACCTTGACCCCGGTCATCATCTTCATCACTTCGGTCCGAACGGTTTTGAACCGGGGAAAAGCAGAAATCTGAAAACAAACATCGGCTGGGGTGTGGTTGCGGGAGACTTCAATCATGACGGTTATCTGGAGATCGTCACGCCCTGCAATCACTGGGATGATCTGCGCATCTTCTACGGCAAGGATAATTTTGAGACATACGATACGATCCCGATGCATGCTCAGAATTCTCTGCACTGGCTCGCAGCCGCCGACCTCAACAACAACGGCTGGCTTGATCTGATCGTGCCGCAGGGAAAACTGCCATCCTTGATCCTCTGGGGTGGTCCGGATGGGTTTTCGCTGGAACGTTCGCAGAAACTTTCCGTTTTTCAAGGGATCGGCGCCACGGCTGCCGACCTCACGAAGAACGGATATCCGGACATTATCATCGGCGGTCACACCGAGACTCCGAAAAACGGGGACCTGACTCCGCGCAATCCGCATCACAGTTACGTTTATATTTACTGGAACGGTCCGGAAGGCATCAGCGAAGCACGCAAATGTATGCTCCGCGGCGATGCGGCAGACTCATTCGCGGTCGGGGATTTCAACAACGACGGCTGGCTGGACATCTTCACCGGCAGTTATCACGGCGGCAAGGACCGCGACATCCACTCGTTTTTGTACTGGAACCGCAACGGACATTTCCACAATCTGGACCGGCAGATGCTCTTCACGCATTCCGCGTCCGGGGCCGTCGCCGCCGATTTCAATGAGGACGGTTATCTGGATCTCGCCATTGCCAATCACAAGATCGACGGCGACCATCAGGGATGGTCAGCGGTCTGGTGGAACGGTCCGCACGGGTTCAACGAGGAACGCACAACTCATCTGCCGACCAGCGGTCCGCACGGCATGACCTCCGTTCAGCCGGGCAACATTCTGGACCGCGGACCGGAGGAATACTATCTTTCGGAACCGTATCAGATTACGGATGCATGCAAGATCACTTCCGCCTCGGTGAAGGCGGAGATCCCGCCCAAGACCTGGGTGAAAACCGCCTTGCGCCATGCGGCGGACCCTTCGGAACTGTACAAGGCTCCATGGGAAAC
>ENA-UOJE01003517-UOJE01003517.1-human-gut-metagenome-genome-assembly--contig:-C23-NODE-3517-length-10519-cov-5.936735_pt1 | contig 10519 bp, 8 predicted proteins | sample MGYA00242341_ERZ723888 | MGnify/ENA metagenome assembly ERZ723888 | reverse complement strand
AGCAGCTGCTGCACTCCTTTACCTACAACTTCCGCGACCGCAAGGCTCGCAAGGGCGACTTCCGCAAGCTGTGGATTCAGCGCATCAACGCTGCCGTCCGCGCCGAAGGCATCACCTACAACCGCTTCATCCAGGGCCTGCACCTTGCCGGCATCGAGCTGGATCGTCGCGCTCTCGCCGAGCTGGCCGTCTCCGATCCGGAGGCTTTCAAGGCCATCGTCGAGCAGGCCAAGGCTGCTCTTCCGGCTGACGTGAACGCTCCGAAGGAAGCCTGAGTTTCCCCGACGGTTCACCTGTGAACTTCAGAACCCCCGATCCGGCAAGCGGACGGGGGTTCTTGCGTATCGCGTTCCCCATACCGGATACTTTGAATAGACTTTCCGGAATGTTGATTTCCATCCAATGACGGCTTCCACCTGGAACGAACGTCCTTGGAATCCTCCATGTGGGCAACGCGTTCCGTACGGGAGCGTGACGGAACGGACACGACAAATGATGACGATGCAAACGGAGGACCACGATGACGGATATCGAACGCTTGATTGATCAGTTCCTCGCGTACATCGACGTGGAACGAGGACTTGCGAAAGCCACGGTGCGCGCATATGACTCGGACCTGCGCAAATACAACGGCTGGCTTGCGACGCAAGGCATTCAAGACCTTAATGCAGTGACCACGCAGGACGTGGAACGATACATCGCCTTTCTTGACGATTCCGGAGAATCCGCGCGCAGCAAGGCACGAAGACTGGCCAGCATCCATGCATTCCATCGCTTCGCACTGAACGAACATGTGGTGTCCAATGACGTTGCGGCACAGGTCAAGGCTCCCAAAGGCGCGACGACGCTGCCTGACGTGCTCACTGTGGACGAGGTGGCCAGTTTGCTGGACGCGATCCCCGTCTCGCAGAATCGGCCTCAATCCGAAGGCATGGCGGACATGCCCGACGATCCCGCGATGCTGCGCGACAAGGCGTTGCTGGAATTCATGTACGCCACCGGAGCCCGCGTGTCGGAAGCGTGCGGCGCGAATCTTGACGATGTCGACTGGTGCCGGTCGGCAGTTACGCATGTGAGGCGATCGCAAGATACCTCAAAAACGGACGGCCTCAGCTCGAGTCGAAGGCGAAAGGGCCCACCGAACGACGCGCGTTGTTCCTCAACAAGCGCGGCAAACGACTGTCAAGGCAATCGGTGTGGGAGATCATCCGTGCGGCCGGGGAACGCGCGCATATCGACAAGCCCCTGCATCCGCACACATTGCGCCATTCCTTCGCCACGCATCTGATCCAAGGCGGGGCCGACGTGCGCACCGTGCAGGAACTGCTGGGTCACGCGAGTGTCACCACCACGCAGATCTACACGCATGTAAGCCCGGAGAACCTCATCGAGACATATCTGACCTCGCATCCAAGGGCAAGATAGCATGAGATGCATGTGTTGCTGCCGTTTCTGACGGCGATGATGGGCTAGCATGGAAACAGTGGAATTTTTGACACGAGGATGTTGGTAAGGTAAACGGTATGCCTACGGATTTGCTTGGACGTGATTATGAGACGTTTCCCGCACCGGAGCCGCTGCAGACGCACGGTCCGGCAAGGGTCATCGCCATGTGCAACCAGAAGGGTGGCGTCGGCAAGACCACCAGTTCCATCAATATCGGCGGCGCGCTAAGCCAATACGGCAGGCGCGTGCTGATCGTCGACTTCGATCCGCAAGGCGCCGCCACGGTGGGTCTCGGCATCAACGCCAACGCGGTGGAGGACACCGTGTACACGGCGTTGTTCAATCCGCGCATGGACGTGCACAGCGTGATTCACCACACCGATTTCGAGAATCTCGACATTATGCCGGCCAACATCGATCTGTCCGCCGCCGAAGTGCAACTGGTCACCGAAGTGGGACGTGAGCAGGTGCTTGCCGGTGTGCTGCGCCAGGTCAAGGACGAGTACGACGTGATCATCATCGACTGCCAGCCATCGTTGGGCCTGCTGACGGTGAACGCGTTGACCGCGGCCGACGGTGTGATCATTCCGGTCGCTGCCGAATTCTTCGCGCTGCGTGGCGTGGCGCTGCTCATGCAATCCATCGAGAAGGTGCAGTCGCGCATCAATCCGAGCCTTGAAGTGTATGGCGTGCTGGTCACCATGTACACCCGTACCCTGCATTGCGAGGAGGTGTTGCAGCGTATCTACGAGGCGTTCCAAGGCAAGGTGTTCCATTCCGTGATTTCGCGTTCCATCAAGCTGCCGGATTCCACGGTGGCGGCCGCGCCGATCACCATCTACGCGCCGAACCACAAGACGGCGAAGGAATACCGTGAAGTGGCCCGCGAGCTGATCGCCAACGACATCGTGGCCTGAACTTTGCAAGAGCCCCGTTGGGGGCTCTTGGTGTTTATGAGCGACTCGACACACTTATAGTCATGTTGACTATAAGTGTTAGACTCCTTTCCTGTAAGCAATTCGAAGTATTGGAAGAGGCCATCAATTGATCATGGGCAATGTCTCGGAACGGCGCAAGCAGCCTCCGCAGGTCGGCGTATCCGTGGTGATTCTGGCTTTGGGGCCGGTTCCGCAGTCAGATGTGGGCGCAGGTGCCGCTTCGTCCGGCATGGGCTCCACCCTGTGGATGCCGCTGGTCAAACGCGTCCGTCAGCCTTTTTTGGGGCAATGGGCGTTGCCGGGAGGCGGTCTGAGGGCCGACCATTCATTGGAACAGTCGGCGTATGCCGCACTGGAATCGACGACGTCGCTGCATCCGAAATATCTTGAGCAGCTTTACACGTTCGGCGATCCGGCACGTTCGCATGGCGGTCTGCCGATGGTGTCCATCGTGTACTGGGCCCTGGTGGGCGAGGCCGATGGACGAATCGACTTCGCCGGAGGGGACAACGTCAAGTGGTTCCCCGTCAACCATCTTCCGGAACTTGCGTTCGACCATCGCACCATCGTCGAATACGCCATGAACCGGCTTCGCGGCAAAATCGAATCGCCTGACATCGCCACTCGATTGGTGGGCGAGCGATTCACGTTGAGCCAACTGCATGACGTGTACGAGGCGATTGCCGGACAGCGTATCGATTTGGCGAATTTCCGCCGTAAAATGCTTGCTTCCGGACTGTTGGAAGACACCGGTGAGAAACTGCGGATCGGCCGTAACAGGCCGGCGGCGGTCTACCGGTACAGCCGGAAGCCGGGAACGGATTTGTGGACCGAAGCCGGAACGGCATCCGAATCGGACGACACTCGAATTGCTTTCCAGGATGACGACGCGTTATCCGCATTGATGACGGCGTGATCGCCTGCCATCGTCGGGCTTGAACGAGCTCACGACACAATAGGAAAACAATGATAAAGGGGTGTTGATGTCCGCATCGCAACAAACTGTTGGGGGAGAGGTCTCGCTGACTCGCAACGAGCGTCTTGACCGACTGCCGTTCAACAAGGCGCACAGGAAGCTGTTGGTGGCTTCGGGTATTGGATGGGCGTTCGACGCGATGGACGTTGGTCTGGTGTCGTTCGTCGTGGCCGCCATCGCGGCCGACCCGCATTTCAATCTGACGCCGACCGAGAAAAGCTGGGTGCTGTCCATCGGTTTCGTCGGAATGGCGATCGGCGCCGCGCTTGGCGGCTTCGTGGCCGACCGCGTTGGCCGCAAGACGGTCTTCTCCGCGACGCTGGTGATTTTCGGCCTGGCCAATGGCGGTATGGCGTTGTCATGGTCGCTGGCGGCTCTGCTGATCGCTCGACTGGTCATCGGCCTCGGCCTGGGCGCCGAGCTGCCGGTCGCCTCCACATTGGTCTCGGAATTCTCTCCGACCAAACAACGCGGCCGTATGACGGTGTTGCTGGAATCCTTCTGGGCAATCGGCTGGATCATCGCCGCCTGCATCGGCTATTTCGTCATTCCTAACACCGGCGATTGGGGATGGCGCTGGGCGCTGCTCATCGGAGCATTGCCGCTGCTGTACGCCATCGTGACGCGCATTCATATCCCTGAGTCCGTGCGATTCCTCGAATCCAAGGGACGTGAGGATGAGGCCGAGCAGGCCGTGCGCTACTTCGAACAGGCCGGAGGCGTCGAACCGGTCGCATCCCCGAAGGGCGAGCCGCTGCCGAAGATCAAAACCCGCGAGCTGTTCGGCAAGAAGTATCTTGCGCGCACCGCAGCCATCTGGGCCACATGGTTCTTCGTGAACTTCTCCTACTACGGCGCGTTCACGTGGATGCCGTCTCTGCTGGCCGACCAGTTCGGCTCGCTGACCAAGTCGTTCGGCTACACGCTCGCCATCGCCATCGCACAGCTGCCCGGCTACTTCCTCGCGGCATGGCTGGTGGAGATCTGGGGCCGCAGGAAGACCCTGAGCGTGTTCCTCGCCGTGTCCGCCGTGGCCGCGTTCGCCTTCTCCCAAGCCGGTTCCGTGGCCGCTGTGCTGGGCTTCGGCATGCTGCTGTCCGCGTCCAACCTTGGCGCTTGGGGCGTGTTGTACGCGGTGACTCCGGAAATCTATCCGACGCGTCTGCGTGGCGCCGCCTCCGGTGCCGCCGCGGCTTGCGGTCGTGTGGCCGCGATCATCGCGCCGCTGCTGATGCCATGGTTCCTGACCTTGTCCGGTGGCAACAAGGCCGTGGCGTTCATCGTTTTCGCCGTGGCGTTCATCCTTGCCTGCGTGGCGGCCCTGTGCCTGCCTGAACGCACTGGCAAGGAGCTTGAGGATTAAGGTCCGCGCGCCTCTTCGCGCGATTGACGGCGGGCCTGTCGGCATGATCTGACAGGTCCGCCGTTTTCCATGTGTCGTAATGCTTCGCTAGAATTGGCTCGGTTTGTGTGTAAGTACGGATTTTTAAGTACCGATAGCATGTACGTACCGAACGTTTACGTAAGAGAACAGCAACACTAAGAGAGGTTTCGATGGCGGTTCGCGGCGATATCCGAAATGTAGCGATTGTGGCACACGTCGATCACGGTAAGACCACCCTGGTCAACGCGATGCTGGCCCAGTCCCACGTGTTCAACGAGCGTGAGGAAGTCCCGGACCGCGTGATGGATTCCAACGATCTGGAACGCGAGAAGGGCATCACCATCCTCGCCAAGAACACGGCCGTGGAATACACCGGTCCGCTGGCCGCCAAGTACGGCCACCCGGAGGGCATCACCCTCAACATCATCGACACCCCCGGCCACGCCGATTTCGGCGGCGAGGTCGAGCGCGGCATCTCCATGGTTGACGGCGTCGTGCTGCTCGTGGACGCCTCCGAAGGCCCGCTGCCGCAGACCCGCTTCGTGCTGCGCAAGGCCCTCGAAGCCAAGCTGCCGGTCATCCTGTGCGTGAACAAGGTCGACCGCCCCGACGCCCGTATCGAAGAGGTCGTCGGCGAAACCTCCGACCTGCTGCTCGGCCTGGCCGACGACGTGCAGCACGAGGGCATCGACCTGGACCTTGACCAGCTGCTTGAAATGCCGGTCATCTACTGCGCCGCCAAGGCCGGCTACGCCTCCGTGAACCAGCCCGCCGACGGTGGCCTGCCGGACAACGACAACCTCGAGCCGCTGTTCGAAACCATCATCTCCACCATCCCGGCCCCCGAATACGAGGAGGGCGCCCCGCTGCAGGCTCACGTGGCCAACATCGACTCCTCCGACTTCCTCGGCCGACTCGGTCTGGTCCGTATCTACAACGGCACCCTTGAGAAGGGCAAGACCTACGGCCTGTCCCGTGTGGACGGCTCCCTCGAGAACTTCCGCGTCTCCGAACTGCTGCGCACCCAGGGCCTCGAGCGTATCCCGGTCGAATCCGCAGGCCCCGGCGACATCGTGGCCGTTGCCGGCGTTAACGACATCATGATCGGCGAGACCATCGTCGACCCGAACGACCCGAAGCCGCTGCCGCTCATCCACGTCGACGACCCGGCCATCTCGATGACCTTCGGCACCAACGACTCCCCGCTGGCCGGCCGCGAAGGCAAGGACCACAAGCTTACCGCCCGCATGCTCAAGGATCGTCTCGACCGCGAGCTCATCGGTAACGTGTCGATCAAGGTGCTGCCCACCGACCGCCCCGACGCCTGGGAAGTCCAGGGCCGTGGCGAGCTCGCGCTGGCCATCCTCGCCGAGCAGATGCGCCGCGAAGGCTTCGAGCTGACCGTCGGCCGCCCGCAGGTGGTCACCAAGACCATCGACGGCAAGATCAACGAGCCGATGGAGAACACCACCATCGACGTTCCCGAGGAATACATGGGTACCGTCACGCAGCTCATGGCCGACCGCAAGGGCCGCATGGACTCGATGAGCAACCACGGTTCCGGCTGGGTGCGTCTGCAGTTCACCGTGCCGTCCCGTGGCCTGATCGGCTTCCGCACCGCGCTGCTGTCCGCCACGCGCGGCACCGGCATCGCCTCCTCGCTGTCCGCCGGCTACGCGCCGTGGGCCGGCGCCATCGTCACCCGCCAGAACGGCTCGATGGTTTCCGACCGCGCCGGCGTTGCCACCCCGTACGCCATGCAGCGGCTGCAGGCCCGCGGCAACTTCTTCGTCGAACCGCAGTCCAACGTGTATGAGGGCCAGGTCGTCGGCATCAACAACAAGCCGGACGAGTTGGACGTGAACATCACGCTGGCCAAGCACATGACCAACATGCGTTCCTCCACCGCTGACGTGCTCGAAACCCTGACCCCGCCGATCAAGATGAGCCTTGAGGAGTCCCTGGACTTCGCCAACGAGGACGAGTGCGTGGAAGTCACCCCGGAGTCCATCCGCGTGCGCAAGATCATCCTCGGCCGTGAGGACTGGTACAAGTGGCGCGCCAAGCAGCGCCGCCAGAACGCCGCCCAGCAGGGTAAGTGATTTGGTGCGGCTGTAGCCGACCATTCTCTCTAGCTCCCCTCTCTGAGGGGAGCTAAGTTTATTCCTCACCAAGTCATATCCCCACCTATACTGAAACGCATGACTGTGAAGAGCACTACTGAATTGCGTCCGTGGTCGTATCGCCAGAACGCGCTGGTCAAATCGTTGATCACGATTGCGGCGGGCGTGGCTTCCGCCTTTGTGGGCACGTTCGCCCACCGTATGGGTGCGGAACTGAATATTCCGTATGGTCTGGTGCTGGCGTTTCTGCTGATCGGCCTATCGACATGGTGCGCCCGTTCGCGCATGGGCGCGGTCGGACTGGCCCTGCACCTCATCGCCTCCTCACTGACCGCATGGGGCATGGCGCTGACCACCACATCCGGCAAAGCGCTCATCGTCGCCGGATTCCAAGGCGACATGCCGTTCTTCTCCCAACATGCCGGCTACATCTGGCTGTACGGCCTGATACTGGTCCAAGTCGTCCTGCTCATTCTTCCCGCCCGCTGGTTCGTCATTCCCACTCATTCTGAATCGCGCGCGTAACTATATATGGCGATACATTCCCGGGAATGCGTCGCGTATCGGCGGGCGTAGGGGATTACGGCCGCTACCATAGAACTTTATGGCACGCATGAAACTGTTTTACTTGGGCCCGGAGGGCACCTTCACCCATCAGGCGGCCGTCACGGCCGCCGACCAGTTCGCCACACTCGGCGACTTCGACCTCATCGCTCTGCCCGACGTGCCCGCGATCATGCAGGCCGTACAGTCGCGCCAAGGCTGGGGCGTCATCGCATGGGAAAACAACGTCGAAGGCTATGTGGTCCCGAATCTCGACGCGCTGATCGACGCCCCCAACGCGGCCGGCTTCGCCCGGATCAGTGTGGACGTGGCCTTCAACGCCTTCACCGTGCGCGGCCACAGCATCTACGGTCTGGCCCAATGCACCCGGTTCATCGCCGAACACCATTTGCAGCCCGAACCCGCATCCTCCAACGCCGCCGCCTGCCGCGACCTGAAGCCCGGCCGCGTGGCGCTCGGCCCCAGCATCTGCGGCGAACTCTACGATCTCGACACCCTCGCCGAACATGTGCAGGATTTCGATGGCGCGCACACCGAATTCCTTGTCATCGCCCCGCGTGATGTGGTCCAGGAACTCAACGCCCGCGCCCACAGCAATGACGCCGGCGACTTCGAAACCATCATCACCTTCATCCCGCTGGTCACCGGCCCCGGCGTACTCGCCGACCTGCTGGACGTCCTGCGCGATGCGGGACTGAACATGACCAGCTTCATCTCGCGCCCGATCAAAGGCCACGACGGAACCTACAGCTTCATCGCCACCCTTGACGCCGCCCCCTGGGAGCCGAGATTCCGCACCGCACTGGAAGAGATCGCCGGACACGGCGACTGGGCAAAAACCCTGGCCGTCTACCCACGCCGCGAACGCCCGAACCCGCCGGTCGACGCCTGGATGCTGCCCGAGGGCGGCGTCCACATCACCAATCGCGCGCCGGAAGGCTGGCAGTACACCGAGGAAGCAAGGAAGGAACTGCTGTGGTAGATACAGTCGGAATCGTCGGACTCGGATTGATCGGCGGCTCGCTCGCACGCCGCCTGACCGAGCGCGGCGTGCGCGTCGTCGCGTGGAACCATCGCCCGCACCCCTACGCCCAGGCCGAAGCCGATGGCATTTTCTGCAAGAGCACGCTCTCCGAACTCATGGATGCCGAGCCGGATGTGGTCGTGCTGTGCAATCCGCTCAAGGCGATGCCCGCAATCCTCGCCGCCCTGGCCCCGCTCATGGGCGACCATCCGAACACCACGCTCACCGACGTGGGCTCGGTCAAGGGCATGGTCCGCGATCAGGTCAAGGCTGCCGGGCTGGGGAAGTGCTACGTCGGCGCCCATCCGATGGCCGGCAACGAACTGTCCGGCTGGCAGGCCGCCGACCCGCATCTGTACGACGGTGCCCTATGGGCCATCACCGTGGACGAGTCCACGGACTACCGCCGCTTCCTCGACGTCGCCGCGATGATCACCAAGGACGTCGGCAACCGCGTCATCGTCGTGGACGACGAAACGCATGACAAGGCCGCGGCGATGATCTCCCACATGCCGCATGTGGTGTCCACCGCGCTGATCAACGAACTGGTCGCCAACCCGGACCGCAACATCGCCGCCGCGCTGGCCGCCGGCTGCTGGAGGGACATGACCCGCGTGTCCCTGACCGACCCGGACCGCACGCGCGCGATGGTCGAGGAAGACTCGCTGAACGTCGAAGCGCTGCTGCGCCGCATGGCGGCACGTCTGACCGATATGGCCGACCAACTGCACGCTGGTGCCGCCGGCGAGCAGGATGTGATGGGATTCTTCGCCGAAGGCGACCCCTTCCGCCGGTACAAGGCCGCCGTGACACATGCCGGCATCACCGCTGCACAAGACGGTACGGCCACCGCTGCGCCGCAAGCCGGCACAACTGCCGCCGGATTCCCGGAACGCGAGCTCGCCGTCCCCGAAGCCGGCTGGCAGCAGACCCTGCTGTTCTCCGCACGCCGAGGAGAAGCCATCACCGGCTTCGTCCATCCACGTCAGGCCATCATCCAACTGCGCCCCGCCATGTAACTGCGTACCGCCATGTAGGCCCGTGCGCAGGTTCCCCTCGCCGCCCGTCACGAAGAAGGCCGCGCGAGGGGGATGAAGTTCCCGCTTGTTTTCGTGAGAAGACCGTGTGGCTCCGCTGTTCGAAAGGCTCAAAGGAGTAAGGTAGTCTGTACCGTTTTTCGGGAAACGCATCGAAGTTGATGCGGCGAATGGTTAAGGGGGATGATGACGTATGACGTTACCAAGGCAGATTCCGGCCGGTGCCCGCGTGGTGGTGCGCATCACCGACGGCATTGACCCGGTCGACCACCGTATGAAGTTCCGCGACTATGTGGGTCACGTGGTTTCCTGGGACGGATACACGTTGGAGATGGTGCGTGACGCCGCCGCCAATGGTTCGCGCCCGGCCCAGAACGTGACCATCCATCAGGAACAGATTGCCACATTGAAACCCGTGCCGGAGCGGCGCAACACGCCACCCCGGCCGTAACCCAAGGCCATCTACGCAGTTCGACGGCGATATCGACTCCTTCGTCTCCTATCTGAAGTCCAACCGTGGCCTGTCAGCGAATACGCTCAAAGCGTATCGCGCGGATCTCACGGCATGTCTGCACCTGTTCGAGCTGCGTGGCGTGACCGATCTGAACGAGATCACGCTGGATGATCTGCGTAGCTGGATGGCGGTGGAATCGCGCGATCACGCCCGCAGCAGCATGGCCCGCAAAACCGTGGCCGTGCGCGGGTTCTTCGCGTGGGCCTATGAGCATGGGGTGACCAACACCGACCCGGCCGCCACACTGATGACTCCCTCGATTCCCAGCACGCTGCCCGCGGTGCTCACCGAATCTCAAGCTGAGCAGTTATTGGATGTCGCCGAACAGGCCGTTGCAACAAACCAGTACAAGGGCGATGGGGGAGCGGCAGCCGCGTCCGGCAGTGGCAGCGGCAAGGCAGTCGGCAAGACAGCTGATAAGTCAGCCGACACCGTAAACCGCAACGAGGCACCCGCCCGTGCAGACAAGCGCGACAGCGCCCGAGTCGTCGCCGAATCGCAGCGCAACGCCGC
>ENA-UOJE01003511-UOJE01003511.1-human-gut-metagenome-genome-assembly--contig:-C23-NODE-3511-length-10527-cov-9.616119_pt1 | contig 10527 bp, 5 predicted proteins | sample MGYA00242341_ERZ723888 | MGnify/ENA metagenome assembly ERZ723888 | reverse complement strand
AAAAATTTTTTATAAATATTAAATGTTATGGATTTCCTAAAACCTATCTTTATTTTCAATTCATTTATATAATTAGTTATCAGATGTTTTTCAACAAATTCTTTGTCTATTTCAAAAAGAATCCTTAAGATTTGATCATGAAAATTTCTATTAGAAAAGTTTCTAATAATTTTTAATTTATTACCAGTATCTAGTTTTTGAAGTTGCTTTGCTGCAAAATATTCTTGGAATGACCTATGCGAAAATGAATAATATATACCATCAACTATAAGAAGGCATACTGATGATGTCATATCATAAATAAGATCATCATTTTTTAATTCAATCCCTGTAATTTTCTTCGACTTATTAATATATTCATTAAGCTCTACTTTATTGAAATAATGCTTACCTTTTAAGTATGATAATAAAGAAAAAGCCGAAAAAACTCTCTCAAAATCTAAAATATCTAAGCCAGATCGCTTTTTTCGCTGGAAACAATCTTTTAACCTATCATGTCTTGAATATAGAGCTTCATATGCCTGTGAATAAAATGTACTAATTTTTTCTGGGATGGACCCTGTTCTACCATATGTAAGCAACATAATAGACAATAACAAAGGGTTAGATAGAAAACTTCTATGTCTTTCAAATAGAGTTTTCTTTAAATCATCAATAAATTTTTTCTTCAAAGACTCATCTTCCGGAAGTTTATCTATTACTTCAATGCTTTTTTCTAAATTAAAAGGCATTACTTGGTATTTTGTAAAATTTTTAAGACCAGAAAGAGAATCATCATATCTTGACGATAGTACTATGGTAGCATTATCATTTTTTAACGTGAAAGCTGTCAGTGAATCTATAAAACTTTGAGATATTTCTATTGGGATCTCATCGAAGCCGTCCAAAATGAAAACAAATGTTCCATTGTCTATATACTTTTTTATTAAATCGTCAGTGATTTTTATATCATAGTTTCTCAAGAACTCGATTATATTTATTTCAAAATCATCATGAATTTTAGTTAACTTTCTAAGTTCAATAAATATGGGAATTGCGAATTGCGATTCAAGAGCATTGGATGTAAAATATTTCATCAACATTGTTTTTCCGGATCCTCCGCTCGCTTCAATTATAGAGAATCTTGAAAGTTTACATATATCTTGAATCTTACAAGATTTTATAACTCTTTTTTCCTTAAATGGAGTTTTTATATCTGAGGAGACATAAAACGTCTTTAGATCAATAGGATTATCTGGACTAAAAAAGGTTTTAGTCTTTATTACGTTTTTATTTAGGGATTTTTTATATTTTACAAAAGCAGTTTTAAATAATTCAGCGCATTTATCTTTAATGAAGTCATGGCCCTTACTTATAATTTTAGAGGATAACTTTTCTGCAGCATGTAAAATAAGATCTGATGTTACCCTATTGATATCTAATTCTTCCATAAAATTCATTAATTTCAACTTGAAAATAAAAGAACTTTTAAGAAAATAAAAGTAAATTTTTTGAATAAATTTAATAATATGCAAAAAATGGATGGAAAGAGTTTGGATTTGGTGGAGGTGAATAGGCGGGCGGTGATGGAGGCGCTCAAAGGAGTCGCGCCGGAAGTCGTCTCGGAGAGTGGAGTTGACCTCGAAAAGCTCGCCATTCTAATTGGGGAAGACAAAAACCTATCCGACAAGCTCGAGCGCTACAACTTCACCTGGCCTGACAAGCGCAAAGCCATAAAATCCGCCCTAACCCCGTCAAGCGGCACACTCCGCCCCGCCCCAAAAGAGTCCGTAAATTGGGACAACACAAAAAATTTATATATCGAAGGCGACAACCTCGAAGTTCTAAAACTTTTGCAAAAGTCCTACTTCGGCAAAATTAAAATGATATACATAGACCCCCCATACAATACGGGCAAAGAGTTTGTGTATCCCGACGACTACGCCGACAATATCCAAAACTACCTTGAACTCACCGGCCAAATAAACGAATCCGGGCGGCGCATTACAACCAATACCGAAACAAGCGGCAGATACCACACTAATTGGCTGAATATGATGTATCCGCGCCTTAAGCTTGCACGCAACCTCTTGCGCGACGACGGCGTAATATTCATATCCATTGACGACCACGAAGTCTCAAACCTCCGCAAAATTTGCGACGAAATTTTCGGCGAGGAAAACTTCAGAAATCAAATTGTTGTAAGACGTGGAGCAAAGTCTGTTCAAGCACAGTTTGAAACATGGGATAAATTAGGACAGGATACTGAGTATATTTTATTTTATACTAAAAACTCAGAATTTCGTTTCCCTAAACAATATAAAAAATTGGGAAACATAAAAACTGGCACTTGGAATAATCATTGGCGCGGAACAGACAGACCAACAATGAGATATTCTATATTTGGCATAATTCCTCAAAAAGGTCAATGGCGCTGGAGCGAAATGAGGAGTTTGATTGCCATAAAGAATTATGAGAAGTTATTATCTGATTTAGGTGAATCCCCAGAAAGCATAACTCAGGAAAAAATTGATGCATATTACACAAAACTTCCTGAAAAAATAGATTTACTGAGGCTTTCAAAAGCGGGAAAACCTGAGCATTATGTTCCGCCCTCTGATGAAACATTGTTAAATACTTCTTGGTATGATTTATTAGTTGGAAGTTCTAATGAAATATCTGATTTATTTGAAACAAAGGTATTCGATACGTCAAAACTAACATCTATAGTGATACGAATGTTAGGTTTCTGCGATAAAGACTCCATCATACTTGATTTCTTTTCGGGGTCGGCGACGACGGCTCATGCGGTAATGGAGTTAAACAAGGAAGACGGCGGCAACAGGCAATTTATTATGGTGCAGTTGCCGGAACCTTGCGGCGAGGATAGCGAGGCATTTAAAGCGGGCTATAAAAATATTTGTGAAATTGGCAAGGAGCGCATACGCAGGGTAATTAAAAAAATCGAGGCCGAATATGCGGAGTCTGAAAAATCCACGCAAGGCGAGCTTGATTTGGGCGCCCCCGCAAAACAAAAGCCCGACTTGGGCTTTAAAGTCTTTAAGCTGGACACTTCAAACTTTATTCCCTGGGACTCCAACCCCGACAATTTAAGCGAGGAAAGCCTGCAACGGAGTTTGTCCAACATCAAGCTTGACCGCTCGCAGCAAGACTTGCTTTACGAACTTTTCTTAAAGCTTGGCGTCACGCTCAATACGCCGTATCAAAAAGTAGAGCTTGCCGGCAAATATATGTACGACATCGGCTACGGCTCTATCTACGCCTGCCTTGACGACGACTTGGATATGGACTTTTGCAAGGCAATGATAGCCTACCACGACGCCCAATTCCCCAAAGAGGAATCCACAGATAAAAAGGAGGAGCGCGAGCTTGAAAAATACCGTTTGGAGACAACCACCTTTATTTTCCGCGATTCGTCCTTTGCCGACGACAACATAAAGACCAACATCCTCCAAACCCTCCGCCAAATGGGCCTAACAAACATCAGAGCTATTTAGTGAAAAGGTGGAATTAAGGAAATATAAACATGAAGATAACAAACATTGTACTAAAAAATTGGAGAAATTTTAAGCATGTAAGCGTACCATTATCCGAATTTACATACATTGTTGGACCAAATTCGTGCGGGAAATCAAACTTTTTGGATGTATTCAGGTTTTTGAGGGACTTGTGTAAACCCAGTGGCGGAGGGCTACAATATGCCATCAATTCTAGAGGTGGTCTCAAAAAAATAAGATGCTTAGCTGCCACTAATGTAACAGACATTGAGATAACCTTAGAAATTGAAGACACTATTGATAATTCAAATATTGAAAAATGGAAATATTCACTTGTATTTAATAATGGACCAACTGGGGAAGTTGTTTTAAAAAAAGAACTCGTAGAAAAAAACAACAAAGTAATTCTTAACAGACCAAATATTTCTGATAACGACGATAAAAAGTTGTTAACGCAAACCTTTATTGAGAGCGTACTGACGAATAACGGATTTCGTAAGTTGGCCGATTTCTTTTCTGATACTCTCTATCTGCACTTAATTCCACAACTTCTGAAATATGGAGATTCATTTGCATACACAAAATCTGATTCGGATCCTTTTGGACAAAATTTTCTTGAAAAACTTTCAAAAACCCAAGAAAGGACTCGGAATTCAAGGTTAAAGAGGATAAATGAAATAATATCAAAAAATATTCCTTCACTTGGACAGCTCTCTTTTGAAAGGGATAATGTCAACGGAAAGCCACATTTGTTAATGAATTTTAAACATTGGCGTGCACATGGGAATTATCAAAGAGAAGATCAATTTTCAGATGGTACTCTAAGAATAATTGCACTACTTTGGACATTGATGGAAAGTAATGATATAATTTTGTTGGAAGAACCGGAATTGTCACTGCATGACGATATTGTAAGACAAATTCCAAAAATGATATATGATTCAAAAAAATCTTCAAAAAAATCTGGTGGGCAAATATTTATAAGTACTCATAGCAGGGAAATTTTGGAAAATAATGATATAGTGGGTGGGTTTGTTATCATAACTCCTATTAGCGATGGAAAGAATGGTTCTGATATAATTGTTCCAAGTGAAAGCGATAATAAACTCATGCAACATGGAATGTCGCCAGCAGAAGTTCTTCTTCCAAAGACTTATCCGAAAGGAATGTAATCAATGGAATTTGTATCATTCGTTGAAGACGTTATATCAAAAGAGGTTTTATGTCGCATAATAACAAAAATAAAAAATGAAGAAAATATAGATGTAAAATTCTATAATAGCGTGCCTACTATAAAAAGAGGATTTGTAAATATAAAAAAAGATATTTCTAAATATATAGACATGTCAAATAACGAAATAAATGTTTTAATATTAACTGATCTCGATTCTGATAAAGGAGCATGTCCCAAAAATTTAATAATGGATTGGTGTAAATGCAAACCAGATAGTTTGCCTAAAAGACTAATTTTTCGTGTTGCAAAATATGAGATTGAAACATGGCTACTTGCCGATAGAGAAAATTTTGCGAGTTTTTTACAGATTCCGAAAGACAACTTTGAAGATAATGTCGAGCAAATACTGAATCCTAAGGAACATATATTAGATGTCATTCGTAACAAAGGACAGAAAAAATGGCATAAAGAAATGTTGCCAAAAACTGATCATGTTGGAATTGGACCATTGTATAATTCAAAGTTATGTGAGTTTGTAAAAGACTACTGGAATATCTCAGAAGCAATGAAACATTCTGATAGTTTAAATAGAGCGGTTTGTCGTATTAGGGAATTTGTATCAAATGAAGCTAAAGTTTAGCGCAGATTTGGGGTATCAGTTAGACGCGATTGCGGCGGTGGTTGACCTCTTTAAAGGACAGGAGAGTTTTAGCTCTACTTGCTCTTTTGATTTGTCGGGTAGGCAAAACGGCGTCTTGATAACGGAAGATGCCGTAGGCAACAATTTGGCAATATCTGAAGAAAAACTACTGGAAAACCTAAATGAAGTACAGTTGCGCAACTGCATATCGCCTTCGCCCAAAGAAAAGTTGGTTGCTCCATACGATTTCACCGTGGAAATGGAGACCGGCACGGGCAAGACATACGTCTATTTGCGCACGATATTTGAGCTAAACAAAATATACGGATTTTCTAAATTTATTATTGTTGTACCGTCAATCGCAATAAAAGAGGGCGTTTGGAAATCTATATCTATAATGACGGAGCACTTTAGAAGCCTCTATGACAACGTTGCCTTCGACCCATTTGTATACGACTCCTCAAAGCCAACACGGATAAGAAACTTTGCATCTTCCAACAGCCTGCAAGTAATGATTATCAACATAGACGCGTTTAGAAAATCATTTGAGGGCGATAAAGATAAAGAAACAAAAGCAAACCTAATTCACAGAGAAACCGAAAAGCTTAATTGGGAAAAACCCATAAGCCTGATTCAGGCCACAAACCCGATTGTAATTATAGACGAGCCGCAAAGTGTGGATACAACCGCCAAGAGCAAGGAGGCGATACAGTCGCTAAATCCGCTCTTTAAGTTGCGCTATTCGGCAACGCACGTCGAAAAATTCAACATGGTTTACAGGCTCGATTCGATAGACGCCTACGAGCAAAAGCTTGTAAAGCAAATTGAAGTTGCGGGCATAGAAGTTCACGACGGCAACAACGCCCCTTATGTAAGGCTAATCTCAACTTCAAACAAAGACGGGAAAATAAGCGCAAAGATAGAGCTTGATACGCTCGCAAAAGACGGCGGCGTAAAGCGCAAATCCAAAACCGTAAAGAGCGGACAGGATTTGTATGACGTATCGGGCGGCAGAGACCTTTACAAAAATCTGTATATTTCCGAAATAAACACTTCGGAAGACGCCTTCATAAGGCTCTCAAACGGCGAAGAAATAATGCTCGGCACTGCCGTCGGCGAAGTAAATAGGGACTTTTACCAGCGTGTTCAAATCAGAAAGACAATAGAAGAACATCTGGAAAAGGAAAAGCGCCTGCGCCCCAAGGGAATTAAAGTTCTAAGCCTATTTTTTATAGACAGAGTTGCCAATTACAGAAGCTACGATGAAAGCGGCAATCCCATAAAAGGGAAATTTGCGAAAATGTTTGAGGAGGAATATTTGAAAGCCGCCAACCTGCCGCGCTTCAATACGCTCTTTAAAGAGGTAGATTTAACAACATCGGCGCAGGAAGTCCACAACGGATACTTTTCAATAGACGGCAAGAAAAAGGATTCTTCCGGAAAAGACATTTTAAAAGACACAAGTTCGCGCAAGGAGGACGAATCGGCATTCAATACGATTATGAAGGATAAAGAATGGCTATTGTCCTTCGATTGCAAACTGAAATTCATATTCTCGCATTCGGCCTTGCGCGAAGGCTGGGATAACCCAAATGTATTTCAAATTTGCACGCTAAACGAGACGGATTCCACTCTCAAAAAGCGCCAAGAGATAGGTCGCGGTTTGCGCATTGCCGTAAATCAGGACGGAGAACGCGTCTTTGAGGACAACGTAAATATCCTCACTATTATGGCGAACGAATCTTACGCGGATTTTGCAAAAAAATTGCAGACGGAAATCGAGGCGGAACAAGGTATAAAGTTTGGTGTAATTGAAAAGGGCTTCTTTGCGTCGCTTTCCGTAAAGGCAGAGAATGGCGAAGTTTCTTATCTTGGGCTGGAACAGTCCGAAAAACTCTATGCGCACTTGCGACAATACGGCTATATAGACAATAAAGACAAAGTCACAGAATTCTTAAAACAAGACTTGAGAAACAATTGCCTAAACATACCGCCGGAATTTGAAAATATTCGTCCGCAAATTATCGCTATGGTTCGCAAAGTTGCCGGAAAGCTGAATATAAAAAATAAAGACAATAGGCGCAAGGTATCGGTAAATAAACAGGTCTATCTTGATCCCGAATTTAAGGAGCTTTGGGATAAGATAAAAAATAAGACTATTTACAGCGTAAATTTTGACACAGTAAAACTCGTAGGAGACGCGTCGGAAGAAATTATGAAGTCTTTGCGCGTAAAAGACACTCAGTTTGTGTATTCAAAGGCGGGACTTGACATAAATAGAGGCGAGATTTCCACAAAAAATGAGCGCACCTCAATAGAATTCAATGACGGAGAAAAACTGGCGCTGCCCGATATTGTCTCCTTCCTGCAGTCCGAAACAAGCCTCAAGCGCAAGACAATCGTTGAAATTCTTGTCCGCAGTAAGCGTATAGACGATTTTAAGCGCAATCCGCAACAGTTTATTGAAGATGTCCTAAAAATCATAAAGCTGAAAATGAAAGCTATGATTGTGGACGGTGTAAAGTACCACAAGATAAGTTCGTATTACGCCCAGGAACTTCTTGATTCGGAGGAATTAAACTCTTACTTAGACAAGATGCTGGAATCTAAAAAGAGCGTTTACGATTATGTCGTTTACGATTCGGCGGTCGAATCGCGATTTGCCGAAGAAATGGAGAAAAATGACAAAGTAAAGCTTTACGTCAAACTGCCGGATTGGTTCAAAATCAATACGCCGCTTGGAACATACAATCCTGATTGGGCAGTATTAGTTGAGGATGAATATAAACAAAAAAAGCTATTCTTTGTTTTGGAAACCAAAGGAGTTCTATTTGAAGAACAACTTGCGTTTGAGCAACGCTTGAAGATACATTGTGGGAAACGACATTTTGAAGCTTTGGAATCAGGTGTTGACTATGAAATGACAAACTCCTTTGAAGATTTCAGAAGCATGTTTTCTCACTAAGCGAGACTTCGCCGCGTCTCCTATCTTGACTGGAAATTTTCTATCTGTCCCAAAAATCGTCCGGGGGTGGAGGATCCTTTGGCGCCTTATTTCTGGAATCCTTGCCTGATTGAGTTTTGGGTTTATCTATTTCATTTGAATCGGACCTTCCAATCGCATTACCTGGTGGCTGTGTTGCTCCACCAGTATATTGTGGCGGATAATGATCCCTTTCGGGGAATCCACGCGCTTTTGGAGCTTGCCCTGCACTGCCTGGTCTTGAATGATTACTATCGCCAGGCGGAGAACTCCTATTGCCCGCATTGCTTAAGCCTTGCAATTTATCATTACCCTGTGGCCTGTGCAAAATTGGAGGGTTAAGCGCCTGATTCGGTTTTATATTCTGTAAACCCTGCCTTGCAAGTGGCTTTTGAATAGGCATATTGCTCTTAGATTTACCACTCTGTGGATTTGCATTAATTCCGGTATATTTCCGTTCAAGAGTTCCAGTTTTGTTTTGCACAGGCGCTGCGGGATATCTGCCAATTGGCCTATTGGCATATATGGGCGGAATATTGTGTTCGGGAGCAAAAAATTTAGCAACATGCACGCTTAAGCCTTGTTTTGCCAAGTTATTTTCGGCCTCTTCCGTATCTTCTCCATCTTGCGCAAAGAGGTAATAATTTGTATCCTCAATATTTATATTCGGGTAAATGCCGCAATCTAGAGGCTCTGTATTGTAAAATTCGGCGTACTTTTTAACAAAGGCGTCTCTGGACTTCTCGCTCAGAAAAACGAGCTTCATATCCAGTCCGGACTGTTTAAAATTGCCGTAGAATACGCGGTAATCTCGCACAGCATTCGCCAAATCCTTAAAATCCTTTCTAATTGCCTTAGGAACGGGCGGAGCCATTTTCACGGTCTGCACTCTAACAGCGTCAATCGCATGCAAGCGGGGATCCGTTTTTAAACCTTCGCACGTTAGCAGGATTATCTTGCATCTGCGATCTCTTGATGTTTTCAGGAGATCCAGCATATGGTCGTTGTCAACGTAATCGGCATTATCAACTATGATTAGCGATCCATTTTCAACAGAGCCAAGCTTTTCAAATTTTAGCGCCTCCGCATAGTGCGCACCCGTTTTCTTGCGTTTTATCTTGCGGCTTGCATTTAAATAATAGGCTTTTGTACCCTCGTTTACGGCTAATTTTGAAAGATACGCCATATCGCCCGTGGCACTTCCAAATTCACTTTCCTTAATTTCAACGACGGGCTGCGAATCGGCCAAAATCTTTTTCGCATGTGGCAAATTTTTTATTGTCGCTTTTTGACTGCTGCTAAGGGGGTATTGCAACATTATATTTTTGAGATCCGGAAGAATTTTTATTATTTCTTTCCGCACGGCGTCATTCGATTTTAGAATGATTGTGTCTTTGTATTGGGAAATTTCACGGGCATTGAGACGCTTTTTCACGGCCTCCTTTATTTCAGAGTAGGAGACTTCAGCCTTCGCGCATATCAAAGCCCCCATAAGATAATCGTACATGTTTATGCAGCCGCGCTTTTGCGATATACCTTTCTCATATATGCTGACAATCTTATCCGCGTTGCGTTTAGTTAATGAAGAAATTAATTTACCCCAAAGAGAATCCACATATCCTTTTTCTATATTGGCAATTCTGTACAATTCTTCATCCAAGTTTGCATCCTCAATCTCCTCTTTAAATCTTGCAATAGCCAGATTTTCTTCCGCGATGCTTAATTTCTTTCCCTTAAAAGCGTTCGCAACTTTTGCCCTAAATCTATTGCCGCATTTCTGTCCCGGGTGGGCCCTCTCGTAATCCTCTACATATTTGTTTATTTCCTTTGAGCGCTTGCTGTAGTAGGAGCAAAGCTTATCGCTTATTCCGTAGATTTTTACCCTGCCGCTTTCATCTATGTATGCCGGAACAGATATCTTATTTAGCTCGCGCGTTAAAATATTGCGGTATATGTGGGTAGCCAACTTTGACCGCGTACCCATTTGTCCCGGGTCAAGCGCGTAAAACGCGTTAAGCTCTTTGTCGTAAGTAATGTTAAAAAAATACCTCGTGTGAGTGCAGCTGGGGATCTTCAGCTCTGCTTAGCATATGTTCACAACTAAATCGCAGGGTCTCTCCCGTCAAAACGCTGTCCGTCCTCCCGCCTTTGCGCTTCCTGACTTCCGCAAAATTCTCTGCTCTACGTCAAAGATTGTGGAATGGGAGAAAAAAAAGAGGGCAAAGAGAACGAA
>ENA-UOJE01003510-UOJE01003510.1-human-gut-metagenome-genome-assembly--contig:-C23-NODE-3510-length-10529-cov-4.708325_pt1 | contig 10529 bp, 7 predicted proteins | sample MGYA00242341_ERZ723888 | MGnify/ENA metagenome assembly ERZ723888 | reverse complement strand
TGCTACAGCATTTGAGTACCTTACAGCACAGGTTATGTTAAAACTGTTTGGTGAAGTGTGGTGGAATTATGATCATCTTAAGTTTAATTACAAAGGCATCATATGCTTACAGTCAACACTTGCCTGGGGGTTTGTTGCCGTATTTATATTCGGATTTTTGAATAAATTTGTGGAGCGTTTTGTATTCTCAATCGATTACAGGATTGCCAGTGTTATGGCAATGATTCTTGTCTTTTCATATACTGCGGATTTTATGCAGAGTTTTTCGGAAAGTCTTAATATGCAGAATATGGATATCAAAGCGGAGATGAGAAAGTTTATTAAGATGTTTCACAGATAATCAGCATCTTATTGACAATTGATTCGGGGATAATTATATGATTTTTAAAAAGTTACGAAACAATTTTAGTCTTTTAATTGACAGCAGCAGGCATGTATGGACATTTGAACTGGCATACAAGCTTGTTGCTTTTGCTGTTATATTCCCTATTGTTTTATTTGCAATTAATTTTCTTATGAAGATAGCAGGAGTGAACTATCTTACTAATGAATATATTCAGAGAGCAATGACTCACCCTGTAGTCATATTTGCAATTTTTCTTGCTATGGGTATATTTGTATTCTATTGCACTTATGAGATGACATATCTCTCAGTCTGTTTCGAGACAAAGAGAACATCATGTAATGCATCTGTTGTTGATATATTTTATAATTCTTATAAGGTTTTTAAAAATGTTTTTAAGCCAAGACATGTAGGTCTGAGTATATTTTACTTCATATCAATTCTGGCTTCCAATGTAACTGTATGGTTTAATGTCTTATACAGTGAGACTAATACTAACTTAATTAAAATGTATATCATTAGGAATCACTGGTATATTAAGGCTGAAGTTATATTTATGTTTGTCATTATATACGCAATTGTAATTCCTGGAATATATGCAATGAATATATGCATGATGGAAGGACTGGGATTTAGGGAAGCATATAAGAAAAGTGCCCATATGGTTAAGAAGCATCCAATGGGAACAATATCAGCACTTGTTGTGTATAATCTGGTTATGCTTGCAATTATTGGAATAACTTATGTGCTTATATCAGTATTTCTTGTTGCAGGTGTTAAGATTCTTAATATGGCATATCTTGGAAATGCTATATTTCTGTCTGCATTAAGGACAGAAAGACTAATTATAAAATGTATTCTTGTATGTGTAGCAATACCACTGTCTTTTTCGGCTATTTCACATATGTATTACAAATATACTGATGTAGACGATATTACATTTGAGTTCACAGATATACAGGAAGGTCCTGCAAAAAGAAGAAAGATAATATATAGTATTGTTTTAACTGCTGCTGTTGTTGCAGATGCATTTTATCTAATAATGACATTTAACAATAATCCATTTGAAAATGTAGCTATCTTTCATGAGACTAAGGTTATGGCTCACAGAGGGGCTTCAACAGAGACACCTGAGAATACGATGGCCGCATTCCAGAAAGCTATAGATGATATGGCAGATTATATTGAACTTGATGTACAGCTTACAAGTGATGGAGAAGTCATAGTGATGCATGATTCTAATGCATATCGTACAACAGGTGTGGATGAAAATATTGTAAATATGACATATAAAGAGGTTAGAAGGCTGGATGCAGGTTCATGGTATTCAGATGAATATAAAGGTGAGAAAGTACCAGGACTTAGAGAAGTACTAGAACTTGCACAGGGAAAGATAAAGCTTAATATAGAATTAAAGCCTGCTGATAATGGAGAAGAACTTGCAAGGAAAACGGTCGCTCTTATTGAAAAATATAATATGGAGAATGATTGCGTAATAACATCATTTAGCAGTTCAGCTTTATCGGCAGCAAAATCATGTGATGAAAATATTAGAGTCGGATATATATTATCAGCGGCGTATGGCGATTATTATGATATGAAAAATATAGATTTCTTTAGTGTTAATGCAGCATTTTTATCAAAGAGAACTATTGATGCAATTCATAATTCAGGTAAACAAGTGTATGCGTGGACGGTTAATAATAAAGATTCTATCAAGAACCTGACTAATAAAGGCGTTGACGGCGTCATCACAGATAATCCGGTTCTTGCAAGGGAAACAATATATTCAAGAGATACATCAGAAACTATTGTTAACATGATAAGGTATGTGTTTAATCAGTAGAATGGGGGCATATGTATGGAAAGAGGAATAGGAACTTCAAGAGGAATTGGCATAGGACATGTTCTTATTGTTTATAATGCCAGTGCTGTTGTAAACAGGGGAACGCATTATAACGCAGACGAAGAGAAGAAAAGATTCTTTGAGGCCAGAAAAACATTTATAGAGCAGACGGAAGAATTATTATCTGAACTGGAGAAAAAACTTGGTGAGTCTGACAAGGATGCACTGGTGCTTAAGAATCAGATATATCTTGCAAGAGATATAACAACAGAGAATGAAGTCGTTGCTGCAATTGATAATAGTCACATATGTGCAGAAGCAGCTTTTGATGATGTGTGTAATAAGCTCATTCAATTGTTTTCTTCAATGGATAATCCTGATATGCAGCAACGTGTTACTGATATTCAGGATATGAGAGAAAGAATGATACAGATATTGCAGGGAACGAAAGCGTTTGACCTTACTAATCTTCCAGATAATACTGTTATTGTTGCAGATGAGATTAAGCCATCTATGACAGCTTCCATGGACATAGCACATGTTGCAGGTATTGTTGCAGAAAAAGGCGGCGATACGGCACATGCTTCAATTCTTGCAAGAGCACTTGAGATTCCGGCAGTACTTAGTGTGAAGGGAATACTTCAGAAAGTAAAAAACGGAGATTCTATAATAATAGACGGAGCTTATGGAGAAGTTTTTATTAATCCAACACAGCGTACATTTTCTATATATGAAAAGAAAAAGAAGAAATATGAAGAACACATTGAGGAATTGAAGACATTTATTAATAAAAGCACAGAGACAGCTGATGGGAAAAAGGTTATGCTTGCTGCCAATATTGGTGGAGCTGATGAAGCAGCTAAGGCTGTTAAGGCTGGAGCTGAAGGTGTGGGACTTTTCAGGACTGAGTTTCTTTTTCTTAATAAGAATGCGCTGCCGACAGAGGAAGAACAGTTTGAGGAATATAAAAAGGCGGCAGTGCTGACAAAAGGTATGCCGCTTACAATAAGAACACTTGATATTGGTGGAGATAAGGATATTCCGTACATGGGACTTACGAAAGAAACCAATCCTTTTTTAGGATATCGTGCAATAAGATTCTGCCTTGACAGAGTTGATATATTCACAACACAACTCCGTGCGATATTAAGAGCCAGTGCATATGGCTCTATAAGAATTATGATACCTATGATTACGTCAGTTAATGAAGTAAGACAGGTTAAAGATATGATTAAGAAAATATGCAGCGACCTTGACCATAATGGAATTAGTTATGACAAGAATATCCAAACAGGCGTTATGATTGAGACTCCGGCAGCAGCTATTATGGCAGATGCTATAGCACAGGAGGTTGATTTCTTTTCAATTGGTACTAATGATCTTACACAGTATACAATTGCAGTAGACAGATGCAATGAAAATGTAGCATATCTGTATTCTGCATTCAATCCGGCAGTGTTAAGACTTATAAGAAGGATAATAGAATGTGCTCATAATGCAGGTATTGAAGCCGGAATGTGTGGTGAGGCAGCTGCAAATGCTTTAATGGCACCGATATTGTTATCATTTGGTCTGGATGAATTCTCAGTATCAACAGGAAAGGTATTAGAGACGAGAAAGACAATTGCAGACTGGTCACTTAAAGAAGCCGGACTTGTAACAGATAAGGTTATGTCAATGGCAACTGAGAAGGAAGTAACAGACTATCTTAGTGATTATTTGTCAGAAAGAAATAAAAAATAAAAGGAAATATATATATATGACAGTTTATGAAACAGATGAGATTATTGAGAGAGTTATTCTGGTTGGAGTAGCATTTGACACAGATGACGACACAGAGCGCTCTCTTGATGAGCTTGGAGAGCTTGCCAAGACAGCAGGTGCACAGACCGTGGGAAGGATGATTCAGACAAGAGATAACTTTCACCCTGCAACATATATTGGCAAGGGTAAGATTGAAGAATTAAGACTTATGATTGATGAGCTTGATGCTACGGGAATTATATGTGATGACGAATTAAGTCCTGCCCAGTTTAAGAATCTTGAGGATGAACTTGGTGTTAAAGTTATGGACAGAACAATGGTTATTCTTGACATATTTGCGGCAAGGGCTACATCGAGTGAAGGTAAGATTCAGGTTGAGATGGCACAGTTAAAGTACCGTTCAATAAGACTTGCGGGTTTTGGAACATCAATGTCAAGACTTGGTGGCGGAATAGGAACAAGAGGTCCCGGAGAGAAAAAGATTGAGACAGACAGACGACTTATAAGAGACAGAATATCAAAGCTCTCAGTAGACCTTAAGGATATGAAAGAGCACAGAGATGTCCAGAGAAGCAAAAGAGCTAAGACTTCAACACCTGTCGCAGCTATAGTTGGATATACCAATGCCGGCAAATCAACACTTCTTAACAAACTTACTGATGCAGGTGTGTTGTCGGAGAACAAGCTTTTTGCAACACTTGACCCTACAACAAGAAGTATGGAACTTCCTAATGGTGAAAAAGTTCTGCTTACAGATACCGTCGGATTTATAAGAAAACTGCCACATAATCTTATCGAAGCATTCAAGAGTACTCTTGAAGAGGCAAAGTATGCAGACATTATAGTGCATGTTGTTGATGTATCCAACCCGAACTATGAACAGCAGATGTCAACAGTATATGCAACACTTAAGCAGTTAGGTGTTGAAGGAAAGCCTGTTGTTACATTATTTAATAAATGTGATGTTTTACCGGAGAAGCCGGCAGCTAAGGATTTACATGCAGACTATACATACAATATATCTGCTGTAAGAGGTAATGGTCTTGAAGCATTTAAAGAGTGCTTACAGGAAATTATTCTTAAGAGCAGAATAAGAATTGAAAGGGTATTTCCTTACAGCGAAGCAGGCAAGATACAGCTTATAAGACAGTTTGGACAGCTTGAAAGTGAAGAGTACACAGAAGATGGAATTAAGGTGCTTGCCTATGTTCCTAAGGAGATAGAAGGGAAGTTGTAATTATGAATCTGATAGCAACAGTAGATAAGAACTGGGCAATAGGAAAACAGGGACATCTTCTTGTTAATATTCCGGAAGATATTAAGCTTTTCCGAATGGAAACAGCTGGAAAAGCTGCAATAATGGGAAGAAAGACATATGAGCAGATTACGGACAGAACAGCTCTTATAGACAGATATAATGTAGTGCTTACTAGTGATTTGTCATATAAGAAGGATGGAGTTGTTGTAGTACATTCAGTAGAAGAGGCACTTGAAAAGGTTGCATCATATAAGTCAGAGGATATATATGTAATCGGTGGAGAATCTGTATTTGAACAGTTTCTTCCATATTGCGATGTGGCACACATAACGAGTGTTGATTATAAGTATGATGCAGATGCACATTTTCCTAATCTGGATAAGATGCCAGAATGGAAAGTTACACAGATGAGTGAGGAACACACATACTTTGATTTGTGCTACGAATTTAAAAAGTACTGTAAAATGTAAATTATGCTTTGAATCGTGCAGAAACGGATATGATAGAAAAGTTTCTGACATATTTTCTTCATTGAAAATATACATTTTATTTGATACTATAATTAAAAAACAAGAGAGGGGAGAAATGTTATGTTTTGCACAAAATGCGGATATAATGCAGGGACAGCAAAATTTTGTCCAAAGTGTGGAAATCCTTTAAATCCACAGCCAGTACAGGAAACACCTGTACAGAACGAACCAGTTGCACAGACGGTACAGAGTGAGCCAGTTGCACAGCAGCAGTTCGGAACACAGCCACAGTTTAATGAGACAGTACAGCCACAGTTCGGAACACAGCCACAGTCAGGCACAGTTCCACCAGTGAATGCAGATGTACCAAGATATCAGCAGGCACCTCCTATGCAGCCACAGCCTAAGAAGAAAAAGAAGAAGTGGCCAATAGTAGTTGCTATAATAGCAGTTATTGTGGCAGCGGCAGCAGTACTCGGATTTGTAGTACTTCCTAATGTGTTATCACCAGATAAGCATGCAATAGCAGCTATCAAGAAACTTGGAACAGGTCTTGAGGATACAGCAAGCAGTGCATTGGATAATATGTCACTTACATCTGTATCAGACAAGAATCAGATAACAGGTACATTAAAGCTTGATACTGCAACAATTGATGGCGAGAAGTATTCAGATTATATCAAGGCTGATACAGTTACATATGACATTCAGATGGATGCTTCAACAGAGAAGATGGCAGGAGAGATTAAGCTACAGAATGGATCAGCTACAGCACTTACAGTTACATTTTATTCAGATGGCAATAATATGTATTTCAAAGTGCCTGAGTTATTCTCAGAGTCATTCGTAATCTCACTGGCACAGTTTGAGGATGAAATTGATTCGGGATTTTCTTATGGAAGTTTGGGTAGTATTTCAAAGTATTTCTCAGCAATAGATACAAGCAATATTGAATTATACAGAGAACCTGTTAATGCAGCAGTTAAATGTGTAGTTAAGGGGATTAACACATTTGCAGAAGAATGTGAATACAAGAAGGGTGATAAATTTACATATAATTCGGATAACGGAGATATCAAGGTTTCTGAGTATAGCATTACAATAACTAAGGAGACTGTTATTAAGGCATGCGAAACAGTTATTGATGAATTATATGCAAGTAAAGATCTTTCTTCTTATATGACAATTCTTACAATGGCAGGCGTTTCACAGACAACTATCAAGAGCAGTATTGAGAGTTCATTAAGTGATATGCAGCCAGTTACATTGTCAATGTATATTAATAAGAATGATGAGATTGTAAGACTTGCAATTGATGCAGCAGATTATAATACAAGCGAAAAAGGATTTGTTGCAATCTCATTTCTTGGTAATGACAATCCATTTGAATATGTTGTTATCGAAGCTGATGTTGATGATATTAATATGAAGTATACAGTAAAGACACAGGATGATAAGGCTGCACTGGCATTAGAGATGACTCAGAATAAAGAGTATATCAAAGCAGGAGCAGAACTTAGTTCATCAGGAACAACAGTTAAGATTGATAATCTTTATGTGAACAGCAATATTGATGACAGCAATATAGATATGAAGCTTTCAGGTGAAGCAACACAGAAAGAATTCAGCAAGTTAAAATATTCTGCATCAGATTATTCAGGTGCTTACAATCTTGCTAATCTTACAGAGACCCAGAGCACAACACTGGCATATGAGCTTATGAAGAATTTAAATGTTTTATCTAATGTGTTCAGTGATAAGCTATATAATGAATTGTTTAATGGAAAGAGTTCTTCTGGTGGTGCAAGACTTGGGTTTTAATGGCAGCTATTAACTAATGAGTAATTAGAAAGATGAGGGTATATAATATGAAATTGGCAATTATTATTGGGGTAGTTGTGATTTTATTTGTTGTGTTTATTCTTGCAAGTTATATTAAAGCACCAACAGACAGGGCATTGATTGTTTCTGGTTTAAGAAAGAATCCTAAGTTTGTTATTGGTAAGTCAGCGTTAAGAATTCCATTCTTACAGAGAGTTGATAAACTTGAACTTAAGATGATTTCTGTTGATGTTAAGACTAAGGAATCAGTTCCGACTAACGAATATATCAATGTCAACATTGATTCTGCTGTAAAGATTAAGGTTGGTTCTTCTAAGGAAATGCTTGAGAAAGCAGCAAGCAATTTCCTTAACAAGAACGAAGATTATATCAGAAACTCAGTAGGAGATGTATTAGAGGGTAATGTTCGTGAGATTATAGGACAGATGAGGCTGGAAGATATTGTTCAGGACAGAAAGATGTTCGCTGAGAAGGTACAGGAAAATGCTGCTCCTGATATGGCAAGAATGGGTCTTGAAATAGTAAGCTTTAATGTCCAGAATGTTACTGATGAGGGAAATGTTATTGAGAACCTTGGTATTGACAGGGTGGTAAGCATCAGTAAATCAGCACAGATATCAAGAGCAGAATCAGAAAGGGATATCGAAGTTGCCAAAGCTAATGCAACAAAGCAGGCAAATGATGCAAGAATCGAAGCTGAGACTGCTATTGCAGAAAGAAATAACGAACTTGAGATTAAGAAACAAGAATTAAAGAGAGCAGCAGATGTTAAGAAAGCTGAGGCTGATGCTGCATACGAAATCCAGCAGCAGGAACAGAGAAAAACAATCGAAATTACAACTGCTGATGCTAATATTGCAAAGCAGGAGAAAGAGATTGAGTTAAGAGAGAAAGAGATTGCTGTTAAGGAAAAAACACTTGATGCAGATATCCGTAAACAGGCAGAAGCAGAGAAATACGCAACACAGCAGAAGGCTGATGCACAACTTTACCAGAGACAGAAGGAAGCAGAAGCAAAGCAGTTTGAAATTCAGAAACAGGCAGAGGCTAAGAAAGCACAGGCAGAAGCAGACAGATTTGCTAAAGAGCAGGAAGCAGAGGCTGTTAAGGCACAGGGAATTGCTGAAGCGGAAAGCATTAAGGCAAAAGGTCTTGCTGAGGCTGAGGCTATGGAAAAGAAAGCAGAGGCAATGGCTAAGTATGGTAAAGCTGCTATGACAGAGATGATTATTAAAGTCCTTCCACAGATGGCAGAAGCAATTGCAAAGCCTCTTGAAAGCATTGATAAGGTTACTATTATTGATGGAGGTTCAGGTGAGAACGGAGTAGGAACTTTCAGTGGTAATGTACCGTCAGTTCTTGCTAAGACAATTGAGAGTATCAAGGAAACTACAGGTTTTGACCTGACAGAAGTCATGAAGGCTAATACATATGATGCAAAGACTACTAAGAACGTTAATTTCACAGGTCTTCCAGAAGAGATGAGTGCAGCAGCTAAAGAGCCTGAAACTGATGGTAAAACAGAATAATACTGATTAATTAAGAATCTAAATGTAAAATGTATATGCTGGTATCAGATATGGGAAACTATATCTGGTATCAGCATTTTTATAGTAAGAGCCGGTTTTACAGGTTGACTATATAAACTGTTGTGAGTTATAATTCTATTATTTGAATTGAAGGAGAATGGCATTTGAATTATACAAGTGCATGTGAACAATGATTAAATACAGATATTTTGTAAGAAGAGTTCTTGTATATGGATTGATAAGTGTTACAGTTATGTTATCTGCAGCAATGACAGGATGTAACAACAAGAATAATATTTCAGAAGGAAGTATTAAGACAGAAGGAAGTACTAAGACAGAAGGAAATAATCAGTCAGAAGAGTTCAGTGAGACAGATGTGAATGACCAGCCGTCAGATATTGATGTTGAGCCACCGGTAATTCATGGTATATCAGATAAGACATATTATATAGGCAGCAAAGTTTCATATATGACAGATGTATATGCAACAGATTTCTCAGGGCAGGAGATTGATGTTGAGGTTGATAAATCACAGGTTAATACTTCACAGCCGGGAAGTTATATTGTTTATTATAAAGCAGTAGATTCATATGGTAATGAGACTATAGAAGAAGTTACATTTACTTTTATTGAAGAGGAGACACAGGAAGTTAAAGTAAACAGCAGTTATTCAACTCTAGATGAAGTTGTAGCTGCAGTTCTTCAGGATATTACAGACAATTCTATGTCTAAAGGACAGAAAGCAAGGGCAATATATAAGTACGCACATTCTAAGATTGGATATACAGGGAACAGTTATACGAATAGTTCAGAATGGCAGGATGAAGCATTTGAGGCATTAAAAGTGATTAAGAAGAATGGATATGTAGCTGGTGACTGTTTCACATATGCTTCTGTTGACAGAGCACTCCTGGATGGAATAGGGGCAGAGTGTATATGGGTTGATAATCAGGGTGCAAGGTCTGGAGATCATAGCTGGCTTTTATGTAATCTTGGAACAGGCTGGTATCATTTTGATTCAACTAGAATGTATGATGGATTTGAATGCTTTATGCTGACAGATTCACAGGTGCAGGATTATATTAACAGAGGAAATTCAATATATAGAAGAGATATGTCTGCGTATCCGGCAACTCCTTCAGAAGAGTTTTCATATTAGGGAGGAGTAAGATAAATGTTATTTACATCTTATCAGTTTATTTTATTTGTTCTGATTGCACTTATTTTATATTATGTTGTGCCTAAACGTATTCAGTGGATAGTACTGTTATGTATGAATATGTTATTCTATGTGTATGCCGGATTAAGCGGAATAATATTCATAGTAACAACTATCATAACGACGTATGCAGGTGCAAGGCTTATATGCAGGGAGAAAGACAGGTCTGTACGCTTCATAGAGGAACATAAAGGTGATATATCCAGAGATGAAAAGAAAAAGCTTAAGAACATTTCTTTAAGACAACAGAAAATGTTT
>ENA-UOJE01003503-UOJE01003503.1-human-gut-metagenome-genome-assembly--contig:-C23-NODE-3503-length-10545-cov-6.035176_pt1 | contig 10545 bp, 7 predicted proteins | sample MGYA00242341_ERZ723888 | MGnify/ENA metagenome assembly ERZ723888 | reverse complement strand
AAATCCGGAGAGAGCGTGGAACCTGCACTGAAACCATAAACAGGCACTCCGCTTTTGTCAAAAAGCAGAGCTTCTCCACCGAGATTCAGGCGTAATGCGATGATCTTTCCCTGCCACTCTTGTGGAACCGCCGCCCGGAAACGGAAGTAGCCGCTCTCCCAGGCATCGCCCCATACATCACCTTCCGATACCGGTTGAAATTTCAATCCGTCAAGCTGCTGAAACGGCACAGGTTGTTTCGAGCAAGCGACTTCTGCCTGTAAAGGAAATTCGGCATCCATAAAGTTACGGGATACCCGGTCAAGAAAACGTTCGGCCCGTTCGCGACAAATCTGATATTCTTTGTTGTTCATAAAAATATTTTCCGATGCAATATTGTTTTTTTAAGAAAGATGGAACAGGTTGTTCCGGTTGTTCGTTGATACTGCAGAAACCGTTAAATCCTGTCGCATTGAAGCCATAGTATGATGTCCGGCAATTTCCGCATCCAGTACGGCAGCATTCATTTTCCGGGCTGTATGGAGCAAAATGCGAACCATGAACATTCCATCCGGCAAAAACAGATTTTCTTTTGCATCGTTTTTCCCGTGCTTGGGACAGTAAGGGGTAGCATTGAAGCTCATGCATTCGGGATGTGCCAGCAGATCCTCCCGGAACGAAGGGATCCGTTCACCGGAAACAGACCATTGAGCCCGCTTTTCCGCAGGGGTCAGAGTAAACTGGCATGTCCCACCGTTCCCTTCAAAGATAACGATCAATTCTGGATCGGTTGAATCGACTGTAAATTCAAGCATAACATCTTGGTTTTCAGGGATTTCAATCCGTCCATGGCTGAAATCATAGTGAAATATCGTTTGCTGTATCATCGTTTTTCCTTTCTGAAATTTTTATAAAAAAGCAAAATTGATAGAATTTTTCATTGATTTCGTATTTCTCCAGTGTCTGCGGACCGCAGGAACCGGTTCCGAGGCCGCGCTGGATCAAGTCAAGCGTGAGAACCGTTTCCGGGCGTTCCGTCAGTTCATGAGGGTGGAACGCTCCAAAAAGATCGTGCGGTGTGTAATGGCTGGCGCCGAACTCAAAGTGTTTATTCGACGTGATTTCGATTCTGGCATCACCGGATTGCAAGGAGAGAAAGCGCACACCGGTGCGGTTGCCGTTCTCCTGCGGGATCACATAGCCGGAAGTGAAGTTTTCCCGGACGGTCGAGCGGTAAAGTCCGACCTGTGCCGAAGCACAGCGGTCGATGTAATTTTCCCACGGCCCCCGTCCGAAGTATTCAAAATCCCCGAAACCCGGAGTGGTCATTGCCAACACGCCGATGCGCGGCATCGACGGAAACGATTCCGGAATATGGTACTCCTGAGAAAACGCAAATGTGCCGTCCTGCCGTGCCGTGATTTGCTGGATGAAATAAAGCGTGTCGGTTGTACCTTTGCACGCATATTTGCAAGTCAATGTGAAATTTTCCGCATCGGCGAAGATACTGCAAAGCTCCGGTTTGATCTGATCCAGTCCGGCTGCGAGCCATTTGCCGAGCGGTTTGTTTTCCTGACCGGTCCAACCGCGGACCCCGTCATTATCCGTCCCGGCACGGAAGAAATTCGGGTTAAATGCTTCCGGCAAAACCGTTTTCTCATTCTGACGCAACTCTTTTACAGAGCCGTCTTCACTGATGACAAACCCGGTATCGCCGCAGAGCAAATGCCAGATGTTGCCGCTTTTTTTCAATGAACGTTTTATGTTGATTTTTTCTGTAACGGTTACGGGTTCCGCCGGAACATGTCGTGTCAATTCGATCTGTTCGTGAGCGAGCAGTGTTCCCGCATTGGCCCATGCGGTATTTTCTGCCAGAACAAAATCAAAATTGATGAAAATTTCTTCGTTTTCGAGACGTTTTAAATCATTCAGTGGCAATGTGAAATCCATTGTTTCTCCAGGCTGGATGTTTTCGATGCCGGTCAGCTCGCCGGAACGGACCGTTTTACCGTTTACTTCAACGCTCCACGTTCCGGCGAGATCGGCAAGATCCGTGAAATCCCTGCGGTTTTTCAGACAGAATCCGAAGGGTTCGCCGTAGGATGTAACCTTTACGGGCTGTGTGAGATAACGGAATTCATACATCGCCGGATGCGGTGTCCGATCGGCGGCGATCATGCCGTTGCAGCAGAAATTGAAATCGTGAATTTTTTCACCGAAATCGCCGCCGTAAGCGTAGAATGGTTTGCCGTTCTGATCGTATTGCAAAAGTCCCTGATCGATCCAGTCCCAGATGAAGCCGCCCTGTATGCTTTTTGCCGAATAAAAGAGCTCCCAGTAGTCCGAAAGCGAACCGGAGCTGTTGCCCATTGCGTGTGCGTATTCGCTCATGATTGCCGGACGGGTCGAGAACGGATTATTTGAGAACTCCTTGAGTTCAGAGAGTTTCGTATACATCGGATTGTAAAATGCGTTGATCTCGTGCGGTCCGCCGCTCTGTTTGTCGCCGCTGCCCTGACCCCAGCCGCATTTGAGTTCGCCTTCGTGAAAAACGAAGCGGGTCGAGTCGAGTTTGCGGACCATTTCGGCCGCGGCGGTATGGTTTTCTCCGTTGCCGGATTCGTTGCCGAGCGACCACGAAATGATCGAAGCGTGCGAACGGTCGCGCAGAACCATTCGCTCTGCACGCGAAATGATTGCCTGTTTCCAGCGGGGATTACGACAGGTCGTCATGTAATTGGCATGTGCTTCAAAGTTTGCTTCATCAACAAGATAGATGCCGTATTCATCGCAGAGGTCATACCAGCGGTGATCGTTGGGGTAATGGCTGGTGCGGACGGCGTTGAAATTGAACTGCTTTAAGAGGCGGATATCTTCGAGCATCCGTTCCATCGACAAGGTTTTGCCGGTTTCCGGATCGTGTTCGTGGCGATTGACGCCCCGGATCATCACCCGTTTGCCATTGACGAGCAGATTGGAACCCTCGATGCGGATATTACGGAATCCGATTCGGTGCGAACGGCAGTCAAGCTGATTGCCGGCAACATCCGAAAGTGTTGTCACAAGAGTATAAAGATCAGGAGATTCCGATGACCACGGTGATATATTTGAAACAGTCGTTTTCATATTAGCAGTATAGCCGGAAAGGCGGAAACTCCAACTTATTTCAGAGTTCAATTCCGCTATTTTATTCTTTTTTTTATCAAAAAGATGGTAGCAGATTTTGTAATCTTCCGAAGGACCGAGTTTTTCTTCCCAGTAAGGTAGATCGAAAGCGATTTGCACATGAATATCCAGTATTCCCAGCTGAGTTTTTTCTTCCCAGTCGCCGTTCGCCCAGACATCAGCGAGCCAGACTTTTTTCGTTGAATAGAGATAAACAGAACGGTAAATACCAGCCATCCACCACTGGTCCTGATCTTCAATATAGCTTGAATCAGACCAGCGGATCACTTTGCATATCAGAGAGTTACATCCGGAGACAAGATGCGGTGTCAGTTCAAATTCCGATGGGAGGCGCGTATCTTTTCCCATTCCGATGAATGTTCCATTCAGATATACTTCAATATAACTTTCCGCACCGCCGATATGAAGAATTGTTCTGCGGCTGTTCCAGTTTTCGGGAATAGTAAACGTTGTCCGGTAAATACCTGATGGATTTTCTTCAGGAACAAAAGGCGGATTATTCGGGAAAGGCATTTTTACGTTTGTATAAACTGGTTTGTCAAAAGTATTCTGCAAGGTCCAGTTTGAGGGAACATCAATGTTCCGCCACGCGGAATCATCGTAATCGGCGGTCAGAACTTCTGCGGGAATTTTTTCCGGTGCGTGATAGAGTTCAAATTTCCACTTGCCATCCAGTGGAATATAAAATTCGGAACTGCTGTAATTCCTGCTGAAAGCGACCTCCGGTGACTGATATGGAATACCCGCTCCGTGCATAGGAAGACGGTTTACTTCGGTCACTTCCGGTATTGCGAAAAGATCAGTCGATGATTTGCGCATAGGAATTCCTTTAACAGCTTCGCGGCGGCGCGGTTGATTCTCTGAAGACAAGATTGCCTTGTAGTTTGACGGTTTCATTTTTCATATATTCGGGATTTTCCTGAATTTTCTTCAGCAAAATCTGTGCGGCAGTTGCTCCCATCTCTTCCGCCGGAATGCGGAAAGAGGTGATTGTGGGAACAAATTTCCGCATAAACGGCAGGTCGTTGTAACTTACAATACTCAAATCCTGCGGGACTTTTATATCAGACTTATTTGCCCAGTAAAGCAGTTCTGTAACAAAATCATCGGTACATATTACCGCAGTAATGCCGCTTTGCATGATATTTATGGTAAAATCCGGATTTTCATAATGGATGACTGGGGCTCCATGACCGCAACAAAACTTCGCTCCGATAAAAGTATTGGCAATAAATCCCGGATAAACATATACCATGAAAGGTAAAATAGAAAGTTCCCCGCAAGTTTTGAAAAACTGCTCATGACGCAGAAAATCTATATTGTGACCGGATATCTCTTTTTTCCTTTCCGGATAATCTCTGATGACATAAGCTATCTTGCGGTGTCCGAGTTTGAAAAGATATTTCAGAATCTTTTCCATACTGTCATTTTCGTCTGCTATGACAGCAGTTCCGTTCGGTCCGCTGAACCCGTTCATGCAGACGTATGGAATGCCGGATGCATCTACGATCGAGAGCCGATCCAATGCGCCGGAATCAGGGACAAGCAGACCGTTGCACTTCCACGGCGGAAGCAGAAATTTGCTTGTCTTCTTCTGCTGATGGGTAAAAACAAAAGAAATATCGTAATCCTCATCTTCAAAAAAGCGGGATGCTCTGTCAACCATCATATCAAAAGTATATCCGACACCGAGACTGGAACGGGAGTAGAAAAGTATGGCAATCTGCCGGATTTTCTGTTTGCGCAAGCTACTGAAAACCAGATTGGGCTGATAGCCTGTTTTTTGTACATGCTCAAGAATTCTCTGTCGCAGAGCATCCGGAATCGTAAAATTATGGGTATCTCCGTTCAGGACTCTGCTGATCGTGGATGGCGATACTCCAAGTTCTTTTGATAATTTTTTTAATGTCATAACTTCGTTTCCCTTCAAGCGTGCAAAATTACGCAGTTGACGCGCATAATTATTCCATCATTATGTTTCTACGGCAATATATCATCCGTCACCCGCAAAAACAAAGTTCTCTGAAAAATACTCTGTTGCCGGAAGCAATTTTTTTCTCATAGAGAGCGCCGGAAAGATATTGATTGCCGGCTTCATCCTGCCAGCCGCTGTCTGATACGGGAAAATGGAATTTCAGTATTGAATCATAGTCTGCAGAGAAAGAGAACTCTTTTGCATTGCCGGAGAAGCGCAGTCCGTGCGGCGCGGCAAGATTGGCGCACGAATATTCTTTACGGCTTTTCGGAATTCCGCGGAAGATTTCAAGAACTCCCTGTTCTTCATAGAGGAACATATCCAGAATTGCCGTTACCATGCCCATCCCGGCATCCATCTGCATGATTTTATCCGAACCCCAGAGGACGGAAAATCCGGGTATCTGCGGACTGTGCAGCGTCCGCCCGCCCTTGTTGACAAAGACCGACGACCAAATGTGGACAAGCAGATTTGCCATATCCGCATGTCCAAAACGGGTGTGGAGCATGATCGCCCACGGAAAACTCCAGCCTGCCCAGTTGCCCATGCCGAGGGCGATCCAGCGGTTCCGGCTTTTTTCGATAACATCCGCTGGAATTCCGCCGCTGTCAAAAGGATAAATTCCCGCAAGATGAGAGTGATGGCGATGGCTTTCAGGAAGAATAAGTCCGTCCCAGAGTGCGATTTCTCCATCTGCATCCGCATAAAACGGAAGTTTTTCGCGGATATTTTTCCATGATTCCGGCAATGGTTTTTCAAACTCATTTGCAGCGGATTCCAAATCCTGCAAAAGACGGTGAATTGCGGCAAGGTGGAAAGAAGGATTGCTTCCGCAGGCATCAATATCCGCTCCGCGGAATTCCGGTGAAGTTTCGTATGGAAGAGTATATTTTTCTCCATCAAATTCGAGCATGGCTTCATAGACGCGCATTGTGCGGTACATGAAATCAAAACCGAAACGCTCCATGAATCCACGGTCGCCGGAATAACGGAAATACTCATACATCATTATCGCCATCCACCCGGCACAGGTGTGGTCGATTGTCCCCGCCCAGAAACCGCCCATGTTCACACATCTGTCGTCTACGGCATGAGGAATCATGTAACCATCATCAATGCCGGCAAAAAAAAGAGCGTTCTCCGACATCGTCTCTTTCCAATTTTCCATCATTCTGAAAAGCGGAATCATATTTTTCCACAGACCGATACGTGCCGCCGGAGAGTAACACATTTGCACATTGATGTTGAAATGATAATCGGAACTCCACGGCGGAAGTTCGTGATCTTCGATCCACGGTCCTTGCAAACCTGCCGGAAAACCGTCCGGGGCGGTCATGCACTGAAACGCGAAAATCCCGTTGTAATAGAATGAATCAATCACCTCGTCCCCGGTGGAAATTTCCGGTACCGTTTCCCAAAATTCCTCCCAGTAACTGCAATTTTCCGTTTTTATTCTGTTCCAGTCTGTTTCAAGCATGGGCGGCACATTGCGGAAGAAGCAGAAAAATAGCGCATCCGGAGATTTTTTATAAATCACTCCGAATGGCGGGTCGTTCGGCATGGACTGTATAAAACCATTGCCGAGCATTTTCGGTCCGGCGAATCCGCGTTCCGAAAGAACCGGAGCAAGACTGTATGCCGGAATCAATTCAAAATCATTCGTTCCGTGAATTGCAAAAATGCCTTTCTCCTTCTGGGAAATCCGGATTTCCACCGCTTTCTCCGGCGCGTATACGCAAATAAGCCCGTCCCGGTAATCAAGTTCCACTTTCTGCGCATTTCTGAGATTCAGCCGTATTCGCGCAAGCGGAATGACGGATGGTTGAAGTTCCGGGCTCGGGAAAAGTTCCGTCATGCGTTTTGCATCGGCGGAAAACAGCGCATCGCAGACATTTTTATAGCTCTGCTGCGGCTGCCATTTTCCGCCCCCCTGATGATCCCACAGTGCGGAACAGCCGATCGTGATATTGATGCAATTTTTATCGCCCCACACTGAGAGACCGAGGTATCCGTTGCCGACTGCCACGCCCGCCTGGACATGTTCCAGCGGAAACGGCACGGAAAATATGCGGTATTTCTCCGGAATCACGGTTAAAACTCCTTAATAAAATCAAATTCAAGAAAATCGTTTTCGTAATAAATATATTCCGTTCCGTCAATGTTTCAAATGTGTTTTTTGTTTTTTAACAGATTTTATATTTCCGCTCATTGAAAACCATTTGAAATATTAATTGAAAAAGCAAAAAGACAACCTTAAAGACACACCAGAATCAAGCGCTCTCATCCGATATTTCAGGTTAACAGGTTTTCTGATTTTTTGCCGCAGAAAAAAACGGACTTTTGCTCTTTTGCCGGCATTAGCTTTTAGAACTTATCCCTAAATAAAAGATGAAATCCAAGAAAATTATGCTATATTTGCATTCTGTAACGCGGGAGGTGAATATGGCAGTCAAATCATGGGAAGTGTCGGATGAATTTTGGGCGCGGGTTGCTCCCTTGATACCGAAAGTGAAACGTGATCCGAAAAAAAGTTATCAGCGGCGACGCGGAGGTGGTCGCAAACCGATGGAATCCCGCAGGATTTTTGAGGCAATCATATATGTTCTGCGCACAGGCATTCAGTGGAAAGCCCTGCCGAAAGAATATGGCAGTTCCAGCAGTGTGCATCGTTATTTCCGGAAATGGGAATCACTCGGATTTTTCCGTAAACTCTGGAAGAAAGGACTTGCTGAATATGATGAAATGGAAGGAATTGCATGGACATGGCAAAGTATCGACGGAACAATGATAAAAGCCCCGACTGCACAGGAATCAGTAGGGCCAAATCCTACTGATCGGGGGAAAAAATGGAACCAAACGACATATTCTTGTCGACGAGCGTGGGGTCCCGTTGTCAATCGTCGTAACCGGAGCTAATCGGCATGATGTCACACAAGTGGACGAGGTTCTGAAAAATCGAATCAGAAAACCGCGAGGATATACCAAACAGCATCTTTGCGCGGACGCAGGATATTCCGGTGAAAAATCCGAAGAAATCATGAGGAATCATCGCTATATTCCGCATATCCGTCCACGCGGTGAAGAAAAAATTGCAATTCAAAATGGTTGTAAAGCAAGACGCTGGATTGTTGAGGTTGCGCATTCGTGGTTCAACAGATTTCGCAAACTGCTCGTTCGATATGAAAAGAGCAACTCGTCATATGAAGCTTTGCTACACCTTGCCGCAACGGTTATAATTTATCGAAAACTTGCTGTTATTTAGGGATAGGTTCTTAATTATTTTTGCAAAAAAAACAAATACTGTATTTGAAATTTCAGAATTATGGTATTATTATAATCCAGAATCACTAAAATCGTTTTCGTAAATAACATCTAAATCTATAGAGGTAATTTCAAAAGTACTTAATTCGGGGGATGAAAAAAGAGGTAGAGGGTTCATCTTAATCTCAGGGAACTAACCGGAGGCAAAAAATGAACGATCTACCCAAGCTGTACTTTACGATGGAAACCTATCTTTTTTCAATGCTGGAAGAAGAGATTGGCGAAATAACCGCGAAAATGAAGGAGTTTTTGCGGATAATTGAAATGGTAAAACCGTCACGATTCATAAACAACGCTTTGCGTTGGTGCGGATTGGGACGTCCGATGAAGGATCAAGAGAAAATGCTTCGTGCGTTTTTTCTGAAAGCGGTCTATGACCTTCCGACAACGAAGGGGCTGATTGAAAATTTGAAAACAAATCCGAGTTTGCGTCGGCTTTGCGGTTGGGAATATCGAGGAGAAGTCCCATCCGAAGCGACATTCTCAAGAGCGTTCGGAATTTTTGCCCAAGAAAAAATCTGCGATGCAATCCATGCATTGATTGTGCGGGAAAAATACACCGAAAAATTGGTTGGACATGCAAGCCTTGATTCAACCGCGATCATCGGTCGCGAGAAAGCTTGCCGCAAGAACACGCCGAAACTCAAGCTCAAAAAGAAACGTGGCCGGAAAAGTAAAGCGGAAAAAGCAGCGTTATCTGAACAAGAAATCGCAGAAGTCAAAACCCGGCGGCTTGAATTGCAACCCCATCAAACTCTGGCGGAGAATCTTGCCGATCTTCCCCAAGGTTGCGACTAGGGCGGTAAACGCGACAGCAAAGGGAAAACATCCTATTGGTGTGGCTACAAACTCCATCTTGCGGTAGGGGACGGAGAAGTTCCACTGGCGGCGATTTTGAGTTCAGCATCCTTGCACGACAGCCAAGCGGCAATCCCCTTGATGCAAATGTCTTCGGAACGCGCAACTATTCTGTATGATTTGGCGGACTCCGCCTATGATGCGGAGGAGATCAAGACCTTTTCGGAAAAGTTGGGACACATACCGATCATTGATCCAAATCCCAGACGGGGTGGAGCGATTGAACTTGCTCCAGCTCGAAAAATTCGCTATCGGGAACTTTCAACGGTTGAACGGGGCAACTCGGATTTGAAAGACAATTACGGCGCACGTCATATCAGGGTAAAAGGGCATTGGAAAGTTCTTTGCCATCTGATGTTCGGCGTAATCGCCATTACGGCTAAGCAACTGTTCAACATGCTTGAATAGATTGATTTAGGTTCGATTGAAAATTGAAAGTTAGTAACTCCCATGGATATGGGCACGGAGGTTTACACTCAAAAAACTGATTTTTTACGGCTTTTTAAGAAAAAAGTCGTGTCGGATGTGTCAAGATGGGCTTGGCACAGGAGAAATCGAGTTATTAACAGGGAAAAGCCAATCATTTTGAAATTGGCTCCATAAAGAAAGGCAATCCAAAATGGGAAAGCAGGAAAACAAAACCGGAGCTACGAAACGCCATGCGCTCGTGACAGGCAAGATATTCACCCTCATAGAGTTACTCATTGTAATTGCGATCATCGCCATCCTTGCAGCCATGCTTTTGCCTGCATTGAACATAGCGAGAGAGAAAGCAAGAACAATTACATGTTCCGCAAATCAGAAACAGCTTTATACGGCAGTAATCCACTACGTAGGAGATAGTGATGAGTTTTTGCTGGTCGGCCGTGAACTTGCCGGACAAAAGCATTGGATGTTTGAGCTGTCTCCTTATTTGGGACGTTCAAATCAACCCGACGTAAACAACGGCTTTGTTGATACCACTAAAAAAAGACCATGGGGTCCATTTGATTGCCCGTCTTCACCTTATGAATACAAAGGTTGGACTCAGGAAAATTACAGTTTTAAGCATTATCAGGCAATATTTCAAGGTTCTTGCAGCTTCAAGCCGAATGGATGGTTGGCCATACATATTAGCCCCAGAAAACTCAGTGCAATCTTTCAGCCCTCGACAAGGGGAATGTTTGCGGACGCCGATAATGGGGCTCATATAGCAGGAGGTCATTCTGCAATATTGAAGTCTGGAA
>ENA-UOJE01003496-UOJE01003496.1-human-gut-metagenome-genome-assembly--contig:-C23-NODE-3496-length-10564-cov-6.063755_pt1 | contig 10564 bp, 7 predicted proteins | sample MGYA00242341_ERZ723888 | MGnify/ENA metagenome assembly ERZ723888 | reverse complement strand
AAAAGAATCTTAACTGATTTCAAAAAAGTAATCTGACAGCAAATAAGGATTTATGCTGAAATCTTGGTATGCGTTTCGTATGTCCGAAAAACATCTCTTGCGTAACGTCACGAATTTTTATTGTCTTTTTGTAACAGTAAACGCACGCCATACGCTCAAACACCAACAAAATCATTGGAAAGAATACTATCAAAATTGCTGTTTGGCATACTAAACGCACGATTTTCTCAGCTCAAGGTGCATTTACTATTACAAACGTGCATTTACTATTACAAACGTGCGTTTACTTTGTATTCACTTTTTTAGAACATGGCACTCCCCGACAACCTGAAAGGAGATTCGGGAAAAAGAAATTGGAGATACATAAATTAAATTCAACCCTGTCATAATCTGCAAAAAAAAACGGGGAAAGCCGACGAAAAAAATCTCCGGCTTTCCCCTTGGTGGTGTCTGTTTTGCCTACTTTTCCTCCTGAATCAGAACGGCGGTGAAATTATCACAATCCACATTGACTTTCAAAATATCTCCGTCAATCTGCCCGATCCGGTTGCGCGCCATGCTTTCCATATCATAGGCGGCAAGTTTCGCCGTCGGAGAAAAACCAAGCTTCTTTCTGTCCAACTGAATCGTCGCCTGCGCCTCTCCCGCATAATTGTTGGGCGCATCCCTCACCACAATCAGCAGCGCCTTGCCCGGACGCAGATACGAGGCAAGATATCCTTTGCTCGCCCGGTCGATATCCGTCGGGTCCGGCATAAAACCGAACTGCAGCAGTTTTGCTCCATTGTCCGGGTCCCAGTAGCCATGGAATCTGACATCGTCTTCGGCAATTCCGAATTTGTCGAGCCACATCATGCGCAGCTCCTCCAATCCGGACGTGAAAGCGCTTTGCAGATGAATATCGTGCAGAAGCAGCAGCGCCCACAACTGACGCTGGTTGTTTGCCAGCAGAATCTTGCCGGAACCGCCATGGTCCAAAGTCTTTGTCGTGACGTCATGGAAACCGGGGACGGTCCCGAACTGACGGCAGGAAAACAGCATACGGAAAATATCCATGCGGTAGGTATCAAAGTAGCGCCCCTCCGGGGGGATACGGTCGCTCCAGACCATAACCTCTCCGTCATAGGTGATATCGGAGAAACTCAATATGGGAAGAATCGGGCAGCCGCTGACATGGATGTAGATGACTCCGTCTTTCGGGCGATACCGCTTAACCAGGGCATAGACCCGTCTGTGGATTTCACGCTGATTGCGGATGTCGCGCGCCGCCCTGCGGACACCGCCCTCCCCGATATATCCCGAGCCGGCAAGCTCATTGCATCCTTACTGCCGGGTGACGTACAAGGTCTGCTCTTTATCTGGGAGGAATAAACACCACAAGAACTCTGTCAACCCGAAAGGCATCCGGCAGTTTTGAACCTTTGACGTAGGATGGCCCCTGAACTTTAAACGATATATATACATCGTATTCCGCATCTGGTGCTCCCGGGTTTGCCGCTTCATTCAAGTCCAGCACAAAGAACCACGATGGATGAGCCCACAATCTATAATTTCTTATTAGAGTGCGGCCCACATAGTACAAATGGTATTTTTCATCTTTGGGCAAATCTTTTTTCTGAATAGTTTTACGAATAATATGCTTATTGTTCAAGCGATCGAAAATACCGAATGCCATTGATTTTTCGTGAAAATCGGCAGCATTCGAAAAATTGTTGATTTCGACTCCTGCTCCGCCGGCTGCATCCGGATCGGCAACGGTCCAACGGTAATCTCTCCGATGACCATGGGGTTCTGTCCAATAGTAATCATAGACGCTTTTTCCCTGGAACTTTTCAGGTAGCGGGGGTTTATTGGCATAGTGCAAAATTTCTTTTTCCCATGAGGCCAACATTTGCGTTCTCAGTTTTTCCGGATAATAAAGGCTGACCGCATAACGGATATTTTCCCGGCAACGGGTTATCAAGGTCTTTTTAGGCACATTGTATATCGGTCCGCTTATCCTGTCATGAACTCGGATCGCCATCATATCCACAGGCAATCTTTCCAGCTTGACATGCGCCAGGTGTCCGGGGTTATCTTTCACGGCTGCTTCCGCCTGATTCAGCAATGCATCCGTCCGCCTGAAAAAGTCCGCATCAATCCAAGGTTGACGAGTCGGGTGTATAAGTCCCAATTGGATATTGCCGGTCGACATCCGTTTTTCCAGATAATTCAGATAGGTCTCCATGGGTTCAGCCGCTTTGCCATAGTATGCCTGCATGAATTCCCGAATTAATGCACGGTCGTCCCGATCCGGGTCAATCATCAGGCAGGATGCCACATAATTGCGCAAATCATAAAAAGAGCGCGGTGTATAATGCATACCGTTTTTCAATTCTGCCTGGGCAAATATATTCATAATACCCAGCTTTCTGTATTCCCTGAACGTGGGAGCAAGTGCGCTTGTATTCGTATAAGGATAAATATCATCCGTGCAATAATTCCAGTAGTCCCAAACTGCCAAATGATCGGTATGCTCTCTCCAGGCTTTCATTGTTTTCAGGACATCGGCATTGGTCGGATAAAGGAGAGAGCGCAAGGTATCGCGCGAAGTTTTATTGATTCGCAGTTCATTTCCCAACAGAGCCAGACGGACAACGACATTGCTTTCGGCACGAATGTTTTTCGGGGCATTGACCGCCGGACCATAGGCCAGCGTGGTGATGAATATATCCGGATATTCATTTTTTACACTTCGGGCAATCGAATTAACGAAATCAATGACCAAACCGCTTTCCCCGTATTTCTCCGCCAGTTTGCGGCAATCCGGGCAATGACAACTGCTGGTATTGTCATTTACGGAGATATCATAAAATACCGGATAGTGCCGGTTTTTCTGTTCTGCTTCCTTGCGGTCATATTTGATATATTCACGCAGTTTCCGGATGAAGTGTTTACGTACTTCAAGCGATGAAAAGCAAACCTGACCGGGACCGCTATTTCCCGTAGAACGTATCCTTTTACCATCTGCAGACATTGAAAACCCCTCGTCCGGAAGATCTTTTGAATAGAGATAAAGCGTATGATTATCCCGGGGACTCCCATACTGAAATCTGCCGCCGTAATGCGGTTCTTCCCCCCGGCGTTGGCGTGTCAGAAACAGTTGCCTCCGCTCATATCCCTCAGAACCTTTTTCATAAAATCCGGGGCTGTATATGGTACGGCGCATAAAAGCCGGTTTACCCGTTATCTTGAGCGGTAGAGGAATTGCGATATTCGCATTTTCAGGAATGATCTGAGTATCTTCAGCATACCAGCGACAACCTGCAAATCGTTCCAGGAATTCATATACTCCGTAAAGAATTCCTCGTGGGCGTCCACCCTTGATTACAATATTGGTTCCGATATTTTTAATCAGCCATTCTTCCGGTTGCAGCGCGCTGTCGCTGCTCAGACCTATGAACGGGGAACCGGAGATGGCGCCTTGTTGCCGGATTTGGAATTCCGCCCCGGTGGCTTCGGTAAGAAACCGGGCTAATTCTCCGGCGGCAAACTGTTCATCGGGAGTGGCTTTTTCCTCGATTATGATCGAATATTCAGTTATGCTGTTTTTGCACAGTGCCAGAAATGCATTTCCTTTCCCTTCTCCGGTCAAACAACCGATCACCAAACCCACGATCAATAAAAACGACCATTTATTCATGCTGAAATCCTTATGAAAATTTGTTTATTGTTCGTCGTCGTCAATACCTTTGCGTATCAAATCCCAACTGGTATAACCGGAGAATCGTTTCTTCTGAAGAATTGCGACTCTGCCGTCCATATACAGCGCATTCATGGAACCATCGTGATGAAAGGTTCTCCCGGCATTATAAGTTGTATTGTAATAGTCGAAGTATATCACCAGATTCTGCTGTTGCGGTATCAGACGGAAACGATATACTCCGCCGCAAAGAGCAGAGTGCCAAACCGAATAATAACTGGTTTCATAGGAACCATAACGTTTGTTGTCGGACGGGCATTTGAACAGCTCAAATTTCTTCGGCAAAGCCCCGCTGGTCGAAACTTCATCGTCCGGAGCAATCAGAGATTTGTAAAGCAATAGATTGGGCGTGTAATTCGTACGGTCGACCGTTGAACCGGAAAGGTAAGTCCGGCCACGAGCATCAGGAATATATCCGTTGTAGCTATCCTGATACATCAATGTGTAGGTGCCGATCTGCTTTAATTGATTTACGCAACTGATGTTTCTTGCCTTTCCGCGTGCAGCATTCAGTGCCGGCAACAACATCGCTGCAAGAATCGCGATGATTGCAATCACGACTAGTGATACTTGTTAAAAATTTACTTATAAAAATGGTGGAGTAAGAAGATGATTCAAAAAAGATCAGAAAAAATTCGGCATGCTCCGGTACCATCATCATGGGTAACAAAACCAATTTTCCCCCCGTTGCCTTTGGATAAACCTTATAGTATTGAATGGAAAGACTCTTCTACGACTCCGCCTCACCATTACCGCTGGGTATCAGGCTGTTTGCCTGAATATGAGGGTGCTCCTAAAATTTCAACACCGTATCAAAGAGGTTTTGATATACGTCACTTCGATGTGATCGTCGCACTACTCCACCAGGAACGTTGCGGTTTGATAGATGGCAAAGGCAATTTTTATATTTCCTTTCGGGGTCTACTAAATCTTATTAATAAAGATGATGGTCAGAAACAAAAACAATATGTCATAAGGCTTCTGGATGATCTTTTTAATACACTTTTCCTTTTCGAGGATTTAGATAGTGGTGATGGTGTCTATGGGCGAGTTTTAGATAATATTACTATCAGAACTGATGATAAAGGGAAAAAACATCTTGTCAGTTTGCGGTTATCACAGGAGTTTCTGCGTTTTCTGAAAGAACTCAAGAAAATTGTATTCATACGTTTTGATATCAAAGTCAAAATGCCCTCGTTGATCGCACAGTCTCTTTACACTTATATTCCTTCCCGTGCAAAATTTCATTCGGTTGCAGATCCTTGGAAAATATCTTTGACACGTTTGATTCAAGACCTCCAGTTGCCAATAGAAAAATATGGATGCAAAAGTCTTCGCTATCGCCTTTTCACGCAACATAAACCAAACCGCCCTTCGATTTTGGAACAACTGGACGGTCAATATATCTCCAATGGGGGGAAGCTCCGGGTGAAGTTGATACCGTCTACGGATGGCGATGATTACTTTTTCTGCACTTGGGTTGAAGAATGGGAAAAAGGCGAAAGACGGGCGGGCAAGTTGTTTAATTGGTGGCTCGCTGCCAAAGGAACAGAAAAAGAATATTGGAGCCGGATTAAAAGTCGGCAGCCATTGGACAATGAAGACAGAGAATATCTTGAATCGCTCGGTTTTGATGTCTCCAAGGACAGAATGTTTTTTGAAATGGCTAAAGCGTTAGTGGCTTACCCGGAATGGAAAAGCATCCTTGGAGAGATGAAATACCGGATACTACATGATGCCGAAAATAAGATACAGGAACCATTTGCATTTTTCTGTGCCTGTATCCGGAAAGCTCTTTCTCCGGATGATCCGGTATTGGGAATTGAGTTGACCGATGACGGAAGTCAGCAGGAAAAAGAAATTGAAATACTGAATCAACTGAAAGAACATGAGCAGATACCGGTATTTATCGAAAATGATACCAACGGGGCAATAAATGGATCAGGAACTGAAACGAATTGAAGTCAAAGACGGCAGTGCTTACAGCGACAAATGGCGACATTTCCGCAATGGGGAAGTGCTTGTTATTGTGCTTGGGCTGATGGGTTCGGGGCTGATGCTATCCCTTTCCAATCTTGGCTTTCCTCCTGTGCTTGTATTTGTCCTGACTATTTTGCCTTTCCTGTTGTCGGTACTTTACGTATCTTTTTTCATGTATAAAAAGCCCCCACACTACACTGGCGATTTTGTCGAAGGACTTGGTAATGGTAATCAATTTCAGCCGTTTTCAAAGGCATACAGCCGTTGTCCGGATGGGATGTTCGGAAAAAATATGCTTATCTGGAACGATTTAAGTAAGGCGGGAATTTGGACATGCGGGATGGAACTTGATGTTCCGGCGTATGATTACAGCAAGAATGAATACAAGAATTATTATATGGATCGTTTGACTGTGATCCTGAACAATCTTGCAAAAGATAATATCCGTATAAACCTGTATTGGAATGTATCAAGCAATTATACGGCAGAATTGCAACAATACCGGGACGCAACCGACAGTATGGCTGATGGAAAATGCAAGGAATACCGGACACTGCGGTATCAGCAGTATAAGCGTTTGGCGATGGAACGGCAACTGCGCCGCGAACGACTGCTTGTTTTCGTATCACGTCCCCTGAATCCCGGGGAGGCGATACATTGGAACTGTTCCGCCAAGGACTATGATGAATCCAGCAAACGGTTGCTTGCAGAGCTGGAAAATCTGTCTTTGAATATGTTCCGGCGTTTCCGGGCACTCTTTGAACCTTGTGAAATAAATTGTATTCCGCTGTCCGCAGACCAAATTTACCAGGTGCTGAGACAACACTTTAATCCCAGTCAAAGCCTCGCGCCGCAACTGTTTCATGACCTTGCAATACATCCTGATTTATCAATCAAAGAGCAAGTAATCTGTTCCGATCTGATACCTGCTCCGGGCTGTTCGTTTCTGCTGGATGGCAGGTATTACAATGTTTATGTCCTGAAATCGAAATTACCGCGCAGCGTGTATTTCGGAATCATCAAGGAACTGACTGATTTATACGGGGTACAGGACTATGAAATCACCGTGAATGTTATTCCGCGCGATGTAAGAAAGTTATTGGAAAAAGAGGAATTTCAGGCAAAAAAACTGCAAAAGAAAACAGAACAGAAAAATGCGGATATCTCTTTACAGTTTGAACTTGCTGATCAAGCGGAACTAATCGGAGAATTACATTCGGAGCGGCACATGCCTTTGGAAGTGCAATATTTTATCGTTGTAAATGCGTCAAGTGTCGCGGAATTGGATATCAAACACAATTCTATTGCCGGAGCAATAGGACGCATCGGCATTGATTATTACCGACTGCAATACCCGCAGTCGGCAATCAATGCCTTCTTTCAGGCTACTCCCGGCTGGATGTACGGAGGTCGCCCGAAACATTGCTTCAAAACTTTGGATAAATATCTGGCTCCATTACTGCCTATATCAAGCACCTACACAGGGTGTTTGAATTATGCGGAAGCCTTGTATCTCGGAGAACAGCATAATCTGGTCGGGGTAAAACAGTTTGCCCGTGACATCCGGCAGGACTCCGACCCGCAACACTGTATCATATTCGGCAAGACCGGCAGCGGAAAATCCATATTGACGGAAGACCTGATTATGCAAACTTATGATTTTTATGATTATAGTTGTATCATAGACTACGGCTTATCATATGCCGCGCTTGCAAGACAGCTTGGTACAGCTCCAATTGTGCTTGGTCCCTCATCCAGCGTGACAATCAATTACTTTGACACGCGCGGTTTGCCATTGACCGGTGAACATCTATCTCTTGTTGCGTTGATTCTGCGTGTCATGTGCGACAATCAGGCATCAGACGGAATGCTGATGCGGTATCTGAAACCATACTATCTGCTGTTTGCGGAACAATGGCTGGAGGAGCATCAGGAACTGCGTCAGGAACTTGCCACCATAGCTTGCCTCGTTGAAAAATATCTCGCAGAACGTATCTGCGATGACGAGATCGAAGCGTGGGAAAAGGCATCTGCGGAATGGCGGAACAGTCCGTTGCAGACGGACGAAGTGAACTTATTCATGTATGACAACAGGGAGAAAGTATTATTTCAGTGTTTTGCCCGGATGAGTCCGGAAGAGTATCCCACTCATTCACAGTTTGTGAATCATCTCCGGGCAAAACCGTTACCGGAGGAAGAAGACCTGAAACGGTTGCAGGAAGTAACCGACAGTTTGGAATTATGGAGGAAAGACGGGAAAAACGGACGTCTTTTCGATGGTTATACCAATATTGAAATGGATGGTAAATTTGAATATTATGAACTGTCCTCCGTGCCGTCAAATGATCCAAATTTCAAGTTTGCCGCCGGAGCTCTAATTCAGATGGCGGCAATGCGGAAAATAGAGCGTATGGATCGTAAAAAGAAAAAGCGTTTGATTATTGATGAGGCAAACAGCTTTTTTGAAATCCCGCAGGGTGCGAAAGTTGCGGAAGCGGCTCTGACAAAGTTCCGAAAACACCGGTGCCCGACTCTGATCAGTTTCCAGCAATACGAAATGTTGAATCAAACGGGCGTGCAGGAATCATTGATATCCAATATACACCAGTATCTTCTGATGGGACAGTCGGACAGAAATGACGTGGAACGATTGGGAGAGGCTTTGGGGTTGTCCGATACTGTAAAGGAAGCAATTCTTGCATTTGAAACACCAGCAAACATGCTCCCGGAAAACCGGCATTCAGCTTTTGCCCAGGTATTGAAGCACAAAGGATTGACTGCGGGAATCGGACGGAATTATATGACACCGGAACTTTTAATGATTTTAGGTTCAAATTAATAAAAAACAGGAGACATATGAAATGCAAACGGATCTGCAACAGGAAAGAAAAAGACGGGATAGCCGCATGAGGCGGAATTTTGGAAAATGGTATTGGAGTCTGGTATTTCTTTTCCTGCCGGGTATCCTCTCGGCGGCGGCAGACTTTAAGACTGGACTTTCCAAAGGGCTGGGAGTAGGAGTATTGCTGTCATTCTGTATGTGCGTGTTTTTCCTGATCGAAGGAATCTGGAACTACAGAAACGGCGGTAGTTACGGCAAAGACATCATCGGACTGATCGTGTCAGCCGGTGCATTTGCCCTTGTAACAATGCTGTTTACCGCATTTGGTTTGAGCGGCGCCGCAGTCGATCCAACATTCAACTAACATAATGGAGGTGTATGATGCGTCAGTATTTATTGATACTATTGTGTCTTTGCTCTTTTTGTAGTTTTTCAGAGGTCTTTACCGAGTCAAAAACTGTATCGGGTGGACCTTGGTATTTTTCATATGGGTCAGAATATATTAATTGTGGGGCACCTGATTCTCACAATACTTATGGATACAATGCAGAGTATGAGCTAACATCCTGTGATTTTTCAAGTGATGCAGGTATTACATTGGAATCATACAGCTGCGCTGGTGATTCCGGGTATACTACAGTATATCTTAAAATGCCCTTTTCCGGTGACAATTGGGATCCTAACATGACCTGTACCGTTACGCTTACTTGGACAATAAAAACTTGTCCTGACAGATCGGACTGTATTCTTAAACGTTGTCCGACTTGTTCGGCATTTTATTGTGAAAGACACGATATACACACATGTTCCTGCCCTCATCAGCCCGACTGCAATCTTGTAAACTGCCCGACTTGTTCAGAATCCTACTGCGAAACTCATGGTGAACATACCTGTTCCTGCCCTTATGCGGCAGATTGTAATTTGACAACCTGCGACCATTGCGGCACGGAATACTGTGCTACACATGAAGACCACGATTGCGGATGTATGCCAGTAACCTGTGACCATTGCGGTACGGAATACATGTGTCAGCATGACGATTCTGATCACGATTGCGGTTGTGAGCCAATGGTCTGTGATCATTGTGCAGCTACACTATGCCAGCATGAATGGGATGATCACGATTGCGGATGTGTATCTATAACCTGTGATCATTGCGGTGTGGAATATCTGTGCCAACATTTCCCGGACAATCATGAATGCGGGTGTTTTTTTAATATATGTCAGCATTGCGGTGAAGAGTGGTGTCCGGTGCATGATGGTGAACATTTTTGCCAGGGCGACTGCAATTATGTGACTTGTGATCACTGTCATGACACTTATTGTACAACTCATGAGGGAGCACACTCCTGTTCCGGCTGTAATAACACAACTTGCTCGAACTGCGGAACAACTTACTGTTCAGCCCATGAGGTGCATTCGTGTACAACAGATGAAGATGGTGATGATGACGACAATCCTGACCCCGATGACGGTGACGGAAATCCCGGAACAAATCCCGGAACAAATCCACCTGATCCAACGACACCTCCTGAACCGGATACCCCCAATCCGACACCGGATACCCCCGACCCCAAGCCGGACAATCCTGATCCAACACCGGATACCCCCGACCCCAAGCCGGACAATCCTGATCCGACACCGGATACTCCCGATCCCAAGCCGGACAATCCTGATCCGACACCGGACAATCCCGATCCCGGTGATGGCGACGGCGGAAACACCGGCGGTACGGTCAATCCCAATCCCGGCGATGGCGACGGTGGCACTGGCGGCGGCAGTACCGTAACTCCTCCAAGCGGCGGGGATGGTGATTCCGGCAATACTGGCGGCGGGAATACCGGCGGCGGAGATACGGATATCGGAGGCGGCAACACCGGCGGCGGTACGGTTAATCCCAATCCCGGCGATGGCGACGGTGGCACTGGCGGCGGCAGTACCGTAACCCCTCCGAGCGGTGGAGACGGTGATTCCGGCAATACTGGCGGAGGAAATACCGG
>ENA-UOJE01003495-UOJE01003495.1-human-gut-metagenome-genome-assembly--contig:-C23-NODE-3495-length-10572-cov-10.883522_pt1 | contig 10572 bp, 9 predicted proteins | sample MGYA00242341_ERZ723888 | MGnify/ENA metagenome assembly ERZ723888 | reverse complement strand
ATCCGTCACCAAGGTGACACCTTCCCCTCAAGCTACGCAGGGGAAGGCATTTTAGTAGCGCCTTTACGCTGATGCCAACACGTTTGTTGCGTCAGCCCGACCGGTGAGTGCTGACAAAACCATTTGTGGCACTTGCGTTACGCGAAACGTTATGGTTTCTGCCAATGCCCCGAACCGGGCACCGGCAATCACCGTATCCGTAGCTACGTCAATGCGCTATTAAAATATTGTAGCAAAACTTAAGGTTCGCGTCAATGCGCTTGACTATGCATACCGGTATGGGTTAAAATCATAGCAAGCCAGAAAATGAAAATAAACGGAGGTCGAAACCATGAAAAAATGGCTGGTCATAGCACCCATCGCGGCAGCGGCGGCAGCAGGCGCTGCGCTTGCGCTCAAGGGCAAGTCCGGCGCGGAGAAGAAGCCGGCAGCGGCAAAGCCCGCGGCGAAAGCCGCTCCTAAGTCCGGCGGCAAAAACAATGAGGAGTTTTCCTTCAAGAACCCCAAGGCCGGAGTTTACAGCTTCGCAAGCGGCTACAAGGACGCAAAGGAGATCACCGTCACGGTCACATACGATGCCGATAAGCACGCGTTCGGCGTAGTGTCCGAGGGCTACATCACCGACTCGGGCGACTCGCATGTTGCGATCATAAACACCGATGACTTCTCCATCCAGATCGAGTACGCGCCGTACTATCACGGCGAGGACTTCGCGGCGCTTGAGAAATCCGTTGCCGAAAACTACAAGAACTTCGGCAAGGTCAGCTTCAAAAACGCCGAAGGCATCTGCTTCACAAACGGCGGCAGCTACTGCATGGCGTTCCCGGCCGCGGACTCGACGTCCGACTATGTGCTGACAACGGTCGTGCTCATGGGCGACGATAACGAGGATGAGCGCGTAAAGCTCCGCTCAAATCCCGAAATGCTCGCGATCATGGACACCCTTCTTATTAAATAGCTTTTTAGTGGCGACTTGAGGCAGTCACGGATACGGTTATCTCTGGTAGCCCGGTTCGAGACAATGGTGGAAACCGTGGCCGCCGCGGAACCCGATAGTCCAAGCTGCGTTTTGCACCGCACCTTGTAGGGAACGGGCTTGCATGTTCCGTTGTGATGGGTTTGCCGGCACTTAAATCTATAGCCGTAGGGGCGATCATTGATCGCCCTTTTGCTATGGTTTCCTCCAATGTTCCGAACCGAGCAACCGCAAAAAACGTATCCGTGACTGCGTCAAATCACCACCAAAAAGCCTTGACCGGGGTGGTGCAGGGGTGTAAAATGTGGATATAGAAATGTTCACCGGAGGTGTTATAATGAAAAAACAGGTAAACGCCGCAAAGCTTGCCGCATTTGCCGGAGCTGCCGCTGTCGGCGGATTTATATACCTCGTTGCTCCCGGCAAGATCCGCAAGAAGCAGAGATCGCCTTTCCAAAACCGCAATTTTGCCCACCGTGGGCTGCATAAACGTGATAAATCCGTGCCGGAGAACTCACTGGCCGCATTCGAGCGCGCCGCGTCCTACGGCTACGGCATCGAGCTCGACGTTCAGCTGTCGAAGGACGGGCAGGTCGTCGTGTTCCACGACGATACGCTCAACCGCGTCTGCGGAGTTGACGCGCGCGTCGATTCCAAGACCCTTGCCGAGCTTCAGCAGCTCAGCCTTTGCGGAACCGACGAGACGATACCGCTGTTTTCCGACGTTCTCAAAACCGTCAGAGGCCGCGGCGCGCTCATCGTCGAGCTGAAAAACGGCAAAAACAACAAGGAGCTGTGCGAAAAGACCTATGCTCTGCTGCGCCGCTACACCGGCGACTATTGCATCGAAAGCTTCAACCCCTTTATCGTGCGTTGGTTTAAAATCAACGCGCCCGAGGTCGTGCGCGGCCAGTTGGCAAATCCACCGAAGGACTATAACGGCGAGGTAAACGCAGTGACCGGCTTCATCCTCGGCAACGTCTTGCTCAACTTCCTCGCGCGGCCGCAGTTTATCGCGTATAAGATCGCGCCCAAGCCGTTCCCCGTGAAGCTGTGCGAAGCACTCGGCGCGATGAAGGTCTGCTGGACCAGCCACGAATGGGCCAACGAAAAGGGCAACGACACCGTCATTTTCGAGTTCTATAAGCCCAAACTCAAGTTTGATAAGCACTGATATCTATTGAAAAAAGCGCCCTCGGATGAGGGCGCTTTTTTCATGTTCAAAATCGCATCATCAGCTCGCGGTCGATCTCGCGGCCGTTTTTGAAGTAAACGCGCGGAACGCGCTTGCTGACGGCGCAGGTCAGCTCATACGGAATGGTTCCGGCAAGCTGCGCGAGCGTTTCGACCGGGTTATCCGGGCCGAAGATCTCGACCTCGTCGCCGACGCCGACATTGGGCAGCTCGCTGAGGTCGATCATGCTCATATCCATGCATATCCTTCCGCGCTGGGGCGCTGGGCCGTCGGCGGTCATGATGCTGCACCGGTTCGACAGGCAGCGGAAGAAGCCGTCGGCGTAGCCGTAGGGGATGACGCCGATGCGCGTCGGCGCGCTTGTCGTAAACAGGCGGCCGTAGCTTATGTCCGTGCCCTCGTCATAGATCTTTATCGTGTTTATCATGGCCTTGAGCGCCATTGCCGGGCGCAGGCCGAGCCTTTCGGCAAACTCGCCGCAGCCGTACAGCAGCAGCCCTGGGCGCACCATATCCATGTACGTTTCCGGATACAGCGCGACGGCGCCGGTGTTGGCGCAGTGGCGCAGCGGTATGCGTCGGCCGATGCGCTCCTCGACGGCGGCGACGGTGCTTTTGAAAAGCTCAAACTGCTTTTTGGTGTAGTCAACGTCGGCCTCGTCCGCTTCATCGGCAACGGCAAAGTGCGTGAACATGCCCTCAACCTCGAGGTTGGGCATGCCGCAGCAGTCAACGATGCCGGAAACGCCCGTTTCAAAATGCCGCCCGGCGCACAGAACGCCGAGGCGCGACATGCCGGTGTCCACCTTGATATGAACGCGCAGCTTTGCGCCGAACTCGGCCGCGGCGGCGTTGTATTCATGCGCCTTGGCAAGGCAGGTGACGGTCTGGGTGATGTTGTTGGCTATAAGGTTCGGCACCTGCTCGGTGGGCGTGTGGCCGAGGATGAGGATGGGCATGACGATGCCGTTTGCACGCAGCTCCATCGCCTCGTCGAGGCTTGAAACGGCCAGATAGTCCGCGCCGAGCTCCTGAAGCGTACGCGCAACGTGAACAGCGCCGTGACCGTAAGCGTCGGCCTTGACTACGCCGAGAAATTTGACATTTTCGCCGATGCGCGCGCGCAGAGCTTTGTAGTTATGCTCTATCGCGTCGAGCGAGACCTCTGCCCATGTTCTGCGGAGAGTGGATCTCATGATATCACCTTCATCCTTGAATGTTTATCGTGCCGCCGGCGGAGACCCGGCTTATCTCAACGCCGCCGTAGGTTCCGTAAAAGTCCCACTTGACGGAAACGGGGATCGCCGTCGCCTGACCTGCCGGAACGGTGACTTCGATGCTGCGGCTTGTCAAAACGGCATTGTTTCTGACCTTTTCGCTCTTGTAGCTTATGCCGGGGCTTGTGAAGCTGTAGTCAACGCCGGCAACGGTGATAACGCCGTTGTGAGGACCGACGGACAGCGTGTAGGTGCTCAGGATAACGTCGAGCTTTATCGTGACGGTCTCGCTGTTTTGCGATGTGGCCGTCCAGTTTGCGTACATTATCATTTTGGTGCCGGTGTTGCTCTCGAAGCTGCCGGTCTGATTTATCGTGCGGTTTATGACGGCGCTCTGCGTCGGCTGCGGTGCGGCGGTCTGGCCGGGCTGCGCGCTCGGCGAGGGTGAGCTGCTCGGCTCGGCGGTCGGCTGTGCGCTTTCGGTCGGGGCCGGGGTCGGGGTCGAAATGACGCTCGGCGTGAGAGCCGGGGTCGGCTGCGCGCTCTCGGTCGGTACGGTGTCCTTTATGTCGCGGCTTGTAAGCCACATGGAGACCGCGGCGATGATAATGAGCACCAGCACAAGGGCGATGAATATGTTAATTCTGTGCTTGTTCATACAAATTTACTCCGATCTGCCGCCGTGCGGCAAGTGATACAAATGATTATATATCATCACCGGCAAAAAATCCAGTGCTATGTAAGCTGAGCCGTCAGCTTGTAAGCTCCCAGCTCATGTCTATGAGAAAGCGCAGCTTATCATCATCGACTGCGGCAAGCTCAACGCTTATCCAGTGCTCCTTGCTCATGTGATAGGCCGGGAAAAAGCCCGGCTCGGCGCGCAGTGAGCCGGAAAGCAGCGGGTCACACTTTAAGCTGACGAGAGCCGAACCCATATCGCCTGTCGGCGTACCCTTCCGGCTATTTTCGCCTTTTTTGTCTTGATGGGCGCCGGCCCACCTGCATCAAATAAAGCCGAAAATATCTCGAAAAGCACAGTCGACAGGTGCCTTGCAGTTTTGCTGGAGCAGATTTTTGCTCAGGCAAGGCGAAGCTTGAAGAGAATACTGTCGTATTGTCAAGAGCTTTAACGCAGCATGGGCGGAAATCTGCCCGTCAAAACCGATACGTGTTCGACTCTCGTCAGCTTAAGTTTGTGACCGTGACCATGTCATCACCGGGCTCGCCCAGCCTGTGGCGCGGCAGCTCCATGACGAGGCCGAACCACTTTTTACTGCTTTCGTGGCGAAAGACCTCGTAGGTCGGATTCGATATCCAAGGGAAATCGTTTGCGGCGGCATAGTTTTCAAGGATATACTGCCGCAGAGTGTCTCTGTCCATTTCTGTTCTCCTGTTCAAAACGCCATCCGGAGAACCCGGATGGCGTAATACCGTTTGTCACTTATTCTCTTCCGAGCGGCGGCGAGCTTCCTCAAATCTGCGGCGAGCCTCCTCGTATTCCCGGCGCGCCTTTTCGTAATCGTTTTTGCGAGCCTCTGCTTCGAGCTTTTCGGCCTCCTCATTGAATCGGCGGGTCTGCTCGGTGAGCTCGTCGATATCGGCAGGCTCGGGTGTGTATTCAAGCTTTTCGGCGCGGTGCTTTTTGCTCTTATTGTCCCTGCGGCGCGGCTTGGGAGCCGGCTCTTCGTCATCGTCGTCCTCCTCGTCTGCGTCAAGCTCGGGCTGAGCGGCAACGGCCTCCGATGGGCGTGTATATTTCGACTTTTCCCTGCCGTTTACGGCATCGGTGTACGCTCTGCCGCAGGCGACGGTGACTATCGCAGCTATGACCGAAACGGCAAGCAGCACGAGCATTGCTATAAGCTGCGTCTGCCCGTTGCCCGAGCCGTCCTCGAGCGCATAGGCAAAGCTGCGGTAATCGTTTGACAGGCCGTAGATATTCAGCGCAAGCGATGCGACAGCGGCAATACCGGCGGCGCCAGTCGCCGCATATATGCGCGTGCGGTTGGGCTTGAGCGAGGCGAGAACGCCGATAACTCCGGCGATAACGCCGACGATGCTTATAATGCGCAGAAGGTTATACAGGTTCTGGCGAACGTCAAGCTCGCTGTTGAGCTTGTCTGCGTCGTCCTCGACATAGTCGCGCGCGGCCTGGAGCACGGCTTCGTAGTCGCTCTCGTCGCTCACGAGCTTTGCAATGCCCTCGTTTTCCATGAGCACGGCAATGCCCGATTTGACTGCGGCCTCGGCATCGTCCTGTTCGGTGAGCGTTTCCTTGAGATCATTCATTTTATCAACGTTGTCGTTGAGTTTCTGCTGACCGGCGCTGAGCTGATTTTTGGCCACGGCGAGCTGCGCTTTGCCGTTATCGAGCTGCGCCTTTGCGGCGTCGAGCTGAGTTTTGCCGTTATCCAGCTGGGTCTTTGCGGCGGCGAGCTGCGCTTTGCCGTCGTTTATCTCCTGCTCGGCGGCGGATATCTGGGCGTTTGCCTCGGCAAGCTGTGCCTGACCGTCCTCATATTCTTTCATTGCCGCTCTGGCCTCCTCAAGTGAGGTGAAGCCGAAGTTGCGCAGGATGCTTTCGGCTATCTGAAGCGCAGGATGCTTGTCGATAAAGGCAAAAAGCTGCTGCGCCTGCTGGTATGCCGGCGTTGCGGCATCGAGCTGTGCCTGCGCCGCGTCGCGCTGCGCCTTTGCGTCGTTGAGCTGCGCCTCGCCGTCGCTAAGGCGCTTTTCGGCTGCCTGATACTCGGCGAGCTTTTCGTTATACTGCTTCTCGGCAGCGTCGTATTCCGCCTGGCCTGCGGCGATCTTTGCCGCTCCGGCGTTATATTCCTGCGTGCCCTGACTGAGCTGCTCATTGCCCTTCTGATCGGTCACGACGGACTCGGTGTAGTCCTTCTCGTCCTCGGTGCGGTTTTCCTCTGTCTTGCGCAGATCGGCAACGCGCTTATCGAGTACATCGACAAAGTCGATGATATCGGCCTTTTGGCCGCGCTTGAAGCGCATGATGTCCGACAGCTCATCCGAGCCGCGTCCTGCCGCAATGATCCCGAATACCGAGCTTGCGGCGAGCAGGATGCTCATGATCATTAACAGTGTTCTTTTCATTATATCTTCCTTTCTCCTGCGGAAACACATTCCCCCCAGTGCTTCCTGCGGAATTACTTTCCCTTGCGCGCCCTGTCTCTGAGCGCTATCTGCTCGAAGTCCTCGTCAAAAAGCGGATGCAGGCGAAGCCTTCTGCCCTTGACGGTCGTGCGCGAGATAAATCTGTCGCCCCAGACGAGCATCTGCGGCAGAACGAACAGCACCAGCAGCAGAGATATTATCGTTCCGCGGCCGAGCACAAGTCCGATGACGGAAATTATGCTCTCGGTGCTTATAAAGCCGATGAGCAGTCCGGCAATGACAAGGATGCTGCCGCTTGTGACGAGCGTGGGCAGAGCACCGTTGAGCGCAAGGCGTATCGACTTGCGGCGCGAAACATTGCGCTGCCTCAGCTCAAGATATCGGTTTGAAACGACGATTGCGTAGTCGATATTCGCGCCCATCTGTATCGCGCTGACGATCAGGTAGCCGACGAAGAAGATGGAGTTCTGCGTGAAATACGATATCGAGAAGTTGAGCCAGATGCTGCCCTGAATGACCGCAATGAGCAGCACCGAAAGTCCTGCCGAGCGGAACACGAACATGATGACCAGCACGACGAACACTGCCGACAGCACGCTGACCAGAATGTTATCCGTCGAGAACGAATCCTTCAGGTCGCGCGCGGCGGTAGCGTTGCCGGTGACGTAAACATCGTCGCCGTAGTAGCTGTCGGCAACGCCGTGGATCTGCGAGATGAGCGCGTAGCTTTCGTCCGACTGCGTGGGCAGGTCGGAATAAACGAGCATGCGGCTGTAGTGCTGACCCTGAAGCTGTGCCTTGGCGTCGGAAAGCTGGGCATACAGGCTTTCGATCATATCGATCTTGTCCTGCTCAAGCTCTATCGTGCCGTCCTCGGCAACGTCATACAGGAACAGAAACAGGTCTATAAGCGGAATTTTATATTCGCGCATGTTGCTCTGCACCTGGTCGTAGTCGGCGTGGCGCGCGGCGTAGTAGACGAAAAGCGCGCTCGCACTTGTGTCGTCAAGTCCGGCAAGCTCGGAAAACTCGCCGATGGTGAGCTTATCGCCGAGGCGGTAACCGTCCATGACCTCAACGGAGGCAATGCCGAGAACCGAGGTTACATGGTCAAGCTCCGCTATCTCGTCGAGCATCTTCGCCTGAGTCTCATAGTCGCCCGTCGGTACGACGAGCGCCATCATGTTATTGTTCCCGAATGTGTTTATTATCTCCTGATGCGCCTTTTGCGTTTCGTTCAGGCGCAGGGGGTAATCGTCGCTGTAGTTATACGAAAACGGGCACATGCTCGAAAAGAAGAACGCAGCCGCCGCGATACAGATGAACACCGGCGGCACGATCTTGTGCGTTTTCCACGCAAAGCGCCCGATGGCGTTTATGTTCGGCATAAAGCTGCGGTGCTTTGTCTTTTCAATGGATCGGCTGAACATCAGAAGCAGTCCCGGCATAAGCAGGAACACCGTCAGCATTGAGATAAGTATGGATTTTATCAGTACCTTGCCGAGGTCTCCGCCGAGGCCGAACTGCATGAACGTCATCGCGACAAGGCCGCCGATGGTCGTCAGCGAGGACGAGGCTATCTCGGGTATAGCCTTCGACAGTGCCTCCACCGCCGCGTCATACGGCTCAAAATACCGCTGCTCCTCGGAAAAACGGTTGCACAGGATGATGGCATAGTCGATCGCCAAAGCAAGCTGCAAAATGAGCGTTACGGAGTTTGCGACATATGATATCTCCGAGAACAAAAAGTTCGTTCCCTGCTGGATGGCAGCGGCCATTGCAAAGGTTATCAGCAGCACAGGCACCTCGGCATAGCTGCGCGAGGTAAGAAGCAGCAGGATTATGACCGTAACTACGCTCAGTGCGCCTATTATGAGCATTTCGCCCAGCAGCGTGCTGCTGAAATCCGTGCCGACCTCGGTGTAGAGCTTTACGTTATCCCGGTCGAACTTTCCGCCGACGAGCGATTTTATCTCGTCAAGAGCCTGTGTGCATATCTCGTCGCTCGATTTTCCGGCAAAGCTCACGGAGATAAGAGCCGTTCCGGACTTATAGTGCTCCTGTGTATCATCGAAGCTTGCCTGACGCACGCCGTCGATATTCTCTATATCCTGCGAAAGCGCCAGCGCGTCGTCATACGAAATGTGTTCGATCATAAGGTCGGCCGTCGCGTAGGTGATAAACTCGCCGTCCATCGCCTTCAGGCCGCGCCGCGTCTCCGTTTCGGCGGGAAGAAACTGATAAAGATCGTTCTGAACCGTCGTAAGGCGCATCGTGTACGCCGACATGCATGCGGCCGCAATGAAAAGAATAAGTATTATTTTTCTGCTGTCTATGATAAATTTGGCTAATTTGTGCATCTGATTCTCCCACGGGTGATGTATCTACATATTTTATTACACAGATAAAAAAACATCAAGGGATTATTGTCAAGTTTTTATTAATTTCCTTGTGTTTGGGATAAAAGCGTTATATAATTCATGTGCGCCGCAAGGTGCAAAACAATATAAGGAGAGCGCGAAAGTGCTGCCGTAAAATGGTTAAGCTGTTATCAAAACTGTTCATAAAAAATCCGACGGAGTATACGGATCCTTCGGTGCGCAAGGCTTACGGAACGCTGTGCAGCCTGCTGGGGATATTCCTCAACGCACTGCTGTTTGCCGGAAAATATGCCGTCGGCGCGATCTCGGGTTCGATAGCCATAACCGCTGATGCGTTCAACAACCTATCCGACGCCGGCGCGTCGGCGATATCGCTGCTGGGCTTCCGGCTTTCGGGCAAAAAGCCCGATCCCGACCACCCGTTCGGCCACGGCAGGATAGAATATATCTCCGGCCTCGCAGTCGCGGCGCTGATCGTCATCATGGGCGTTGAGCTGCTGATAAGCTCGGTTGAAAAGATACTCAGCCCCGAGCCGGTCGAGGTCGGCCTGCTCCCGGCGGCGATACTGCTTGCGTCAATCCTCGTCAAGCTGTATATGTTTGCGTATAATTGCAGCGTCGGCAAAAAGATCTCGTCCTCGGCCATGGCCGCCACGGGTGCGGACAGCCTGTCCGACTCCGTCGCAACGACGGTCGTGCTTCTCTCGATGGGCGTAAGCTGGCTGTTTAAGGTCAACATCGACGGCTGGGCAGGCGCGGCGGTCGCGGTGTTTATCCTCTTTGCCGGCTACGGCGTTGCAAAGGACACACTCTCGCCGCTGCTCGGTCAGGCGCCCGATCCGGAGCTTGTCAAAAGCATCGAGGATATAGTCATGAGCTCGGACGCCGTTATCGGCATGCACGACCTCGTTGTTCACGATTACGGCCCGGGCAGAATGATGATCTCGCTGCACGCCGAGGTAGACGGCCGCGGCGATATCTTCGAGCTGCATGACAGCATCGACACCGTCGAGCGCGAGCTGAAAAGCGCGCTCGGCTGCGACGCGACGATCCACATGGACCCCGTCGAGACCGATAACGAGCAGGTAAATGCCGAACACGCCGCGCTCGAGGAGGCTCTCAAGGACGTTGACGGGCTGCGCGGCATTCACGATTTCCGCATGGTCATGGGGCCGAGCCACACAAACCTCATCTTCGACGTCGTTATGGACACCGGCTGCGGCAAAACGCCCGAGCAGTTCCGCGATATCATCTGCCGCACTGTCGAGGAAAAGCTCCCCGGCCACTTCGCCGTCGTCACCGTCGATACCTCCTTTGTCTTTTAGAGGCGAATTGACGCAGCTACCAATACATATATCTCTAGTAGCCCGGTGTCGAAGTTACCGACCAAACCATGGTTGCCTCGCGCTACGTTAGTACGTTGCTGAATTTTGCGCCGCGCCCCATTGGCTCACCTGCAAGGGGAGCAGGCAGCTTTGCTGCCGAGGGGTTGAATAATACCTATTCACTATTACCTCTTCACTGCGGCCGCAGCCGCTTGTAGGGAACGGATTTATCCGTTCCGCATGTTGCATCTACTGCCGCTGTCAATTAGCGACATGCAGCAGAGGTTTCGACATTGTCTTCCCCTTGCGGAGCTTGAGGGGAAGATGCCGCTTGCGGCAGATGAGGT